>JACCDJ010163261.1_pt1 | contig 23066 bp, 19 predicted proteins | sample 7444481 | NCBI WGS metagenome assembly JACCDJ01 (sample SAMN15323435, study PRJNA562643) | freshwater metagenome | isolation source: river surface water | place: USA:Blue River Watershed | collected 2017-08-15 | reverse complement strand
TGGTGCTCGGCGTTGCGCTCTTTGGTACATCACCATTTAAGAATGTGGTGGTAAACGGCCTCGTACTTGCAGAAGATGGTCGCAAAATGTCTAAGAGTCTCAAAAACTATTCAGACCCAATGGAGGTTATTAATCGCTTTGGTGCGGACGCAATGCGCTATTTCCTCATATCATCACCTGTTGTTTCTGCTGAAGATTTGTGTTTTTCTGACAAGCTTGTTGACGAAGTGCTCCGCAAAAATATTAACCGCATCGACAACGTGCTTTCATTTTACGAAATGTATGCTGGTTCAATGGCAGATCGCGCCGCTACACTCGAAAAGCTCGACATTCAAGCATTGCGAAAGGGGAGCAAGCTTGATGCGTGGATGATAGCTCGCCTCGAAAAAACCGCATTCGAAATTACCGAAGCAATGGAAGCCTACCAGCTCGACAAGGCAACACGCCCACTTGCAGATTTTATTGATGATCTCTCTACGTGGTACGTCCGTCGTTCACGCGACCGCTTTAAGGTTGACGAAGGTGCAGACGCTCATGACCTTGCAGACCGCCAAGCTGCTCTTGCAACCACGCAATATGTATTACGCGAAGCAGCAAAATTGATGGCGCCTGTTATGCCATTCTATGCTGAACATTTGTACCAGCGCGTTACCGGTGGCGATTACACACGCACCACGAGTGTTCACCTTGAGGCGTGGCCAGAAACCGCAGCGTCGTCAAAGGCAGAAAAGGATCTTCTTGTAGAAATGGCTCATGCCCGTGCTGTCGTTACACTTGGTCTTGAAGCTCGCGCAAAGAGCGGTATTAAGGTCCGCCAGCCATTGCAAAAATTGACCATGAAGGCCGATGGTACTTTTAGTGAAGAGATTATTGAGCTTATCAAAGACGAAGTAAACGTAAAGGAAGTTGTGCAAAGTGCTGCGCAGGAGACTGATGTTGTGCTCGACACTGTTATCACAGAAGAATTGCGCGTGCAGGGTGTCGTGCGTGATCTTATTCGTGCGGTGCAGGATGCACGCAAAAATGCGGGGCTGACTATTCAGGACAGACCAGTGCTTTCGGTTACGGCACCAAGTTCACTTTTGGAAATGCTTCAGGCTCATACGGACATCATCAAAAAAACAACCCAGCTTTCAGGGCTCGAATTCGTGCACGCTCAGAGCAATGCGCCTGAACAGGGCACAGAAGTCGGCGGCTCAATGGTTTTGCTCGCATTCAAATAATAAACGCGACTGTGCATCACCTCTATCAAACCAAAGCATACGTTTTGGGCTCTGCTGCTACCGGAGAGGCCAATATGATGTGTCGGCTTTTCACGCGCGATCTTGGTTTTGTTGCGGCTTTTGCGCAGGGTGTGCGTTTGTCTAAATCAAAAATGGCAGCACACATCACTCCGGGAACGTTTGTGCAGGTATCGCTCGTACGCGGCAAAGAGTTGTGGCGCCTTGTGGGTGCAATTGAGTTGTCGACAGTACACCGCGCGCATGCAGACATGTCGCTCGAAGATCGTGTGAAGTATCGTGCGTTTTGGGCGCGTATCTCAAAATTTTTAAATCGTTTTTTGCAGGGCGAAGAACAGCACACGGCGGTATTTAATGATCTCGAAGCGGTAGAGGAAATGAGCTTGCGTGATTTTGCGGCGCTTGAACGACCGCTCGAATGTTTATTTGTGCTGAGGAGCATGTTTCGGTTGGGCTACATTGCACCAGGTCAATTGGCAGAATTTACCCAGAGCGAACTTACGTATGAAATGGTCCAGGTATTTATACCGCACCAGAAAAGCGCACTCGTCCTTATCAATAAAGCCTTGAAGGAGAGCCATTTGTAGCGCAGCGCACGTACGCCCGCAGGGTATTGCGCCCGATTACACTACATGTGGTAAAATATGTCCTATGGATTCGCGCGACTCGAGTCGTATTGAAAGACTAAAGCAAGGTCTCTATTCTCGAAATCAACCAGCAAAACACGCTGAGCCGCTTTCTTCATTTGCTCATCAGTCTGTGCAGGACGTAAAAGCTGATTGGGGTACGAAAAAAATTGAATTTAACGACGATGAAAAGCCACATATCAGCAATGGGGTGGTCCGCTTTTTTGGTTTCTCACTCTTTTTCTTTTTGGTAGCGGTGGGCGTGGCGCTTTTTATGTACTACCGCGGTACGAATGTTATTTCATCTGCGAACATCGAGATCGATATTAAAGGTCCAGTAAGCATTGGGGGAGGTGAACAGCTCGATTTGGACCTTATTGTGCGGAATTTGAACAATACCAGTTTGGAAATGGCCGATTTAAAGATCGAGTATCCAAACGGCACACGTAATCCTGAAGATGTTACTGAGGCCCAGAAGCGTACTGTTGAACAATTGGGCGCCATGACTGCGGGCGAAACAAAAACCGCCCACGCAAAGGCTGTGCTCTATGGCGAAGAAGAATCAAAGCAAATTATTACTGCGATTTTGGCATACCGAATCAAAGGTTCGAATGCAATTTTTGAAAAAGAGCAGCAGTTTGAGGTGCAGCTTTCATCATCACTGGTACGTGTGACAGTAAATTCACTTAAAGAAATCAACACCAATCAAGACCTTGAATTTTCTGTAGAGGTTGTTTCGAATTCCGATAAAAAACTTTCAAATTTGCTCCTAAAGGCTGATTACGGTTTCGGCTTTACCTTTGTCTCGGCAACACCGGCGCCACTCCCGGGCAATGTGGCGTGGAATATTGGTGACCTCAAGCCAGGCGAAAAGCGCACGTATAAGATTAAGGGCAAACTCCAGGCTCAGGACGGCGAAGAGCGCGTCTTCCATTTTGCAGTGGGTGTAAAGGGTGTGGATGACGACACCGCACTCGAGCCGCAATTTGTTTCAACGTCACAGAAAATCGCTGTAAAAAAGCCATTTATCGGTGTAGATCTTGCCTTGGACGGTAACAGTTCGTCGGTATATCCGGTGTACGCAGGCAGACAAGTTCGTGCGGACTTGGCTTGGGTAAATAATCTCGACGCGCAGGTTTCAAATGTGAAGATTAGTGCAAAAATTAATGGAAAATTAATAGATCGCTCATCGATCAATGTGGACAGAGGTTTTTACCGTTCACAGGACGACACTATTGTGTGGGATCGCTCAACGCTTGATGAATTTTCTTCGGTAAGTCCTGGTTCGTCAGGTCGAGTCAGTTTTACGTTCTCGACGGCAGTGCCAGCAATTGAGTCACTTGCTACCATCAAGAATCCGGAGCTCGCTATTGATGTAAGTGTCAGTGGTCGTCGCACCGATTCAGGCAATGTTCCAGAAGGTGTACTTTCGACTGTTTCAAGAAAGATGCGCCTTATTACTGACTTAGACCTCAAGCCACGCATTGTGTATTCGACGGGTCCATTCCAAAACAAAGGGCCATTGCCACCAAAAGTTGATCGCGAAACTACGTATACAGTGATTTTGTCTGTTACGAATACGGTAAACGATGTACGTGATGCGCGCGTAACTGCTATTTTGCCTTCGTATGTAAAGTGGCTCGGTGTGGTGAACCCAAGCACAGAGACAGTTACGGTGAGTGCTTCGGGCGGTGAACTTACGTGGGATGTTGGTAATGTGGCTTCAGGCCAAGGGTTTGCTTCGGCACCGCGCCAGGTAGCCTTCCAAATTTCATTCGTACCAAGTTTGAGTCAGGTTGATCGTATCCCAGTGCTCATTAAGGATTTAGTGATTGAAGGCACAGACCGCTTTACTGGCACACCAATTCGTATTGTGAAGAATGACCAAACAACTCGCATCGGCACAGACCCTGCGTACAAAAATCAGGACGAGGTTGTGACGAAGTAATCTTTAGGTTAGGATAGAGCGACAAAGTAGAACAATATATGAAACAAGAAAACAACGCCAAGGGTCGCGGTTCAGAGCGCATGGAAGCTATCATTAGCCTTACCAAGCGCCGCGGTTTTGTGTATCAAGGTTCTGAAATCTATGGCGGTCTTGCCGGTACATGGGATTACGGTCCATACGGCGTTGCGCTCCGCAATAACATTAAGCGCTTGTGGTGGAAGCGTTTCGTAGACGATCGTGAAGACATGTACGGTGTAGACGCTGCAATTTTAATGAATCAAAATGTCTGGAAGGCGAGTGGTCACGTTGCTGGTTTTTCTGATCCGCTTGTTGAATGTAAGAAATGTAATCGTCGATATCGTGTTGATACGATGATCACGGAGCCAGATGAATATAAAGATCTTTTGAAGTTTGTTGAGGAAAAATATATACCTGACCGTCTTTCAGGTGTAGACTCAAAACATATGGAGGCTAAATCCCTAATTGAGGATGGTCAGCGTGAAAAAAAATATCTTGATGTAGCAAAGAAAGTATTGGAAGAGGCGATGATGGATATTCAAAGTGCGATTGAGATTCGGAAAAAAGTCGAACTCGCAAAAAATTATCAGGGTCCAATCACTCAAACATATTTGGACACTCATGAAGTCTGTAAAAATTGTGGTTCAAAAGTTTGGGGTGAACCGCGCCAGTTCAACATGATGTTCAAGACGCATGTTGGCGCTATGGAAGACGAAACGTCTATTTCGTATTTACGCCCAGAAACTGCGCAGGGTATGTTCGTAAACTTTAAGAATGTACTCGACTCGTTCCATCCAACATTGCCATTCGGTCTCGCACAAATTGGTAAGGCTTTTCGTAATGAAATTGCACCTCGTGACTTTATTTTCCGCCTCCGCGAGCTCGAGCAGATGGAAATTGAATACTTCGTAAAGCCAAGTGAGTGGCGCGTGTCGTTTGAAGCGCTCCAAAAAGAGCAGGTAGTTTTTCTTGAGCAAGATTTGGGACTTCCTTCATCAAAAATTCATCAGATCGACATTGCTCCTGAAGACCGTGCGCACTACTCAAAGCACAGTGTAGACACTGAATTTGATTTTCCATTCGGCCAAAAAGAATTGCTCGGTATTGCATACCGCACCGACTTCGACCTCAAGAATCACTCAGAAGCTTCAAAGGTTGACCTTTCATTCTTCGACGAGCAAACAAAAGAGCGTTACATTCCGCACTGCGTTGAGCCTACCTTCGGTGTAGATCGCCTCACCTTGGCTGTACTTTCAGATGCATACACAGAAGACGAACTCGGCGGCGAAAAGCGCATTTACCTCAAGTTCAATCCAAAAGTCGCACCGGTAAAAGTTGCCGTCTTCCCATTGCTCAAGAACAAGCCACAGCTCGTAGAAAAAGCTCGCGCCGTATATGCCGAACTCAAGAAGCGTGTTCAGGGAGTAGAATTCGACGACAACGGTAACATCGGTAAGCGTTACCGACGCCAGGACGAAATCGGTACACCATTCTGCGTAACCGTCGACTTTGATACCGTCGAAAAAGATGGCACCGTAACACTCCGCAATCGCGACACGGGCGCCCAAGAACGTCTCTCTATTGAAGAAGTAATCGCTCGCATTACCGCAGCACTCGCATAGGTAACTCACATATACTTATATGAAATTTGAACGACACGTTCTACAAAACGGTTTGCGCCTTGTGATTGTGCCGATGAAAGATAATCCAACTGCCACTGTAATGGTTATGGTGGAGGCTGGTTCAAAGTACGAAACCAAAGATGTTTCGGGCATTTCGCACTTCCTGGAGCATTTGTGCTTTAAGGGCACGGTAAAGCGCCCGAGCAGCTTGGCAATTAGCCTGAGTATGGACAAAATCGGCGCCAGCTACAATGCGTTTACTAACCGTGAGTACACCGGTTACTACGCAAAATCGAGCCATGAGCATTTGTCACACACCTTTGATGTTATTTCTGATATTTACCTAAATAGCACTATTCCTGAAAAAGAAGTCGAGAAGGAGCGTGGTGTTATCATCGAAGAAATTCGCATGTACAACGACGAGCCACAAGAAGTGCTCGCCGATAAATTTACTGAATTGTTGTATGGTGACCAGCCTGCAGGGTGGCTCATTACAGGTACTGAGGAATCGGTCCGTGGCATAACGCGCCAGAACGTACTCGATTATCGTGCGCGTATGTATGTTCCAGAGGCGACCGTTGTAGTGGTAGCAGGGAATGTGGTGCCGAGCGAAGTCCTCAAGATGACAGAGGCAGTTTTTGGTGCTCTTCCTGCAAGACCAAAAACAGCAAAACTTCCCGTAATTCAAAATCAAACCGCACCTGCTGTGGTTACGATCGAAAAGAAGCTTGATCAGACACACCTCGTGATCGGCGTCCGTGCTGACGACATGTACAGTAAGCGTAACGTTTCCCTCCGCGTGCTCCGTGCCGTGCTTTCTGGTGGCATGAGTTCACGCCTCTTCCAAAAATTGCGTGAAGAATTGGGTGTGTGTTACTACGCGCGAGCCGAATACCATCGCCTTACTGATCAGGGTGTGTTTATTGTGAGTGCTGGCGTTGATCCTAAGCGTGTTTCTGAGGCGCTCAAGGCAATCATGAGTGAATTGAGCCGTTTGATACATGAGCAAGTGAGCGATGAGGAATTGGCAAAGGTGAAGGATTGGATAGTTGCTAAAATGTATTTGGGAAATGAAACGTCTGATGACTTCGCTGATTTTGTAGCCTTTCGCGAAATTTTCGGCTTCCCAATTAAAACCTTGAAGGATGTGGAGGAAGAAATCCGTGCAGTTACCGCAGAGCAGGTCCAGGAGGCGGCGCGCACAATCTTTAAAACTGAACACCTCAACCTCGGCATTACCGGCCAAGGCCTCAATGAAGAAGAGTTCAAGAAACTCTTGGCTTTTTCTTAACGTTCGAGCTATGATGGGTGCATGCAGCAATCTCCGCATGTAACCGTACAAATCACTCCAGGCTCAGTTACGCGAGGAATTCTCGTAATACTTTTGTTTTACGCCCTCTTTTTGATTCGAGACATTGTCCTCGTGGTGCTTACAGCTGTGGTTTTTGCCTCTGCCATTGAGCCGTTTACTAAGTGGTTCAAGAAGCGCGGTTTTGCTCGTTTGCCGGCGGTAATCGTCATTTACCTCTTAATTGCTGCCGTTTTTGCAAGCATTGTGTACTTCTTCTTGCCGGTTTTGCTCAATGACTTTTCGGGCTATGTAGCCAATCTTCCAAAGTACTTGAACTATGCTCAGGCTTGGTTGCCAGTAAAAGATCCAGACGTCTTTGCGAATTCTCAGACTTTGCAGCAAATTTCATCAACCAGTTTTTCATTGAGTCAGTCGTTGGTGGGGTTGAGTGATTCGCTTTCAAATGTGTCTGAAGGTTTTGTGCGCACGGTGAGTTTCGTTTTCGGTGGTGTTCTCAGCTTTGTGCTTATTGTTGTGCTCTCGTTCTATTTGGCCGTGCAAGAAGATGGTATTTCCGATTTTCTGCGTTTGGTTACGCCACGTAAGCATGAGCGTTATGTAATTGATTTGTGGAAGCGTTCACAGGAAAAAATCGGCTTCTGGATGCAGGGTCAGCTCTTGCTCGGTGTGACGGTTGGTGTGCTTGTGTATTTGGCGCTCACTATTGCTGGCCTGCAGCACGCGCTCTTGCTGGCGATTCTCGCAGGTTTCTTTGAGTTGATTCCAGTTTTTGGTCCGATCCTTTCCGCAATTCCAGGTGTACTCACAGCTGTTGCAGACAAGGGTGCTGGCTTTGCGCTTATTGTCGCTGCGATCTATTTGGCAATTCAGCAGTTCGAAAATCACATCTTCTACCCATTGGTAGTGAAAAAGATTATCGGCATTTCGCCAATCGTGGTTATTCTCGCCTTGGTGGTTGGTGGTAAATTGGCAGGTTTTCTCGGTGTCCTCTTGGCGATTCCACTTTCGACGGCTCTTATGGAATTTGTAAACGACGTGCAAAAGGATCGCATGCACGACGGCGAAGCACTCTACAAAACCAACGCATAATTAACGAAAAGTATGAACAAAAAACCTTTCTACATTACAACGCCAATCTTTTATCCAAATGCTGAATTGCATATGGGGCATGCTTTTACCGTTACGGTGTGCGACATTTTGGCGCGCTATTACCGCATGCAAGGCCACGAAGTGCATTTTTTGTCTGGTTCAGACGAACATGCATCTAAAATTGTGCGCGTAGCTGAAAAGGAAGGGAAGAAGCCCGCAGAATTTATCGACGGTATTGTTGAGGCGTTCAAAAAACTCTACAGCGAGCTCGACATTTCGTACGATCAATTTATTCGCACATCGGACAAAGAAGTTCACTGGCCAGGTGCGCAAAAACTATGGAATGAACTCGTCGCCCGAGGTGACATCTACAAAAAGTCATACAGTGGCATGTACTGTGTTGGTCACGAGGCCTTTATTACAGAAAAAGAATTGGTAGACGGAAAGTGTCCTGATCATGGCACGGTGCCAGAATTGCTCGAAGAAGAGAATTACTTTTTTGCGCTTTCAAAGTACACACAGCAGCTTCGCGACCTCATCACGAGTGGGGAATTTAGCATTGAGCCAGCTTCACGTCGCGGCGAAATCCTTTCTGTGCTCGAAAGCCCAGAAGGCTTGCAGGATGTCAGCTTTTCTCGTCCGGCAAGTAAAAATGCATGGGCGATTCCGGTGCCAAACGACCCATCGCAAACCATGTATGTGTGGTGCGACGCTCTCGCGAGCTACATAACGGCAGTTGGTTATGGTCGTGACGAAGCAACATTTAAAAAATGGTGGCCAGCTTCATATCACGTAATTGGCAAAGATATTTTGCGTTTTCATGCTGCATTTTGGCCGGCGATGCTTATTGCTGCGGGTCTAGGCGCGCCGACCAAGCTGCCAAAAATTTTGGTGCACGGCATGATTACGTCTGGCGGGCGAAAAATGTCTAAGACACTTGGCAACGTGGTGCGCCCAATGGATCTTATTCAGGAATATGGCAAAGATGCGCTCCGCTACTTTATTGCTCGCGAAATTCCTACTTATGAAGACGGCGACATGACACCCGAACTTTTTAAGGCCGCATATAATGCTTCGCTCGCAAATGGCCTCGGAAATTTGGCTAATCGTATTATTGTGATGGCGCTCAACTACGGCGTGGACCTTGCTGCTCAGCCTACACTTACCGACATATTAGCTCGTCCAGATTTCGCGTGGTATTCGGCAGCGTTCGAAAAGGAGAGTGGTCCAGACATTCATGGCGCTGCTCAGGGTGTGTGGAGTCGTATTGCTGCAGCAGACCTTCGTATTCAGCAATCAGAACCATTTAAGCTTTATAAAACTGATCCAGAGGCCGCAAAGAACATTGTTTCGGAGCTCCTTGTTGAACTATGGACAATTGCGCTCTTGCTCACACCGTTTATGCCTTCTACAGCGGTAGAAATTCAAACCGCTATTAAAGAAAAGCGAAAGCCTACATTGTTCCCGCGTAAATAGTTGGTTACGGCGCCGGAATATCGATACTTCACAAATTGCACAATGCGATACATAGATACACACTGCCACATTAATTTTCCCGCATACGAAGCTGACCAAGCTGCTGTTCTTGAGCGTGCTCGTTCAAACGAAACAGGCATAATTATTGTTGGAACGGGCGAAAAAACTTCCGAGAGTGGCGCAGTATTGGCGCAATCGTCAAAAGATGTGTGGGCTATCGTCGGACTCCATCCAATTCACGTGCGAACGCAGGCTACACCAAACGAAGAAGTTTTTAATCCAGCTTTTTATGAAAAACTTCTCAAGGAGAATGATCGTGTTGTGGGTATAGGGGAGTGTGGATTCGATTTTTTCCATGGTTCCGCGGCGTGTGCACACGAGCAGGAAATTGTGTTCCGCCAGCATATTGAGCTCGCGCATGCATACAAGAAGCCGCTCATGCTCCACCTTCGTAATACAAAAGACTGGACGCCTACTCATGGCGCTGAAGGCAATGCGTACCGTGCTGCGCTCACCATTATTCGCGAGTACAAGGAAAAGGGCATAGTTTTGCGCGGAAATGCCCACTTTTTTGCCGGGACTGTCGAGGAGGCGAAGGAATTTATCGAGCTTGGCTTTACCGTGTCGTTTACAGGGGTCATTACCTTTGCCCGTTCGTACGACGATTGCATACGCGCCGTGCCGTTGGAATCTATACTCTCTGAGACGGATTCGCCCTTTGTAGCGCCTGTGCCGCATCGTGGCGAGCGTAATGAGCCTTTTTACGTGCAGGAGGTGGTCGCTAAGGTGGCAGAAATCAAAGGTTTGCCGCTCGAAGAGGTGCGTTTGGCTATGATTGCCAATGCGAAGCGGGTGTTTGGACTGTAAAAGGTGCCATTTTGATGGTTTTTCAAGGCTTTTCTGAGCCATTTTTTATACGTTCTTCATGGGTGACCTGCTAATCTACAGGAGGCTCGAACATTTGCATTCAACGTGGTGCTGTGGTAGCCTTGCTGGGTATGAATACAAAGGAAACATTGCAGGGAGACGAACGACTACAGGTCTACGAAGTAGGCTATCAAATCGTTCCGATCGTTTCGGCGGACACCCTTCCAGCTGAAGTTAATGCGATCAGGTCTCTCATTGCGTCCAACGGCGGGGTCCTCATCTCGGAAGAGATGCCTAAGCTTCGAGACTTAGCGTATGAACTTTCTCGACCAGTAGCAGGTAAGCACGAACGATTTGAAACAGCCTATTTTGGTTGGATGAAATTTGAAAGCTCACCATCAGCTATTGCTGCAATCCAGGACGGTATCGAAAAGAACAGCAATGTTCTTCGTTACCTCCTTATCAAGACAGTTCGCGAAAATACCCTTTTCACAAAGCCATTGGCTCGTGAAGATGGCGAATCAAACGAAGCTGCTCCAGCCGACGAATCAAAAGAAGTAAAGGAAGCTAAGAAAGATGCAGAAAAGGTCGAGAAGGCAAAGGTAGAAAAGAAGGCATCTAAGAAAACTGCTGCATCTTCAGCAGACATTGATAAGTCGATTGACGAAATGATTGCAGCATAATGAGGGTGTATACTAAGCGTATAAACCAATATCATCATGTATCTTAACAAAGCAATCGTATACGGGAATTTGACTCGTGACCCAGAAGTCCGAGCTCTCCCTTCAGGAATTAAGGTTTGTTCATTTTCAGTAGCTACCAACCGCACCTATAAAGACAAAGACGGCTCTCGTAAAGAGCAGGTTGAATACCATAACGTCGTCGTCTTCGGTCGTCAGGCAGAAACATCAGCGCAGTACCTCAAAAAGGGCTCAGGTGTTCTCGTCGAAGGCCGTATGCAGACACGCAGCTGGGATGCAGAGGGTGGCAAGAAGTATCGCACCGAAATCGTCGCTGACGCCATTCAATTTGGCCCACGCGCAGGTACCGGTTCATCTGGTGCTGGCTCATCAAGCTCAGCAGCAGGTGAGGCTCCAGCAGCTAAAAAGGGCTCAAAGGACAAGGCTCCAGACCCAGTCGATGCTATTGAATATCCGGACGAAGAAATCAATCCTGAAGACATTCCGTTTTAATTAAATTAATGAGTATTATGAAACAGTGTTATTTTTCACAGAACAATATTCAGCACATCGACTATAAAGACGTCGACGTTTTGAAGAAGTTCCTTAACCCACACGGCCGCATGCTTTCTCGTAAGAAGACAGGCGTAAGTGCAGGTAATCAGCGTAAATTGGCTATGGCGGTAAAGCGTGCTCGCTTTATGGCGTTGTTGCCGTTCGTCGCTCGTTAATCAATTCAGTTGGACGTTCATTTCTTTACTAAGAAATGAACTCTGTGCTCGGCTCGTCAGCCTCACAAGCCAACTTCATTGATTTAACTCGCGACTGTGGGCTGAGTGTCGGCCTCACAAGTCAACCAACACTAATCTTCGCTCGTCAGTAATCCCGATAAGCCAACCAAAACAAATCGTCGCTCGCGATTATTCCTGGCGGAGATCTCACAAAGGACGGATATCGCTAAAAACAAAAACCACCTTCGCGGCGGTTTTTGTTTTTGTTGGGAGGCGGGGAGAGAGGCGGGATTAATTTGCGCGTTCTACGTATTCGCCGGTTTCGGTGTTGATGCGGATGACTTCGCCCTGGTTCAAGAACATAGGGACGTTGATGGTTGCGCCGGTTTCGAGGGTAACGGTCTTGGTGCCGCCCTGAACGGTGTTGCCCTTTACGGCGTCTGCTGCTTCGGTGATCTTGAGTTCAACCTTGATAGGGAGCTTTACACCGATGATTCGTTCGTCAAAGATGAGGGCGTCAACAATAGAGTTCACCTTCACAAAACCAATACGGTCGCCGAGGAGTGACTCTTCGAGCTTGAAGCGCTTGCTTGGGTCTGTAACTTCACAGAACCAGTATTCGCCACGGCTGTTGTACAAGTATTTGATTTCGCGTGTTGAAAGTTCAGCTTCTTCTACCTTGTCAGAAACGTGGAATGAATGCTCAACAATGCGGCCAGTAAGGAGGCTCTTGAGCTTGGTCGCGTTCACAGGCTTGCGCTGCTGCTTGCGGAACACGTGTGAACTGAGAACTTCGAACGGTTCACCTTCGTGGATAATATACTTGCGCTCACGTACTTCGTTATATTCTAGGATTGCCATATATATGCTCGTTAATTGCTTTATTTGCTGCTATAAGCCGAATGTAAGCCATTCTAGCCTGTTGGTGAGCAAATGTCTACTTGGCTCGCTGTAGAGCGCCGTAATGGCGAATTGCGCACCAAAAAACACCCTTTCGGGTGTTAAGTGGTTTGCAAATTAGAGTGTTGCGAGCTGTGAGCGGATCTTGCCGAGGATTTCTTCGCTTAGTGCAGTGTTTTCCTTGAGGAATTGGCGGGTTGCGTCATAGCCACGGCCGAGCTTTGTTTCGCCGTAATTATATGAGGTACCAGACTTGCTGATGAGGCCCATCTTTTCGCCAAGGGCAATAATTTCGCCCTCACGAGAAATACCTTCGTTGTACATGAGGTCGAATTCGGTCTGTTTGAATGGGGCAGCGACCTTGTTCTTTACCACCTTTACGCGCACGCGACCACCGACGATTTCTTCGCCCTTTTTAATTTGAGCAATGCGACGAATGTCGAGGCGTACAGACGTGTAGAACTTGAGCGCCTTACCACCTGGGGTAGTTTCTGGATTACCGAACATCACACCAATCTGCATACGGATCTGGTTAATGAAGATCACGACAGTCTTCGAGCGGGCAACGATAGCGGTGAGCTTACGGAGCGCTTGTGACATGAGGCGAGCTTGCTTACCCATGTGTTGAGCACCCATTTCACCTTCAATTTCATCGCGAGGGGTGAGGGCGGCCACTGAGTCGATCACGACTACGTCCATACGACCAGAGCGAACAAGACTCTCTACGATTTCGAGTGCTTGTTCACCGTTGTCTGGTTGAGAAATGAGCAACTCGTCGATGCGAACGCCAAGGCGCTTTGCGTACTCAGGATCCATCGAGTGTTCAGCGTCGATAAAGGCACAGATACCGCCGCGCTTCTGAGCTTCGGCAACAATGTGGAGGGTGAGCGTTGTTTTACCCGATGATTCTGGTCCAAAAATTTCGATAATACGACCGCGTGGAACACCGCCCACACCGAGTGATGCGTCGAGGCCGATAGAGCCGGTAGGGATGGCGTCAATGTTTACACGAGGCTTTTCGCCAAGCTTCATGATCGAGTCCTCGCCGAACTTCGATTTAATTTCTTTGAGTGCGTCTTCAATAGATGCGCGATCGCGGCCACCTTCGGCTGGTTTTGCGGCAACTTTGCCCTTTGCGCTTTTCTTTTTGCTGTCAGAACTTTCTTCGCTAGATTCTTCTTCGTTTGCTTCTGATTCTGCTGGAGATGGTGCAGGGGAGAGCGTTTCTTCTTTTGCTTCCGGACGTGATTTTTCTGGTTTAGCTACAATTTTTTTTGGCATACGGTTAATCCTTAACGATAATTTCTAATCGCTTCTTAGTCGAACGGTTAAAACGATCTTCAGCTTTCACCTCTATTATAGTATAGCCGTCTGGCAGCAGCAATTTTTCGGAATAGAGACCGTTTTCATCGAGAAATATTTTGCGGTCATTCATGGTTACCGCCACGCTGTTTTTAACAGTGCCCGTAACGGTCACGATGTGAGTGGTGGTAGCAAGGCCGCTTTCTGGGCTGGTAATGGTAACAAGTGGCCCGCCAAAATAGTCGCGCGTGCGGTAATACCCATACCCAACAACAATGCACACAACGAGTGCTATGCCGATCCTTCCAACATAGAAAGCCAGAGTATGTCTCATAGGCTTTAACTAAGTTCTTCGTGGTTTCCGCCAGAACCTTCCTGGCCGATAACTGAGCGAGGTTTTGATCCGTCTGCGGGGCCAATGATGCCGCGTTGCTCAAGGAGGTCCATAAGACGTGCTGCACGGGCATACCCTACACGAAGCTTGCGTTGAATGTATGAAGTAGATGCTTTGCCTGCTTCAACCACAATTTCACGTGCTTGTTCGTAGAGGTCGTCATCGTCGCCACCTTCATCGTCGAGGCTTGCTTCAAAAATAGAGTTTGGGTCCTTATTACTTTGTTCAAAATTGATTTCGCTCGGAGGAATGTGTGCGTAATTCTCGGTGAGGAATTTTACGACGCGCTTTGACTCTGTCTCGGTGACATAGGCAGATTGAATACGGTTTGGTTTAGACATTTCGCCAGACTGGAAGAGCATGTCACCGGCACCAAGGAGCTTTTCTGCACCGCTCGCATCAAGAATCGTGCGAGAGTCGATCTGCGAAGCTACCTGCAAGGCGAGGCGAGAAGGTACGTTTGCCTTAATAAGACCCGTAATAACGTTTACGGAAGGGCGCTGGGTCGAAAGAACGAGGTGAATACCAACGGCACGGCTCATTTGGGCAAGGCGAACGATAGCTGATTCAAGTTCGCGTGGGTAGGCCTGCATAATGTCGGCCAATTCATCAATAAAGATGGCAATGTACGGCATAGTGTCTGGCAATTTTTCCTGTGCTGCCTGATTTTCAGCCTGAGATTCGTCATGATCGCCGTTGATTTTGAGCTCAGCACCACCGTTGTCTTTGAACTTTTTGAGCGCAGGTTCAACAACGGTCTTGTGATAAGTATCGATATTTGTAACTGCTGAAGATTGCAAAATGTCGTAACGGCGGTCCATCTCTTTTGCTGCCCAGCGGAGTGCGACAATGGCTTTCTTTGCGTCGGTAATAACCGGAGTCAAAAGGTGAGGGATTTTATTATAAAGGGTCAATTCAACACGCTTTGGGTCGATCATGATGAACTTGAGGTTGTCTGGACTGTTGCGATAGAGCAGGGAGGTAATAATGGCATGAATAGTCACAGACTTACCCGAACCGGTAGCGCCCGCAATAAGCATGTGGGGCATCTTGGCTAGGTTTGCAAAATGAGCTTTACCCGAGATGCCTTTGCCGAGGGCGAATAATAAGGGCTTCTCGGATTCCTGGTACTCGGCAGACGAAAGGAGCGTGCCGAGACCAACGGTCGTTTTGGTCGTGTTTGGTATTTCGATACCAACAAGCGACTTACCAGGGATAGGTGCTTCGATACGAATAGGGTGTGCAGCCAATGCCAAAGAGAGGTCGTTTTGTAGGCCGACGATTTTGGCCAACTTCACACCCTCTGCAGGCTTAAGGGCATATCGGGTAACCGAGGGACCAACCGAGACCTCATCCATTTCTACGTGAATGCCAAAGTTAAGAAGTGTACGTTTGATAATGTTCGCGTTCGCTTTAATGTCGCCCACGCCCGGCTTACCCTTGTCTGATTCAAGGAGTGAAACAGGGATAGGTACATAGTTGCTGGTCGGGGTAAAGCGCTGAGCTGTTTGACCTGTGCGAGGTTCGCTTGAATCTTTTGTTACGGCAACTTTTACTTCACGCTTTTTTGCAGCTTCAGCTTCCTGGCGAGCAGAGGCAAGAGTAGTGTTTGAAACAGTCGAGCCTGGAGCAAAATCATCTTCTTCATCCGACTGTTTTTTGCCGCGAGCTTTTGCGTCGTCAATGTCCATGACTTCATTTTCGCCGGTGCGAATGGTGATGTGGTCCGGATGATTTTTGTCGAAGAGTTTGTCTTTACTGCCAGGCACTCGCTGAAAGAGTGAGACAAGTTTTTTACCTGCCGCAAAAATGTATGAATCGATGCGCGCATCGAACAATATAATAAGTGCGATCGCAAACAATCCAAGAAGGAAGACGAGGCTCGTATAAGTGGCAAACAGTTTTAAGAGGGGAGTCGAGATGAGGTGACCAACAAGACCAGCGCGATTGCGGAGGACGATGTCGACGATGCCGATGCCTGACAAGAATGCGACCGAGCTGCTCGACACCTTGATCCAATTAAAGTGTTGCTTGAGGTTGAGAATAAATGAAAGACTGAGCAAAAAGAAAAATGCTGGTAAGAGAAGGTAGCCGACGCCAAAGAGCATGTTAAAGAAGAAGTACGTTTTTTCACCAGCTATACCTGAGAGGTCAAAACGTGCGAGAACAAAAAAGATACCGAGCACGAAACAGAGGAGTGCAAAAACACCCTGAAGGGTCTCTTCAGCAATGTGCTTTTTTTGAGCGCGCGACTTTCGTGTCGGGGCGGGAGATTCTTCCTCCTCTTCTTCGTCTTCGGGTAGTTCTTTTTTTCGGGCCATAAAAATGCTCTGTACGTAAAATACCCATAAATTGTAACACACTTTAAGGGTCACGCATTCTTTACAGTCCAAAAGACAAAGCTATAATGGACATGTCTTATAGCTATAAAAGTCAATGAACAAAAGGACAATAAAAGACATAAATCAAAAAGACATGAACGGCGTCCTTTACGACCTATTTTTGTCCTATGAAAAATTGTCCGATAGAAACGAGAAACTTGCTTCAGCTATATTTCTCCTGTCAGATCACATAAAGGACAATGAGCCGGTCAAAAACTCTTTAAGACAAAATGCCACTGAGCTCATAACTTGTTACGCAAAGAATATTCCAATTAAAAGGACATTTTCTACTGCCCAATCGTTCGGTCCAAATGATCATGGTCATGTCGTGTTAGATCAGTCGTATTCATATTCACTTCAGATCGATAAAGTTCATCGTTTCTACGATACAGTTTTTCAGCACATCTCTGCGCTCACTGCGTTAGTTGCAGTTGGTCAGCGATCGGGAATGATTTCGTCAACAAATGCAGAAATTATGAATCAAAATCTAAAGAGTACGCTCAATGAGTTACAACTTGTGTATTCGCGTACGGTTTCACCAGTACCGTTTGAAAGTCTTATGGGGAGCGACTTTGCTCACGGTCCTGTTCTCGAGGAAGGTGTTCGTCAAAGTGAGGTTGCTCGTATGAAGAGTGCGCCGCATGCACGTAAACCCCAGACGGTCCGTGCGCTTGCTGGTCATTCGACCGACGACGGCAAGTCTCATACCGGTTCGGGTGTGTTGGCGAAAGAATCATCTACTGGAGGTGTCGATACGGCAACAAGTGAACGACTATCTCAGGATGAAAAAGTTAAGGTAAGACAGCAGCACATCGTCGACTTTATTAAAGGACATCCAGCATCAACCATATCGGACATTATTGCTGTGGTTACTGGTTACAGCGAAAAAACCGTTCAACGAGAGCTTATAAACCTTATAGGACAAAATGTGCTGCGCCGTGAAGGAGAGCGTCGCTGGAGTCGATACAGTGTAGTTAGCTCAATTTAGGCATTCCGATTTTTCCAGGGTGACCCCTCGTTTCGTTGGTTTTGGTGGGGTAGCGAGGGGTGGGTAGAAAGGGTTCGTGCGGAATCAGGTATCTATAGTTAGGGTGCACCCCACAGGTATGAATTCAACCTTGAGCATTTTAGAGGGTCGAAAATGAGTCGAAAACCTCAAAAATACCCTTCGAAAGTCTTTTGTAGGCCTCCATTGACACCTTGTTCTGAATATGTAAAGATGGTAGGACGGATACCCGTGTAAATAGCGTTGTTTGGTCAGGTTTATAAACGTGGCCGGGAACGCCAAAAAGACGGTTATCCACACAGTATTTTGGAGTTTTTTCTGTACATCAAGTATAATTCTTGAGGTAGTTTCCCTTAAAAAAAGAAACTACTTTACATACAGAAAAGCTCACATTTCAGACGAGCTTGAACGTTGAAAATTTCATATCGCGTTGAGCACGCGAAAACGTACAGAGATTCCGCTTATTTCCAACCACTCAGTATTTCAGAAACTCAGACAGAAATCGCCCACTAATTTGTCTCGCTTGTGTCGATGAAATAAGTGCGACAAATTTAGTTTGAAATTCTTTGCGCGCGAGCGTAACGAGTTTTCCACCATTCACATGTCGAAGTGTGAATGGTAATGCAGGCTTCCGTAAAAAAGGAGTTTGTATTTCAAAAATTTTTCCTTCGCTTTATCAGCAATTATTAGTTAGAGAAGGGAAAGGTTAGTTAATTAGAATTCATGATAAAAACATCTACAAAGATCGTAGTAGGTTTTGTTGTTGCATTGGGTCTCGTGGTCACAGCATCACAGGCTAATGCAGGAACATATTCCTTCACACGAAACCTTACAGTCGGTTCACGTGGTACTGATGTTATGAACCTCCAATTGGTTCTTAACTCAAGTGCTGACACACAGATCGCAGCGACAGGTGCAGGTTCACCAGGTAATGAAACAACATACTTCGGTGGTCTTACACGCTCAGCTGTAGCTAAGTTCCAGCAGAAGAATGGTATTACTCCAGCAGCTGGTTACGTTGGTTCAATCACACGTGGTGTGTTGAATAACTGGTCAGCAGGTAATACTTCAGGCAACACAAACACTGGTGGTAATACAAACACCGGTGGCAACACAAACACTGGTGGTAACACATCAGTAGGTGGTGGTCTCACAGTTATGGCAGCTCAGCAGCCAAACAACTCTTTGGCTCCTGCAAGCGCAGCTCGTGTCCCATTCACAAAGTTCACAGTTCAGGCCGGCTCATCTGATGTAACAGTTAATAGTGTTACAGTAGAAAAGGCAGGTTTGGGTGACGATGCTGTATTCTCTGGTCTCGTTCTCCTCGATGAGAATGGTCAGCAGATTGGTATCTCAAAGACTTTGAACTCTAACCACCAGGCAATGGTTGGTGAACCTTTCGTTGTTCGCGCAGGTCAGACACGTACTTTGACTGTAGCGGGTAACATGTCATCAAGCCTCACTAACTATGCTGGTCAGGTTATCGGTGTTAACGTTGTCGGTGTAAACACTTCAGCAACTGTAGCGGGCAACCTCCCAATTGCTGGTGCACTCCACACTATCAACGCAACATTGACAATCGGTTCTGCAACTCTCCAGTCATCATCATTCGATCCTAACTCTTCAGTTACGAAAGAAATTGGTGTAACTGGTTACAAGTTCTCAGGCTTCCGCCTCCAGGCAGGTTCAGCAGAAAAGGTTCGTTTGTGGTCAGTTCGTTTCAACCAGTCAGGTTCAGCATCAAGCAATGACCTTGCTAACGTTGTTGTAAACGTTGATGGTACAGAATACCCAACAACTCTTTCAGCTGACGGTAAGTACTACACAGCACTCTTCGGTTCAGGTATCGTTGTGGACAAGGGTTTCTCAAAGGATATCTACATCAAGGGTGACGTTGTTGGTACAGGTGCTGCAGGTCGTACCATTATCTTCGATATCTACAAGAATACAGATATCTACGTAACTGGTGAGACTTACATGTACGGTATTACAGCTACTGCTGGTTCATCAACCTCAGTTCCTGGCAGCCGTTCAGCATCAACCTTCACAACCGGTACACCATTCTTCTACGCTTCACAGGTTACCGTTTCTGCTGGTTCAGTTACTTCAATCACAAAGGCAAACTCAGTTCCTGCTGCGAACGTTTCAGTTAACGTTCCTAACCAGGTACTTGGTGGCTTCACAACAGACATCAAGGGTGAACCAATCACAGTTCAGTCTCTTGTCTTTAACGTAGCTACTTCAACTGGTATCACAACAGCCGCAGGTCTTACAAACGTAAGCATCTACGACGAAAACGGTTCTGTTCTCGCGGGTCCTGTAGACGCTACAGGTTATACAGCTGGTGCACAGGTATTGACGTTCACAAACTCAATTACTTTCCCAATCGGCGTACGTACCTACACCCTCAAGGGTAAGCTTCCTTCAGGTTACGCAAACAACGGTACAATCACCGTTTCAACGACACCTTCATCAGGTTGGTCAAACGTAACTGGTCAGACAACTGGTAATACCATTAGTCTTTCTGGTTCAGGATCATTCTCGATGAACCCAATGACAATCAAGTCAGCAGCTCTTGCAATCAGTGTTTCTGCAACTCCTGCTGCACAGACGATTGTTGCTGGTACAACTGGCAAGCATTTCGCTGATTACCAGTTCGATGCTTCTCAGTCAGGTGAAGATGTACGCTTCTCATCACTTACTTTGACCCTCGGTGGTTCTGGTACAGTGACAAAGCTTACAGGTTGTCAGCTCTTTGATGGCGCAACAGCTTTGAACTCAGGTTCAAACGTTCCTACATCAGCAGCTTCAACAGCAATCACTCTCGATCAGTCACTCACAATTGCAAAGGGCTCAGTAAAGACTTTGTCATTGAAGTGTAACGTTGACTCATCAGCAACAGGTACATTCGTATGGGGTATCACTACTTCATCTTCGAACCCAACTGTTACTGGTTTGGTCTCATCTAACAGCGTAACAGCTACAGGTGGTACACTTACTGGTCAGACAATGACTATCGGTTCATCAGGTTCATTGGCTGCTTCAAAGCACGCTTCAAGCCCTATCTACGGTGTTGTAGCTGCTAACACGACAGGTAACACTATTGGTGTTCTCAACCTCCGTGCAACAAATGAAAACATCCGCATCACAAAGCTCGGTCTTTCATTGACCGGTGCTGTGGGTGACCTTGCTCCAGGCTCAAACGTAACAATTTGGGACGGCGCAACTCAGGTTGGTTCAGTTGCATTCACTGTTGGTTCATCAGTTGCTACATCTACCCTTAATAACGGTGGCTTCGTAGTTGCTCGTGACGCTGACAAGCAGTTGACAATCAAGGCTGACTTCGCAGAAATTGGTTCTGGTAAGTCAGGTACACCTGGTAAGTTGGTTGCTGTAGACTTTAGCTCAGCTGAAGCTACAGGTGTTGATTCAGGTTCAACTATCTGGGGTTCAGGTAGCACCTCATTCTCAGGTCTTCGTCTTCAGAAGACATACCCAACCTTCACTTACAACACAACATCAGGTACAGCTCAAAACGGTACGAACGATCTTCTCGTTCTTAACGTAGCAGCTTCATCTGCTGGTGATGTATTGTTGAATAAGTTGGTATTCTCAGTTTCTACAACAACTGCGACTGTATCAACATTCACCTTCACAGGTCCATCAGGTAACGTGTCATCATCGACACCAATCCTCAACGCTATTGGTACTGCGGTTACTGTATACTTCGATAGCAACAGCAACACTTCAGACCGTGTTATTCCTGCTGGCTCATCTCGTACGTTTACCCTCCGTGGTACAAACGTAAGTTTGACTGGTACGAACTCAACAGGTTCAGTGACTGTCGCTTTGAAGGCTGATACTGCTTACCCAACGTTGTCAGGTTCATACTTGATGGCTTCTACAACCGTTTCTGGTCTTACATCTCAGAACGTATTGTGGTCACCAATCTCAACGTCTTCAGTATCATCAGCTACAATCACATTGGATGACTGGACAAACGGTTACGGACTCCCAGGCTGTCACGCAGCTGCAGGTCTTGGCACCGATTGTACAGCTCGTACAGTGTCTAAGTAGTCCTGAATTGCTCAACCTTAACCGGTTAGCATAACAAAAAGCCCACTCGAAAGAGTGGGTTTTTTGTTTTTCAAAAAAATGAAAAAATGCTATACTACGGCCATGAAAAAGAATGTTTTAATTGCTGCAATTGTCGTGTTGGCAGTTGTGTTGATCGGGATTGTGTATGTGGTTAAGAGACCACAAGGCGTTAATGTTGGGGTTTCTGATGCTGACATTAGTGCCGGTAAGGTTAATGAATTAATCCAGGCTGGCATCGTAAAGCAGAATAAGGGTGACTATCAAGGCGCTGAGGCCGATTGGATTAAAGCTCGCGACATGAGTCCTGCAAACTTGGTGCCGTACAATAATCTCGGTAATTTGTATCATTATTACCTTAAAGATTTTCCAAAGGCCGAACAGAATCTTCTCAAGGTTATTGAGCTTGATGCGACATACATTTCTGGCTATCGAAGTCTCCTTGATTTGTATCGCTACTCATATCAGCAGAATACTACAAAGGCTGTTGATATAGTTCAGCAAGGACTTAAGGCGAATCCCAAGAATATTGATCTCTACGTAATGCTTGCAAACTATTATCAGGCAAAGGGCGATATGAAGAATGCACGTGTTTATTTTAACAATGCACTTACGGAAGCTCGTACAAAGGGAGATCAAGATGTGGTGCGATCGATAGAGATCTACATGAAGACTCTTAAGTAACATGACCAAGTACCTCGATCAAACATTTTTCTCGATGGTGGGTGGGTTTATGGCTATAATCGTTGCCGGGCTAGCGCTGTTGGTGGTAACCTCTCGACTTTCATCGGGTAGTACACAGGCAAATAGTATTGAAACTGTCCGAATCCAGGACGAAGATCGATAGGTTGTGGCCTAGAGATTCATGGATTATGAATGGAAAATTCAGGCGAATTTGATCCAAACATCATAGTGATCTATATACACTAACGGAATGAGAAAAATCATTCCGTTTTTGTTTGGGGTAATTATATTGACGGTGCTTGTATTGATGCGTATGCATGTTGTTCAGACAGGTCAGGCAAAAGGCGGTGCTGTTGCGGATGTCGATGAAGTAGAGGATGCTGTGCTCGTTAATGACGCTGCATTTACGAGTGGTGCTACGAATGTAGGTGTGGTGTTACCAGAGCCACCACTTGCAGCGGTACGCTTAGCGACAATGGCGAGTATTACTATGGCAGAGCGTAATACCTCTGTCCGGAGTGTCGCTACTGTTACGGCGTCTCAACTTATTCCAGTTCAGCCTGGTTTTGGTGGGGGCGGAGCCAGACCACTGCTTCAAAATTTGCCAGAATACAAAGAGGAACCGAGCAAGGTCGATCCGGTTATTGAGTTTGAATACTGTAATTAAATCGAGCACCTCATGCGCGTAATTTTG
>JACCDJ010108581.1_pt1 | contig 23086 bp, 22 predicted proteins | sample 7444481 | NCBI WGS metagenome assembly JACCDJ01 (sample SAMN15323435, study PRJNA562643) | freshwater metagenome | isolation source: river surface water | place: USA:Blue River Watershed | collected 2017-08-15 | reverse complement strand
CTCAATCACGTGCTGATGCATCAGACCATCGTGGGTATTGAATCCATGGAGCAGATGGCGATGGCCGACGCTTATCCTGATGTGATCGTCGGCTGCACTGGCGGCGGTTCGAATTTTGCTGGTATTGCTTTCCCATTCATCGGAGCCGGCCTGCGTGGTGGTCCCAAGCCGCGTATTGTTGCGGTAGAGCCTGCGGCATGTCCGTCGCTCACGCGTGGCAAGTACGCGTATGACTTTGGTGATACCGGCCACATGGCACCGCTGACCAAGATGCACACGTTGGGTTCGACCTTCACGCCGCCAGGCTTCCACGCAGGTGGATTACGCTACCACGGCATGGCACCGCTGGTGTCGCACCTGAAAGAACTGGGTCTCATTGAAGCGACTGCCTATCACCAGACCGAATGCTTTGCCGCAGGCGTCCTGTTCGCACGTCATGAGGGCATCGTGCCCGCGCCTGAAGCCAATCACGCCGTCAAAGGTGCGATTGAAGAAGCACTGCGCTGCAAGCGTGAGGGCAAGAGCGAAGTGATTCTGTTCAATCTGTGTGGTCATGGTCACTTTGATATGGCGGCTTATTCGAGCTATTTCGCGGGTAACCTCAAAGATGAAAACTATGACGAAAAAGAGCTGGCCATGGCGCTCTCGGGTCTGCCCAGCGTTCCTGAAGCTGCGTAAATAAAGCTGTTTTTTGCAGATGAAGCACCGGGCTGCGGCCCGGTGTTTTTTTATGGCGCTCTGTTTGAACCGACGGTCAGGCCGAGGCTTCTGGCAAAATGCGTGGGTTATTGCCCCTTGGCGGATTTGGCTATGCATGTGCTGTTGGTAGAAGATGATCTGGTTCTCGCTGATGGCATCGCACGGATTCTTCGCGGGCACGATATGGCGGTTCACGTCGTTCACGATGGTGAAGAGGCGGATCGCGCACTGATATCGCCCGTGGTGTCTGTTGCAGTCCTGGATATTGGCTTGCCCGGCATCGATGGCTTCGAGGTCGTGCGTCGTCTGCGTGCACGAGGAAGCGCTTTACCTGTATTGCTGTTGACAGCGCGCGATGATGTGCAGGACCGCGTACGCGGGCTGGAGCTGGGCGCTGATGATTATCTGGTCAAGCCATTCGCAGCGCCCGAACTGGTCGCGCGTCTCAAGGCGCTGGTTCGCCGAAGTAACCCAAGGCCGGTTCACTTGCAGATGGGTGGTTTGCAACTGGATCCTTTCACGCGTCGAGCGACGGTGGATGGTCAGGTGATTGATTTATCTGCACGCGAGTGGGCGGTTCTTGAGCACCTGATGCAACACTCATCGCGCGTGGTCTCCAAACAGCAAATCATCGATGCCATTCTTCCCTGGGGTGAAGAGGTCACGCTCAATGCGGTAGAAGTCTATGTGTCGCGCATACGCTCGAAGATTGACTCGGCAGGTATTTCCATCAAAACCATTCGCGGATTCGGTTATCTGCTGGAGCAGTCGAACGGATGAGTCTCAGAGCCAAACTGCTGCAATGGCTGGTTGTCACGCTGATGGCCGTCAATGTGGCTGCAGCGGCGGCGGCCTACTGGCTTGCCTGGATGCCTGCGCAGTCGGCACTCGACCAGAGCCTGGCCGATGCCGCGTGGGCTCTGGTGCCCCACGTGAAAGAAACAGACTCGTCGGTTGAGCTGCGATTGTCACAGCAGGCCGAGCAGATTCTCCGCGTTGACCACCTCGACGAAGTATTTTTTGTGGTTCGCGACATGTCAGGTAACACCATTGCCGGCGACCGTGATTTCCCGGTGATGCAGGTACCCGAAAAAAACAAGCCCTGGATTGCCTACGGTGCTCGCATGCGTGGTGAGGACGTGCGCGTGATCACATTGCGCACCCAGGTCGGTGGTGAGACGGTTTTCATCGGTGCCGCCGAGACTCGGGTAAAGCGACAGGAAATTCGGCTTCGAATTCTGCTGTCGCTCTTGGCGCTGGAGTTGCTGCTGGTGATCTTGATTCCTTTGGTCGTATGGATGGTGCTCAAGCGAGGATTGCAGCCGCTGCGTGACCTTGAAAGTAATCTCGAACGTCGCACGTCCGATGACTTGTCGCCTCTGCCGCTGCAGAACGCGCCGGTGGAAATCGTGCCCTTCATCCGCGCCATGAATGAGCTGCTCAACCGCGTTCAGGGAAGTGCTCGTGCACGGCAGGATTTTCTGGCGAATGCGGCGCATCAGTTGCGTACGCCTCTGGCGGGTTTCAAGGCGCAATTGGAATGGCTGCGATCGCATCACCGCAACGACACTGAGACCACAGAATCGACCTCACTGATGCTGGCCTCGACCGAGAGAATGGCACGGCAGGCCAATCAGTTACTGGCGTTGGCGCGCTCCGAGCCGGGAGATTTTGAGCGACAGCGCCTTGAGCAGTTGTCGCTCGATACACTGGTGGCTGAGTCAGTGCAGCAATTTGTTGAGGAGGCACTGAAAAAAAATATCGATATTGGGTTCGATTTGCAGCCCACGCGTGTAGCCGGCGACCGTTTTCTCTTGCGTGACATGATTGATAACCTGGTGGATAACGCGATTCGTTATTCACCAAGTGGCAGCTCGGTCACGGTCAGCTGTCTTCATGTCGACGGACACGGCATCTTGATGGTGGAGGACAGCGGCCCCGGCATTCCGGAATCAGAGCAAGAGCGTGTTTTCAATCGCTTTTATCGATTGGACCAGTCCCAGCCGGGTACGGGTTTGGGTCTTGCTATTGTTCGTGATATTGCTCGCGACCACGACGCCGTCATTGAGCTGCGTCCGGGCCCCGAGGGCAGGGGTACCGTGTTTGTGGTTCGCTTCCCCTGAGGCCAGCGGGTGTATGTCCCCCAATATGTACGATAATCCCGTCTGGCCAGATTTTTTACGGACTGCGGTTTGACTTACAGCGTCAAGGAAATTTTCTACACTTTGCAGGGCGAGGGCGCACAAGCCGGACGTCCAGCGGTGTTCTGCCGTTTTTCCGGTTGCAATTTGTGGTCGGGACGAGAGCAGGACCGCGCTTCGGCGGTCTGCCGTTTCTGCGATACCGATTTTGTGGGCACCGATGGTGTCTTGGGTGACAAGTACCCCGGCGCTGGTCAGTTGGCGTCAGTCATTGACGCGCAATGGCCTGTTGCTCGCGCCGGAAAAAAATACGTGGTGTTCACCGGCGGCGAACCACTGCTGCAACTCGATAAGCCACTGATCGATGCACTCCATGCGTTCGGATTCGAGATCGCCATAGAAACGAACGGCACACTGCCAGTGCCTGCGGGCGTGGACTGGATTTGCGTGAGCCCCAAGGCCGAGGCGCCGCTGGTTGTGGATCGCGGTCACGAGCTCAAGGTCGTGATACCTCAGCATGGCCAGAACTTGTCCCACTATGCCTCGCTGGCTTTTACCCATTTTTTCCTGCAGCCTATGGATGGCCCCGAGTTGGCCGACAACACTCGACTGGCGATTGATCTCTGCAAATCTGACCCGCAATGGCGATTGTCCTTGCAAACGCACAAACTGCTGCAAATACCCTGAACACTAAATACGCATGATCACTATTACGCGCAAACTGGAATTCGATGCCGGCCACCGGATTCCTGACCACAAAAGCCAGTGCCGCAACTTGCATGGCCATCGCTACACACTCGAGATTACGCTGGTGGGCGAGGTCATCGAAGAAGAGGGTAGCTCGGACAACGGCATGATCATGGACTTTTCCGATGTCAAGGCGCTGGCTAAAGAACATCTGGTCGATGTCTGGGATCACGCGTTTCTGGTCTATGCGAAGGACACCACAGTACGCAGTTTTTTGGCGAGTATCCCGGACCACAAGACGGTGGTCATTGACAAGATACCGACGGTAGAAAATCTGGCGCGCACAGCGTTTGATGCGCTGCGTACCGTGTATCACGATCGCTATGGCACAGGATTGCGCCTGCACAAGCTGGTACTGCATGAAACCCCGAACTGCTGGGCAGAGATCACTGATACCTGAACATGAGCGACGAGTATTTCATGCGCATTGCGTTGGCTGCTGCCGGTCAGGCGAAAGCTCTGGGCGAGGTACCGGTCGGTGCCGTGCTGGTTCGTGAAGGTGAAGTGATTGCGACGGGTTTTAATCAACCGATAGGACAGCATGACCCGAGTGCACATGCAGAAATCGCTGCGCTGCGCGCCGGCGCCAGAGCGCTTGCCAATTACCGCATGCCCGGCTGCACGCTGTACGTGACGCTGGAGCCCTGCGCCATGTGCGCTGGCGCGATGATGCACGCAAGGCTGACCAGGGTGGTGTACGGTGCCTCGGATCCGAAAACTGGCGCTTGTGGCTCTATCGTTAATTTGTTTGCCGAAGAAAAACTCAACCATCATACGGCGGTGACTGGCGGTGTGCTGAGTGATGAGTGCAGCTCGATGCTGTCTTCATTTTTTGCTGAGCGACGGCTGCTGAGTCGTACCCAGAAGGCATGACGCAGAGTGAATGACATCATCAGGCCATCTACCATGACGCCCTCCATCACGACATTTTGCAGCGTAAGTCCATGACATCACCATCACGACATATTGCGGTTGTTGCTCCCAGTGGCTATGCAGCTGATCCCGAGGCCTTGCATCGCGCTGCCACGCGATTGCGCGCGCAGGGGCATCAGGTCCACGACTTCTGCAGCGCCTATGAAAAACATCAGCGCTTTGCAGCCAGTGATGCAGATCGAGTGCAACAACTGCATGATGCGGCCAGACATCCTGAGGTGGAGATCGTGATTGCCCTGCGCGGTGGTTATGGCTTGTCGCGTTTGTTGCCGGCGATTGATTTCGGATTGCTGGCCGACAGTGGTAAATATTTTGTCGGGCATAGCGATTTCACGGCCCTGCATCTGGGTCTGCTCGCAAAGACAGGCGCGGTGAGTTTTGCCGGGCCCATGATTTGCGATGATTTCAGTCGACCGGATATCAGCGAATTTACAGAGTCACATTTCTGGCAATGCCTGAATGGCCCGATGACGATGGAGATTTCTGCGCTTGATAACCCCAGCGTTGATGTCCAGGGAAAACTGTGGGGCGGCAATCTGTCCATGATCAACCATCTGATGGGTACGCCTTGGATGCCGGAAATTGATGGCGGCATTCTGTTCATCGAAGATGTGAACGAGCATCCTTACCGGATAGAACGCATGTTGTTGCAGCTTCTGCATGCCGGTGTTCTGAGCCGTCAGAAGGCAGTGATTCTGGGTGATTTCTCGGGCTATCGGCTCAGTGATTATGACAATGGTTACGACTTCAACGCCATGCTGGCCTGCCTGCGGAGCCTGATGCCAGTGCCTTTGCTGCAAGGACTGCCTTTTGGTCACACCCTAGACAAGCTGACCTTGCCAGTCGGCGCAGCGTGCCGTGTTCGGTCAGACCCGACCGGCCTGCAACTGGTCCTCAGCGACTATCCCACCCTGCGTACCCAGACCTAGCTTCCGGATCCTCCCGTGGGGCGGCGGAGACACAAGCGGGGTGGCCCGCCGTCGCCAGGGCAGCCTCAATGATAAAATCGCGATCTTGCGTCGCTGTTCCGACAGCGATGCGGTGGGCAATCCAAGGCCCGATCTTTTTCTTCCCGTCCGCATCCCAGAGGTTTCCGTAGTGCTTTCCACCGCCAATATCACCATGCAGTTCGGCCCCAAGCCGCTTTTTGAAAACATTTCAGTCAAATTCGGCGAAGGGAATCGCTACGGCCTGATTGGCGCCAATGGCTGTGGCAAGTCCACCTTCATGAAAATTCTTGGTGGTGATCTTGAACCATCCTCAGGCACCGTGATGCTCGATGCCAATGAGCGTCTGGGCAAACTGCGTCAGGATCAGTTTGCCTTTGAAGACATGCGCGTGCTGGATGTGGTGATGATGGGCCACACCGAAATGTGGGCTGCGATGAGCGAGCGGGATGCAATTTATGCGAACCCGGATGCGACCGACGACGATTACATGAAAGCGGCCGATCTGGAGGCGAAGTTTGCCGAGTACGACGGTTATACCGCCGAGGCGCGCGCCGGCGAACTACTCTCAGGGGTGGGTATACCAACGGCGCAGCACGATGGTCAGATGAGCAGCATTGCACCAGGCTGGAAGCTGCGGGTCCTGCTGGCGCAAGCCTTGTTCTCGAATCCGGACATCCTGTTGCTGGATGAGCCGACCAACAATCTCGACATCAATACCATCCGCTGGCTGGAAGATGTACTCAATGAACGTGACTCGACGATGATCATCATCTCGCACGATCGTCACTTTCTGAATCAGGTCTGCACCCACATGGCCGACATGGATTACGGCACGCTGAAGGTTTATCCCGGTAACTACGACGACTACATGCTGGCCTCTTCACAGGCTCGCGCTCAGCAAATGGCGGCCAATGCCAAGGCGAAGGAAAAGATCACCGAGTTACAGGATTTTGTTCGTCGCTTCTCGGCCAACAAATCCAAGGCGCGTCAAGCAACCTCACGCGCCAAGCAGATAGAAAAAATCAAGGTCGAGGATGTGAAGCCCTCGTCGCGGCAGAACCCGTTTGTGCGATTCGAAATGGGCAAGAAGCTGCACCGGCTTGCGGTGGAGGCCAAGAGTATTGCGAAATCCTACGACCGTGCGCTATTCAAGAATTTCAGTATCTCCATTGAAGCCGGCGAGAAGATCGCCATCATTGGTGAAAACGGTGCCGGTAAAACCACCTTGCTGCGTTGCCTCGGTGGCGAGCTTTGCGCGCTTGCGCCGGATGCGGGCACGGTGAAATGGGCGGAGAATGCCGATCCTGGCTACATGCCTCAGGATCCGACCGAGGAATTCGCGGTCGACAAGACGCTCACGGACTGGATGACTGAATGGACCCGCGAAGGTGATGACGATCAGGCGGTGCGCTCGATTTTGGGACGCTTGCTGTTCTCCGGTGATGATGTGAAAAAATCAGTCAAGGTCTTGTCCGGTGGCGAGAAGGGCCGCATGGTCTACGGCAAGCTGATGCTGGGCCGGCACAATGTGATGCTGATGGATGAGCCAACCAATCATATGGATATGGAATCCATTGAATCACTCAACATCGCTCTGGAAAAATATGAAGGCACCCTGATCTTTGTTTCACACGACCGGGAATTTGTCTCTTCGCTGGCCAGTCGTATTCTCGAGGTAAGGCAGGGCGAGATCATCGATTTCAAGGGCAGCTATGACGAGTATCTTGCCACGCAAGGCATACAGTAGTTTTTGAAGCAGACTGACAAAGAAACCACTGCCATGGAAATTAAAACCGTTGAATTTGAGCGCCCCTCCGTCGATGGCGCGAGCTGTGTCGCTTCCGCCTGGGCAAAAGTGCCCGAGGTCTTGCAGGCAAGCGAAAAGGCTGCGCTCAAGGACAAAATACGGCGGCTTCTGAAAGAAAAGCAGGCGGTGCTGGTCGCGCACTACTACGTCGATGCAGATCTGCAGGATCTGGCAGAGGAAACCGGTGGTTGCGTCTCGGATTCGCTGGAAATGGCGCGCTTTGGTCGTGACCATCCCGCAAAGACGCTGGTTGTGGCCGGTGTACGTTTCATGGGCGAGACGGCAAAAATTCTTTCGCCCGAAAAAACCGTGCTGATGCCGGATCTGGATGCAACTTGCTCTCTTGATCTGGGTTGTCCCGCGGATGAATTTGCTGCCTTTTGCGATGCCCATCCGGACCGTACGGTGGTGGTGTACGCCAACACCAGCGCTGCGGTCAAGGCCCGCGCCGACTGGATGGTGACCTCATCGATTGGTCTGGACATCGTTGCGCATCTGCATGCGCAGGGTAAAAAAATCCTCTGGGCACCTGATCGTCATCTGGGTGCCTACATACAAAAGCAAACCGGCGCTGATATGTTGCTCTGGCAGGGTTCCTGTCTGGTGCATGATGAATTCAAAGGTGTCGAGCTTGAGCTGCTGCGCCAGGCGCACCCGCAAGCCAAAGTGCTGGTGCATCCTGAGTCCCCTGCGGCGGTCGTTGCGCAGGCCGATGTCGTGGGCTCGACCTCGCAGCTGATTGCAGCGGCGGTTTCGTTGGATGCGCCGGAATTTATCGTCGCCACCGACAATGGCATTCTGCACAAGATGCGCACTGCAGCGCCCGGCAAACGCTTCATCGAAGCACCGACTGCGGGTAACAGTGCGACCTGCAAGAGCTGCGCGCATTGTCCCTGGATGGCCATGAATGGCCTGCAGAATCTCGCCGAGGTACTGGCAACGGGCAGTAATCAGGTGCATGTTGACGCGGCCGTCCGTGAAAAGGCGGTGACTTGCATACAGCGTATGCTGGATTTCGCCGCTGCACGTAAAGCCAACACCCGGCCCTCGGCGGATTTGGCGGCTGAGCAAAAACTTTTCTCGGGTATTGGGCCTGCATGAGCACGCTGCGCAATCGCTTCGCACCTTTCGATGCGGCGCTGGCGTCTGCTTTTGAACAAAACATAGCGCTTGCCCTCTCGGAGGACGTAGGCGCTGGCGACTGGACGGCGCAGCTACTTCCCGAAAACGGCCTTGTGCAGGCCAGGCTGACAGTGCGCGAAGCGGCGGTGTTATGCGGCGCGCCGTGGTTTGAAGGGGTGATGGCCGCCGTTGATCCACGTCTGTTGATTCACTGGCATTACGCCGAAGGCGATCAGATGCAGGTTGATACCGTCGGCTGCGAGATCAGCGGGCCGGCGCGTTCGCTGATGACGGCTGAACGTGCCGCGATGAATTTTCTGCAATTGCTCTCCGGCGTGGCGACGATCACTCGCGAGTATGTGACGCTTATTGCAGGTACCCGCGCCGCCATACTCGATACCCGAAAAACCTTACCGGGACTGCGCCTGGCGCAAAAATATGCTGTACGCGTGGGGGGCGGTCAGAATCAGCGGCTGGCTTTGTATGACGGCATTCTGATCAAGGAAAATCATATTGCCGCTGCAGGCGGTATTGCACCAGCATTAAAGGCGGCGCAGTCATTGCATGCTGGCGTGACGATTCAAATTGAGGTGGAAAGCGCGGCTGAATTGAAAGAGGCGCTGGATGCCGGTGCGGTATCGATACTGCTGGATAATTTTTCGCTTGAACAGATGCGCGCGGCGGTGGCGCTCAATGCAGGAAGAGCCTTACTGGAAGCATCTGGCGGCATACGACGCGACAGCGTGAGAGCCATTGCAGAGACGGGCGTCGATCGCATTTCCATCGGCAGCCTGACGAAAGACGTTCATGCGGTGGATTACTCGCTCAGGGTCATCTGAGCGAGTCGCACTACTGTCACATCATCAAGGCTCGTGTGCTAATTATGCTCGCACCGCACTTCGGCGCGCTGGTGTCAGTACCGTAGGCAAAGCTTTGGGCAGTGTCTCGGGATAATCCAGACTGTAATGCAATCCCCGGCTCTCGCGTCGGGACAGCGCGCTGCTGACGATCAATGAGGCGACTTCGACCAGATTACGCAGTTCGAGCAAATCGCGCGTAATACGGAAGTTTGCGTAATACTCATCAATCTCTTCCTTGAGCAAGCCGATGCGGTGTTGCGCACGTTCCAGCCGCTTGGTGGTGCGCACGATACCCACGAAGCTCCACATGAAACGTCTGAGCTCATCCCAGTTCTGGGTAATGACGACCTCTTCGTCGGCATTGGTGACTCGGCTTTCATCCCATGCAGGCAGCGATATGTTCGCGAGACGGGGCTGGTCGGCAATGTGCATCGCCGCTGCACGACCGAGCACGACGCACTCAAGTAATGAGTTGCTGGCCAGTCGATTGGCACCATGCAACCCCGTGTAGGCAGTTTCGCCAACCGCATACAAACCCTGCAAATCAGTGCGACCGGCAAGATCGGTCACGATGCCGCCGCAGGTGTAATGCGTGGCTGGCACGATGGGGATGGCCTGCTTCGTGATGTCGATACCTAATTCCAGGCAGCGGGCATAGATAGTCGGGAAGTGTGACTGCAAGAATTCGGCTGGCTTGTGGCTGATATCGAGATCGACATAATCCAGGCCGCGTTTCTTCATTTCGAAGTCAATCGCGCGTGCAACCACATCGCGTGGCGCAAGTTCTGCACGTTCATCATGTGATGGCATGAAGCGCTGACCCGCTCCCTGTCCGGCTGTCTCCGGAAGCTTGAGTAAGCCGCCTTCACCCCGGACCGCCTCGGTAATCAGGAAGGATTTGGCGTAGGGGTGGTAAAGACAGGTCGGATGAAACTGGATGAATTCCATGTTCGCGACCCGGCAGCCGGCACGCCAGGCCATCGCAATGCCATCACCCGTAGCAGTATCAGGATTGGTGGTGTAGAGATATACCTTGCCCGCACCACCGGTAGCCAGCACGGTGTGATCGGCATCAATGGTGGTCACGTGTCCGGTGCTGACATCTTGCACATACAAGCCAAGGCAGCGGGGCGGTGATTCCGTCAGGCCGAGCTTGTCGGTTGTGACCAGATCAATCGCGAAATGATGCTCGAGCAGAGTGATGTTGGGATGCTTGCGCACTTGTTCTTCGAGTGTCAGTTGCACCGCATGCCCCGTGGCATCCGCCGCATGGATGATGCGTCGCTGGCTGTGACCGCCTTCGCGTGTGAGATGAAAACCAAGTTCTGTTTGCTCGTCGCGAGTAAAGGGCACGCCCTGCGCGATCAGCCATTCGATCGCCTCGCGTCCCTGCTCGACGATGTGACGCGTGGCGGTTTCATCGCACAGGCCGGCGCCGGCCACCAGCGTGTCTGCCACGTGCTGATCATGGCTGTCGTGGGAGTCCAGTACCGCCGCAATCCCTCCCTGCGCCCAGTCGCTGGCACCGTCTCTGAGCGCACGTTTGGAAATGACCACCACCTGACGGGTATGGGCCAGATGAAGGGCAACGGACAGGCCGGCCAGGCCACTGCCGACAATGGCAACATCAAATTTCATGGGGAATTGGCTAAAAATGCGGGTTTTAGGGGTACTGACTGGACTATAGGCGATTTGGGCTTACTCCGCACAAGGTGGCCGCCCAAGCAGAAATTGCCGGTTTGCGGCGGCGAACGTCACAATATTCGATCTGGGTCAAATTCTTTTTGAATCAGGCGGTTGTGGACAGCTTCTCAAGTATAATTGGCGCCACGTTGAGATTCGAGTAGTAGTGGTGCAGTATCAGTCTGTAATTCCTTACTTGGTTGAGACGCTCTTCTGGCGGGTATCCCGCCTCACTTACTAAGATAGGAAATGCAATGGCAACTGGTACAGTCAAGTGGTTCAACGATGCAAAAGGTTTTGGTTTCATCACACCAGACGAAGGTGGCGAAGATCTGTTCGCACACTTTTCCGCGATTCAGAGCAGCGGCTTCAAATCCCTGCAGGAAAATCAGCGCGTTCAGTTCGATGTGACGAGCGGCCCTAAAGGCAAACAAGCATCGAACATTCAGCCCATCTGAGTCGTTTGAAACTTGTCTGACCCGCGGCCTGTCTGGATCGCGGGTTTGCAAAAGAGCCTCCTGCCTCGAAAGAGCCAGGGGGTTTTTTTATCGCGACTTCCGCCAGTAGTCGGTTTGTGCGAAGGCTCTGCGCAGGAAATCGACGAAGGCCCGTATGCGCAAAGGCAAATGCTGGCGCTGCGCAAATACCGCGTAGATGTCATTACCCGGTGCAGCAAATTCATCGAGCACAGTCTCCAGAAGGCCCGCTTCTATCTCGGCACCCACTTCCCACATCGATCGCCAGGCAAGTCCGCGGCCTGCGAGTGCCCAATCATGCAGGACAGCCCCATCATTGCAGCCCATGGTGCCAGCGACTTTGACAGTCAGATTTTTGCCGTTCTGGCGGAAGGTCCATCCTCGTTGGCTACCGTCACTCGACATGGCAAGACAGTTGTGATGCGATAGCTCGTCTGGTGAGATGGGTCGTCCGTGTTTCTTGAAGTATTCCGGCGATCCAACCACAACCCGTTTATTGTCAGCGAGCTTCACCCCCACCAGACTGGAGTCTGATAAATCTGCAATCCGAATCGCAACGTCGATGCCTTCTCCAATCAGGTCAACCACGCGATCATTGAGACTCAGAGTGAGCGTGACGTCGCGATGCTCTGCCAAAAACGAAGAGATCAGCGGTGCCACGTGCTGACGACCAAATCCCGCCGGAGCCGATATCAGCAGATGTCCACTGGGCCGCGCGCTGCGCTCTGACACTTGCGATTCAGCGTTTTCCAGATCGAGCAGGATGCGCTGACAGTTCTCCAGAAATGCGAGGCCTTCATGGGTCAGCGCAATTTTTCGGGTCGTTCTTTGCAGTAGTTTGACGCCGAGTCTGGCTTCAAGCGCATCCAGACGGCGTCCGATGACGGCTGGTGCAATGCCCTCGGCACGGGCGGCAGCAGACAGGCTGCCGCGCGCTGCGACATCGACAAAGGTCGAAATTTGCTTGAACTGATCCATGGAATGCGCTGATTTGTGACCAAATCGGAATAATAATCTGTATCGAGCCTTGATTTGTGCCCGCTTTGATTGATTTCGACTTGGCGGGTGGGTTTAGAGCCTGTCTCGTTCGGTCGATGGCAAGGCGCACCGACGAAGACAGTACAGCTCGTACCGCGAGGAGGTGCAACGACGCCAACGGCCTAACTAGACAGGCTCTGAGGGCTCAGAGAGACTGCACGTAATCCTTTACCCCGGCCAGCAGCATTTCGATCGCAATCGCCGTCAGAATCAGGCCCATCAGGCGTTCAAAGGCCGTCATTACCGCCGAGCCGAGCACGCGCTGCAGATACTCGGCGGACAGCAGAACGACCAGCCACACCACAGCCACCAGCGAGAGCGCGCCAACATACACCGGCATGGCCATCTGACCCCGCGAGGAAAATAGCAATACCGTCACCAGCGCAGAGGGACCGGCCAGCGCCGGTATGGCCAGCGGCACGATAAAGGGCTCGGCGGGCATATCCTCCGTATCGCCGAAGATGCCGCCAGGTTGCGGAAACACCATGCGCAAGGCGATCAGGAAAAGAATCACGCCGCCACCAATACGCAGTGAGATCTCGCTCAACTGCAAGGCGTCAAGAAAATGCTGGCCGCCAAACATGAAGCTAAGCAGCAAACCGAAGGCGATCGCGCATTCGCGCACGATGACACGGGCGCGCCGCTCGGTGGGCACCTGCCTGAGAGCGGCGACAAACAAAGGCACGTTACCTATCGGGTCCGTCACAAGCAAAAGCAGGATGAAGGATTGGAAAAAGCTCTCGCTCATTTACACTGTCACTTTCTCGATCGGGCATGGCAAACCAGCATACGCCCAATGACTGCGCAGGAGACTCAACTTGTCACAAAACTCTGCATCGAAAACAGGCTTGTCGCGACGACATTTCATTCTGGGTGGAATGGGACTGACCGGCGCGTTGGTGGTCGGCTGGGGTCTGATGCCACCGAGACAGCGCTTGCATGGCCGTGCGGCGCTGAACCCAAAAGAGGGTAGCAGTGCCCTCAATGGCTGGGTCACGATAAGCACCGACGGTAGCATCGGTGTAGTGGTCGCCAAAAGCGAAATGGGCCAGGGGGTGACGACAGCTTTGCCGATGCTGGTGGCCGAAGAGCTGGATGTGCCGATGAGCGCGGTCCGTTTACTGCAGGCGCCCATCGACAAAATCTACGGTGACACCAGCATGATGGCTGATGGCTTGCCTTTTCATCCTGATGATCGCGGGGCGATCAAGCGTGTTGCGCAGTGGCTGGCACGCAAGACCGAGCGTGAGTTGGGTGTCATGGCGACGGGCGGATCGTCGAGTGTCAAAGACAGCTGGTTACCCATGCGAGAAGCAGGTGCAGCCGCGCGTGCGCGCTTGCTGGCTGCGGCTGCCTTGCGATGGAAAGTGTCTCAAGAAGAGTGCATCACCGAGGCTGGTTTTGTGGTTCACCGAGATGGTCGCAAGTTGGGATATGGCGCTCTGGCAGCTGATGCGGCCCGAATGGATGATGTGCCGTTTGCACTCAAAGCGCCGAAAGATTTCAGACTGATTGGCCAAGCCACACCGCGTCTGGATGTGGCCGACAAGATCAATGGTCGCGCGCAGTTCGGCATGGATATCCGTCTGCCGGGTCTGATACACGCTGCCATCGCGATGTGTCCGGTGTCTGGCGGCTCGCTGACCTCGTTTGATTCCGCGAAGGTCAGCAAGATGCCTGGTGTGGTGGATGTTGTTGCACTACCCGCTGATCGTTCTGGTGCACCCGAGGCCGTTGCAGTACTGGCCAAAAGCTGGTGGCTGGCTCACAAGGCGTTGATCCGTTTGCCGATAGTTTGGGATAACGGTGCTAATGCACAGTTATCGGATGCCTTGTTATTCACCCAGCTTAGAGATCGTCTGGATCAGGAATCCGGATTCACCTATTTCAGTCAGGGCATTGGTGAGGCACCATCGTCGGCAAAAAAAATCACCGCAGAGTATCGCGCGCCGCTGCTCGCGCATGCGGCCATGGAGCCGATCAACTGTACGGCGCAGCTGATCGGCAACCAGCTGTCGCTGTGGGTGCCGACCCAAGTGCCTTCGATCGCGGTCAGTGCGGCGGCCCGTGCGCTTGGCTTGAGCCAAGATCAGGTGACTTTGCATATGACGTATTTGGGCGGCGGTTTTGGTCGGCGGCTGGAGACGGATATGGTGGTACAAGCTGCGCTGCTGGCACGGGCCGCAAAGGGTGCACCGGTGCGGCTGGTCTGGTCTCGCGAAGATGATATGGCCCATGATTTTTATCGTCCTGCAGCAGTAGCCAGGCTGAGTGCGGCGCTGGATGCTTCGGGTCGTGTCCTGCATTGGGAAAGCCATTCAGCATCGGGCGCGCCGGTGCAGCAAATGCTGGCGCGGGCCTTTGGGTTGCCGCAGATGGGACCTGACAAGACCACGGTCGAAGGTCTGCATGATCACTGCTATGAAATTCCGAGTCAGCGTGCCTCGCATGTCAAGGTAGATGCGCCGGTCGCGCTGGGGAGCTGGCGTTCGGTGGGTCATTCGCACAATGCGTTTTTCAAAGAGAGTTTTATAGACGAGCTGGCGCTGGCGGCGGGACAGGATCCGGTGACTTTCCGGCGGCAGATGCTGCATGAGCATCCCCGTCATCTCGCCGTGCTGGAGGCAGCAGTGGCCAAAGCAGGTAAACCTGCCGAGGGTCGCGAGCAGGGTGTCGCTTTGCATCAATCTTTCGGCAGCATCGTCGCGCAAGTGGCTGAGGTATCGGTCACGGATGGACGCATACAAGTGCATCGCATCAGCTGCGCGATTGATTGCGGCCGTGTGGTCAACCCGCTGGGTGTAACGCAGCAAATTGAGTCCGCAATTGCCTACGGTTTATCGGCTGCGCTGCATGGTGAAATTCAGATTCGCGATGGTCGCGTGGTGCAGCGAAATTTTCATGATTATCCTATGCTGCGCCTGCGCGAGATGCCACAGATTGACGTGGAGATCATGCGAAGTGAGGAAGAGCCCGAAGGCGCTGGCGAGCCTGGAACGCCTCCTGTAGCACCGGCGGTGGCCAATGCCATATTCAAACTGACAGGTCAGCGCTTGCGTAGTTTGCCTCTCAGGCTGGGCTGAGCGGCTTCATGAACTGAATTCATCGAGACGCAAGCGCAGATTGCATTCGGTCTGCCATTGATGGCGCTGCGGACTACTGCTGGCTTCACGGCTGAGCTCTTCTTCACTGCGCTCTAGCTGGGCTTCGAGCAGCCGCGCCACCTGTCTTGGTTCAGGCATCATGGTGCCGTAGAAGGCTACCGTGTCGCCGCGCTGCATGAGAATGGTCGGGAAATTTTCCACATCAAGGTCGCCGATCAGATCGGACTGATCTTCAATATCGATCCAGACGAACTGGTGCTCGGGATACTGGGGCGCCAGTGCATCGAAACCGGCGCGATACTGTTTGCACACATCGCACCAGCCGGCGCACAGACAAGCGATTACCCATTTGCCCGATGCCAAGGCCTCGGACAGCACGGAGAAATTTTCGCGGACTAAAAACAAACTGGACATGCCGGGATTTTACCGTAGGGCAGGAATGCGCTCACGAGTTCGTCTTGTGAGGCCAGAGACGGCGCGCACGGTAAAATGCGCCTATGTCCTTATCCTTGCCCACCATCGTAGCAATAGAAACTTCGACTGAACTCGCGTCTGTCGCATTGCTTTGCGGCGATCGGCTCTCGTCGCGCGAATCTTCAGGTGCACAAACACATTCCATGACGGTGCTGGGCCTGTTGCAAGAGGTGTTGCGCGAGCAGGGTATGGCGCTCGAACAATGCGATGCATTGGCGTTCGGCTCGGGGCCTGGATCATTCACCGGGGTTCGAACCGCTTGCGGGCTGGCGCAGGGGCTGGCCTTTGGCGCAAACCTGTCGGTGGTGCCGGTTGTCACTTTGCTGGCCATGGCCGATGCCGCTCGCAATCAAGGGGCCGGTGACAACATCATTGCCGTGTTGGATGCGCGCATGGGCGAGGTGTACTGGGCGCAGTATCGCTTCGATGAGCGATGGCAGATCGTCAGCGAACCTTGTCTTTCAGCGCCGGAACACGTCATCGCTCTGGAGGCGAGCAGTGCGGCGGGCAATGGTCTGGCAGCCTATGCAGATCGTTTCACTGCGCTGCATTCTGTGCGCCGCTGGCCCGAGCTAATGCCGCATGCATCGCAAATCGCATTGCTGGGGCGCGAGTTTGTGCAACAAGGCCAGGGCGTGCATGCGCGTGAAGCGCAACCCCTCTACCTGAGAAACAAGGTCGCACTCACGACGGCGGAGCGCACGGCAGCGCGTGGAGCAGGTGCATGAACTCCGTGCTGAAGCAGGACAAGGAATGGCAGAAACTCTGCTTTTCCAAAATGAACGTGACGGACATTGAAGATGTCATTGCCGTCGAACAGAATGCCTACCCGTTTCCCTGGACGCGCGGTAACTTCCTTGACTCACTGGATAGTGGTTATGAGGCCTGGGTGTTGCGCGATGAGGATGGCCTTTTGCTCGGTTATTTTTTAATGATGTACGTGGTCGAAGAAGTGCATCTGCTGAACATCACGGTACGTCCGGATAGACAGGGTCAGGGTCTCGGGCGCAAGCTGCTCGACCAATTGATCGCATTGGCACGCGACGCTGGCATGCATGCGGTGCTGCTGGAAGTGCGTCCGTCGAATAATCACGCCTTGATGGTTTACCACCATCTGGGCTTTGTACAAATTGGTCAGCGTAAAAATTATTATCCGGCAGCCGGCGCGGGACGCGAAGATGCCATCGTGATGCGAAAGATGCTTTGAACCATGCAGATGGATCCTGACAAAGTTCGCAAGTTGCAGCAGATGGGTCTCGGGCCCGTATGGCAGCGGCGTGGGCTGAGCTCAGGCGAGTCGGGCGGCGGTTCCGCTGCCATCGCGCTGCCAGCGAGCGAATCTCCCGAAGAAGCAGCGTATGCAGCGAGCGTGATGAGCATGGATTGGGCGATGCTCGAAGAAAATATTCGTGGATGTGGTCGCTGCGGTTTGTGTCAGGGCAGAACCCATGCGGTGCCCGGTGTAGGTGACCGCAAAGCACGCTGGCTGTTTGTGGGTGAGGGGCCGGGCCGTCAGGAAGATTCTCAGGGCGAGCCCTTTGTCGGGCCGGCCGGCAAGCTGCTGGACAATATGCTTCGCGCACTGGCGCTCGCTCGGGGTGCCAATACCTATATCGCCAATATCGTCAAATGTCGTCCTGTCGGTGCTGATGGACGCGATCGTCCTCCGACAGCCGATGAAGTCGCCGCCTGCATGCCTTATCTGGCGCGACAAGTCGACTTGATTCGACCGGATGTGATCGTGGCGCTCGGTAAAACTGCGGCCGTCTCAATGCTGGGTTTGCCAGCCGACACATCGCTGGCCAGTCTGCGCGACAAAATTCATCACTACGCAGACTTGCCTTTGATCGTGACTTATCACCCAGCCTATCTGTTGCGCCAGCCAGCCGACAAGGCCAAGAGCTGGCGAGATCTCTGTCTCGCGAAGAGCCTTTTGAATGGGCGCTGAAGCGTCCACGTTTCAGCAGCAGTTTCATGCGCGCTGGCATTGCTTGCGTGATCCACATGTGCGCGCGCTGGCCTGGTTGCTGGATGCGCCCGATTTGCTTGACGCCGAATCACCGCGGTGGGAGGGCAAAATCGCCCGGCTGCCCGCGCATGCTGCTGATCTTGCCCGCGACTGGCTCATGGCCTTGGATCACGAACCTGAATTACTCAGCGCATCTCTGGAACTGAATCCTTTTACGCGCCTTGGGCGTTATGCCGAGAAGCTGCTGGCCTGCTATTTCTCGCACCAACAACAATTGGTTGCACATGGCATGCAGGTCCGTGCGGGCAAGGAAGAGACGGTGGGCGAGTTTGATTTCCTGTTGTCTGATGGTGCGAACTTGTTGCACTGGGAGTTTGCGACGAAATTTTATTTATTGTGTTCCAGCGACCCGGCCTGGGCCAGTGTGCAGACGGCTGATTATTTTGTCGGCCCGAATCTGGCAGATACGCTGGGTGCAAAAATGCGCAAGATTCTCGACAGGCAGTTGTCGCTGGGTCAGCATCCCGCGGCACAAGCTTTGCTGCCCAGACCCATTGATCAGGCACAGGCCTTATTGCGTGGCTGGCTGTTTTATCGTCGCGGCGAAGAGATTCCTTCACAGAGGCTGGGCATTGAAAAAAATCATTGTCGTGGTTGGTGGTGCACTCTGGGGGAAATCGACACGCATCTCAGTGAAAGCTGTGCCGTTTTGCCGCGACTGGCCTGGCTCGCTCCGGCGCGCATGAAAGATGAAGAGCTCGTAAGTCGCTCGCAGCTTCAAGAACAATTACGGACGCAATTTCAGGCAGACCCCATGCCTGTGATGGTGGCCAGCCTGATGCGCGATGAGGATGTCTGGCTGGAGTGCGATCGGGGCTTTATTGTGCCGGACGACTGGCAAGGCAAGGCGGATAAAAAGCTGCGCGGCCTGACTGCGCCGCCCCTCCAGGGACGGGCTGATTAAACAAACCCGGAAACTTTTGTGGCAGGGGCAGTGGCGCCAAGCCCTTGATCTTGCTGATCCCCGCGTCGCACAGCTGCACTCGCTCACCATAAAAAGTGGCTTTGTTCAGCACATCCCTAGGTACCGACGTGTTTTTCCTCACCGATCAGATGCATGGAATCATATTCGCGCTGATTGGCTGCATGTTTTTTCATGACCATCCACATCACACCGGCAACAAACAGTCCAAACAGCACGATCACGATATTGACGCTCAGGTCAAATTTGACCAGTAATGCGTAGAGCCCGAGCATCAAGAGAATGGATCCGTTTTCGCTGAAGTTTTGCACCGCGATCGAATGACCGGCGCTCATCAGCACATGGCCGCGATGCTGGAGCAGGGCATTCATTGGCACCACAAAATAGCCCGACAGGGCACCGATCAGTACCAGCAGTGGATACGCCAGTGTGGTCGAATGCACAAAGACCATGATGGTGACGATCAGGCCCATCAGGAAACCCATGGGCATGACAGTGAGCGATTTTTTCAGCGGTACACGCTTGGCAGCGGCCATGGCGCCGAAGGCGACGCCGAAGGCCACCACACCTTGCAGTATTGCGGCTTTGGCCAGCGGCAGGTTGAGTGCTTTCTCGGCCCATTTCAGGACGATGAATTGCAGTGTCGCACCTGCACCCCAGAACAAGGAGGTCACGGCGAGTGAAATCTGTCCGAGCCGATCGCGCCAGAGCGTGTTGAAACAATGCGCAAACTCGACGACCAGTTTGATGGGATTGCGCTGTTGCGCCGCGTAGCGCGCGCCGGTGTCCGGAATCTTCAGATTGAAGACCGCAGCCAGAAAATAAGCGCACATGACCACACCCAGCGCGAATTCAAGCGAGAGGCTGAGTTGCAGATGATTGAAAGGGAGCAGGAAAGCCAGCGCCTGAGCAAATCGCTCGCTGACCAATAGCCCGCCCAAGACGGTACCGAAGATAATGGAAAGCACGGTAAGACCTTCGATCCAGCCATTGGCCGCCACCAGTTTTTCCGCTGGCAGCAGTTCGGTGAGGATGCCGTATTTTGCGGGTGAATAAGCAGCAGCGCCAAAACCTACCACGGCATAGGCCAGCAGCGGATGCACGCTGAAAAACATCATCAGGCAGCCCGTGATCTTCACCAAATTGGTAATGAACATGACGCGGCCTTTGGGAAAGGCATCGGCGAATGCGCCTACGAACGGCGCCAGAATGACATAAGACATCACGAAGAACAGCTTCAGCATCGGCGTCATCCATTCCGGCGCCTGAAGCGACACCAGCACCGAGATGGCGACGATGAGCAACGCGTTGTCGGCAAGCGAAGAAAAAAACTGCGCTGCCATGATGGTGTAGAAGCCGCGGTTCATTCGGGAGAAACAGTGATTGGTAGGCTTGTGAGGAGTGCGACGGCGGCTTGCTTTATACCACGAAAGCCTTTTTCGACCCGGTCGCGGGCTCGGCGCTGGTCGCGGTGGCACGCGCGTCCGGTAAAATGAGGCTGATTTCATTCCACTTGCTTTCTTTTCTCCGAATTCCCCTGCCGATGCCCAGACCACTCATCGCCATTACGCATATCGCTGCGATGCAGGCCAATCTCGCCGCCGCCCGAAAAGCCGTTCCGGGTGCCAGAACCTGGGCCGTGGTCAAGGCGGACGCCTATGGCCACGGTTTGGCGCATGCAACGAAGGCCTTTGATGCCGCGGATGGCCTTTCGCTGGTTGAGTTCGATCGCGCTGCACAACTGCGCGAACTAGGCTGGGAAAAGCCGATCATGATGATGCAGGGTATGTTCGATGTGGCCGACATCGAACATTTGGTCAGATACGACTTGCAACCCGTTATTCACCACGTCGAACAGTGCCGAATGCTGGAAGCCACCCCTGTTACCCGGCCGCTGGCGGTCCATCTGAAAATCAATACGGGCATGAACCGTCTTGGCTTCATGCCATCGCAGGTGAGTGACATCTTTCAGCGTCTTGCATCGCTGCCTGCGGTGCGCTCGGTGTCGCTGATGACGCATTTCGCGAATGCCGATTCGAACGGCACCATGCCGGATGTGGCTGCACAGATTGCGGCTTTTCAGCGCGCCACCGCAGGTTTGGATGCGGAGATCAGTCTGTCTAATTCTGCGGCTACCTTGTTGCAGCCCCAGGTACGAAGCGACTGGATAAGGCCAGGTGTGATGCTGTATGGCGGCGCGCCGGGAGCTCAGAGTGCGCTCTCGCTGGGATTGCAGCCCGCGATGACACTGCAAAGCCGTGTAATAGCCACCCAGTCGCTGCGCGCCGGTGATTCCGTGGGATATGGCAGCTTGTTCATTGCCGATCGACCCATGCGTATTGGCATTGTCGCGTGTGGCTATGCCGATGGCTATCCGCGGCTGGCATCAACGGGTACGCCCGTTCTGCTCAATGGTGTGCGAACGCGCATACTTGGTCGTGTATCGATGGACATGCTCAATATTGATCTCTCGCCCGTGCCAAACGCGGACGTGGGCAGCGAAGTGACCTTGTGGGGTGAGGGTTTGCCTATTGATGAAGTGGCCGCGCATGCGGGCACCATTGGTTATGAACTGATGTGTGGCGTGGCGCCGCGCGTGCGACGCGAAGTGCGCGACTGATCATGGCAAAAGCAAAAACTCAGTACGCCTGCACCGAGTGCGGTGGTACCAGCAGCAAATGGGCGGGTCAATGTCCGGCTTGCGGGCAGTGGAACACCATGGTCGAAAGCGTGGTGGAAACGGCAGCCAATCGCTTTGCGGGACCGCCGCAGGGGCTGGTACAGGGTGCGCCTGTCATGCGTCTGAGCGATATCGAAGCGCAGGACGTTCCTCGTTTTGGCACCGGCATTGAAGAATTTGATCGGGTGCTCGGTGGCGGATTGGTTCCGGGCGGGGTCGTTCTGATCGGCGGCGATCCGGGCATTGGCAAATCAACGCTGCTGCTGCAGGCACTGGCCAATCTGTCGCGGATCAAATCAGCGCTGTATGTGAGCGGCGAAGAGTCCGGCGCCCAGGTCGCCTTGCGCGCGCGACGTCTGGGTATCGATGCGGGTGACTTGCACTTGCAGGCCGAGATTCAGCTGGAAAAAATCATTGCCACCCTCACTGAGCAGAAGCCGCAGGTGGCGGTCGTCGATTCAATACAGACCCTGTTTTCGGATGCGCTGACCTCGGCGCCCGGGTCGGTGGCGCAGGTGCGCGAGTGCGCGGCGCAACTCACCCGATTCGCAAAACAATCCGGCGTGACCATCATTCTGGTCGGGCATGTCACCAAAGAGGGCGCGCTCGCGGGTCCGCGCGTGCTTGAGCACATTGTGGATACCGTCTTGTATTTTGAAGGTGATACGCATTCGAGCTTCCGGCTGGTGCGCGCCTTCAAGAACCGTTTTGGCGCAGTCAATGAGCTGGGTGTGTTCGCGATGACGGACAAAGGACTCAAGGGCGTCTCCAACCCTTCCGCACTTTTCCTCTCGCAGCATGATGCACAAGTACCGGGTTCCTGCGTGATGGTCACGCAGGAAGGCACGCGGCCGCTGTTAGTGGAGATACAGGCGCTAGTGGATGCATCGCATGTGCCCAATGCGCGACGCTTGTCGGTTGGTTTGGAGCAGAATCGGCTGGCGATGCTGCTGGCCGTCTTGCACCGACACGCCGGCGTGGCTGCGTTTGATCAGGATGTGTTCATTAATGCCGTCGGTGGCGTGAAAATTACCGAGCCAGCGGCCGATCTTGCGGTACTGCTGGCGATTCAGTCCTCCATGCGCAGCAAGCCGCTGCCGCGTGGTCTGGTGACCTTCGGCGAAGTCGGATTGGCTGGTGAAATTCGACCAGCGCCACGCGGACAAGAGCGTTTGCGTGAAGCGGCCAAACTGGGATTTTCGATAGCGCTGGTGCCCAAGGCGAATCTGCCCAAGCAGAAAATTGAAGGTCTGCAGGTGATTGGTGTCGAGCGGATTGATGAAGCAATGACAAAGGTTCGAGAGCTGTCTTAGAACAAAAAGCGACGGTTAGCCTTCCTTTGATTGCAGCATCAGCTGGCGTGCGGCCTCGCGTCCGCTGCGCACTGCGCCCTCCAGCGTCGCGGGATAGTCACTCGCCGT
>JACCDJ011161934.1_pt1 | contig 23116 bp, 20 predicted proteins | sample 7444481 | NCBI WGS metagenome assembly JACCDJ01 (sample SAMN15323435, study PRJNA562643) | freshwater metagenome | isolation source: river surface water | place: USA:Blue River Watershed | collected 2017-08-15 | reverse complement strand
AGGAATCGGCAATGAGAACGACCTGAAACCGCTTGGCGTACAGATGGTGCATCATCTTCCAGGCGTAGACGCTAACTTGCAGGATCACTTAGCAGTCTATGTTAAATATAAGTGCAAGCAGCCTGTTACCCAACAACCATCTCTTAAATTCTGGAAGCGGCCATGGATTGGCTTCCTCTGGCTATTTTTCCGAACTGGCCCAGGAGCTACTAATCACTTTGAGGCCGGCGGATTTACTAGAAGTAACAATGAAGTTGCGTACCCAAATTTGATGTACCACTTCTTGCCGCTTGCAATTAGATATGACGGCTCAGGTCCAAAAAGTGGCCACGGATATCAATTCCATATCGGACCGATGTACTCTGATCCACGAGGCTGGTTGAAGACAAAGTGCACCAATACATTTGATAAGCCTGCGATGCAATTTAATTATCTTTCAACCGATCAAGATCGCCGTGAATGGATCGAGGCAATTCGACAGGCGCGCCACATAATGACGCAACCGGCAATGGATTCAATGAATGCTGGCGAAACCTCTCCTGGTCCAACTGTCTCAACAGATGAAGAGATTCTCGATTGGGTACGCAAAGATGCCGAAACTGCACTCCATCCATCATGCACCGCAAAGATGGGTACTGATGCGATGTCGGTGGTTGATCCGAGCAACATGAAAGTTCACGGTGTCGAAGGTTTACGGGTAGTTGATGCTTCGGTATTTCCGTATGTAACAAATGGCAATATTTATGCTCCGGTGATGATGGTGGCAGAGCGCGCTGCAGATCTAATTATTGGTAAAGGTACGCTGCCAGCAGATCATTCTGAGTTCTACATACATGGCAAGTGATCAAGCGCCATCTGCGATCGCTAAAGTAAAGGTAAAACGTAGCGATGCAGATTCGACTACTACTGATCAAGTGGTGGTCGAAGAGCCGCTTGAAATTAGAATCAAAAGAGGCGAAAGCGAACAACAACTAGGTATCACTATGCGCACCCCAGGTGCAGATCTCCAGTTGGCCGCTGGTTTCTTATGGGGCGAAGGTTTTCTTTCTGATCCAAAGCAATTAATCACCGTAAAAGTCTGTGGTGATCGCACGCTAACCCCACGTCAACGTGCAAATGTGGTGATTGCAGAGGTGACAGAAGATGCTCCTGATTTTTCGCGACAGTTAGATCGCAGATTCACCATAAATTCAGCTTGCGGAGTTTGTGGTTCTGAAAATATCTCGGATCTGCATAAGCGCGGTATCAAGAAAGTAAGTCCGACCACTAAAAGTGATGAAGCGCTCGCAAAATACACCGAACTTCTCGATAAGAACCAAGCAATCTTCTCAAAAACCGGTGGATTGCATGCCGCTCTCTTAATAGATCCAACTGGAAATTTGAGATACTCCAAAGAGGATGTCGGTCGCCATAATGCAGTCGACAAGGTAATTGGCCAAGCGCTAATGGACGGTGAATTACCGCTAAGCGATTGGACGATGGTGGTGTCTGGTCGAACCGGTTATGAGATCGTACAAAAATGTGTGACTGCGGGAGTTTCCGCGATGGTCGGCGTAAGCGCGCCAACTTCCTTAGCAATCGAATTGGCAGAGGAATTTGGGCTGACCTTGATCGCCTTTGCCAGAGGTGGCGTGGGTAAGCGCTTTATTGAACCCGTGTTGCGCTAGATGCAACCAACCGATAGCGCTAATTGCGAACTACAAATTAGGATTTAAGTATGTCAACTGATTCGAAAACTACCCCTGATTGGCGTGCACTAGCTGAGGCGATAAAGCCAAATGGTGAGGTTTTTATAGATGGCCAGAGCAGACCAGCGGCATCTGGAGAAACTCTAGAAGATTTCTCACCAGCGCTGAATCGCAAGTTTGCAGAGATTGCAGCTGGCGGAATTGAAGATGTAAATAGAGCAGTGGCCTCTGCCAAGCGAACCTTTGATTCGGGCATTTGGTCCGAGATGAATCCACGAGATAAGAAAACGCGAATGCTGAAGTGGGCAGAGTTACTAAACGAACATCGTGATGAATTAGCGCTACTTGAGACTTTAGATGTTGGCAAACCAATCAGCGATTCATTAGCAGTCGATACCAGAAATTCGGCTCGAGTTATTCAATGGTATGCCGAGACAATTGATAAGACATATGACGAAATTGCACCCGCACCACGTAATGCGCTAGCCATGGTAACTCGCGAACCACTTGGAGTAATTGGCGCAATAGTTCCCTGGAATTATCCGATGAGCATCACCTCTTGGAAATTAGGCCCAGCACTTGCAATGGGAAATTCAATCGTGATCAAACCCGCAGAAAACTCATCTTTGACTGCGATTCGAATGGCGCAACTTGCAATTGAAGCCGGAATTCCAGAGGGCGTGTTCAATGTGGTGCCAGGGCTTGGAAGCGAGGCTGGACAAGCGCTTGCAAGACATATGGATGTTGCCAAGATTGCATTTACCGGAAGCGGCCCAACAGGTCGCAAAATGATGCAGTATGCCGCCGAGTCGAATATGAAACAGGTTTCATTAGAACTTGGTGGCAAGAGCCCACAGGTAGTACTTGGCGACTGCACCGATTTGAAATTAGCTGCCGAGACCATCGCTTGGGCGATTTATTACAACGCTGGACAGACCTGTAATGCAGGTTCTCGAATCATCGTAGAAAGAAGCGTTAAAGAAGAGCTCTTCTCGCATCTGAAGGAATTTATAAAGCACTTCAAAGTTGGTGACCCACTTGATCCCAATACGCAGATGGGGCCATTGGTATCCAAGGTGCAACGCGATCGAGTCAACTCTTACCTAAATTTGATCGGCCAAAATGGCGAAGAGCTGATCTTTGGAGGAGAGGCCGCTACTGGCGATGATCTATTTATCAAACCAACTTTGGTTGCGAAAGTTAATAATCAATCTAAGCTGGCACAGGAAGAAATCTTTGGTCCAGTCCTTGTAGCAATTGAGGCAAAAGATTCAGATGATGCGTTGCGCCTTGCAAATCAAAGTGATTACGGGTTAGCAGCTTCGGTATGGACTAGCAATGTCGCGAAGGCACATAACTTTGCTCGAAAATTACGTGCCGGCACTGTCTGGATCAATACCTTTGATGCGTTAGATGTGATCACGCCTTTTGGTGGATTCGGCGCATCTGGAACTGGCAGAGATAAATCGCTACACGCTCTAGATTCTTATAGCGCTCTAAAGACTACTTGGGTAGATCTCTCGTGAGCATCTCTATCGTTGGTCCAAAGATAGATCGCCAATCAGAGGTCTTTACCGAAAGTGCAATTGCTTTAATTGAAAAGTTGCACAGAGAACTTAATTCAGAGCGGGTAAGACTTCTTAACGAGCGCAGCAAGAGAGTTGAAGAGATCTCAAAAGGAGTCGAGTTAGATTTTCTAGAAGAGACCAGAGCGATTCGTGAAGATTCCTCATGGCGCGTTGCTCCATTAGCGCCAGGACTAGTTGATCGAAGAGTAGAAATTACCGGCCCTACCGAACGTAAGATGACTATAAATGCCTTAAATTCGGGGGCAAAAGTCTGGCTGGCCGACCAAGAGGATTCCACGACTCCAAATTGGAACAATGTAGTTCAGGGGCAGATAAATCTAAACGATGCCATCCGTGGCAAAATTGAATTTACTAACGAAGCTGGGAAGTTATATAAGTTAAGAAGTGATGGCCCACTTGCCACTATTGTGATGAGACCACGCGGATTGCACTTACCTGAGAAACATATCCTGGTAGATGGAGCGGTAACTTCCGGGTCATTCGTAGATTTTGCCCTCTACATGGCCAATAGCGCTAAGTTACAGATTGCAAATGGGCTAGGACCGTACTTTTATCTACCGAAATTAGAGTCATATTTAGAAGCTCGCCTCTGGAATCAAGCATTCCTGATCGCCCAAGAACATATCGGAATCCCACGTGGGACCATCAGAGCCACAGTATTGATCGAAACATATCCGGCAGCTTTTCAAATGGATGAGATCCTCTATGAACTTCGGGAGCATTGTGCAGGTTTGAATGCAGGTCGCTGGGATTACATGTTCAGTGTGATCAAAACGCACCGAACCAGTGGCAAAGATTTTGTTTTGCCGGAGCGAAATTCGGTAACGATGACCGTGCCATTTATGCGCGCATATACCGAACTTCTGGTGCAGACTTGCCACAAGCGGGGCGCATCTGCGATTGGTGGTATGGCTGCATTCATTCCAAGTTCAGATCCTGCGGTAAATGAGGTGGCATTTAATAAAGTGCAATCTGATAAATCGCGCGAAGCTAACGATGGGTTTGATGGTTCATGGGTGGCACATCCTGGGATGGTGGAGCTTTGTAAACATGAGTTCGATAAGGTCCTTGGCGAAAAACCAAATCAAATCGATCGTAAGCGCGAAGAGGTCTCAGTAAAGGCAAACGATCTGCTAAATGTTAAAGCTACACCTGGTGGGGTCACGGAAACAGGTTTACGAAATAACATCAGCGTCTCGATCCAGTACTTAGAGAGTTGGTTACGCGGCGTTGGGGCAGTGGCGATCTTCAACCTGATGGAGGATGCCGCCACTGCTGAAATCTCTCGAAGCCAGATCTGGCAATGGATACATAACCAAATCTCGTTAGTAGATGGCCGATTGATCAACAAAGAGCTAGTACTGCAATTGACAGAATCGGAGGTCGAAAAACTTGGAGATCCTGCCAGATTTCAAGCGGCAAAAGAGACTTTTATCGCCTGCGCGATTAGCGATAGTTATCTAGATTTTTTGACTCTACCGGCTTATGAAAAAATGGCTTAATTACGAGATTTCACAAAGAGATTTGAGATCTCTTCTGCCGCATTACTAACAATTGGCGCTAGAGATTTCATTCGCTCTTTTGTAGTATTAAAAGTCGGCAGAGTTACATTCAAATACGCGACTGTTCTGCCAGCCTTATCCTTGACTGCTGCAGAAATTCCACACCATTCTTCGCGATGTTCTTTATAGTTGAATGCAATTCCAGTTACTCTGGCCTCAAGAATTTCACCTTTTAATTGCGCCGCTTTGGTAATTGTGTATCTGGTCAGGCTTGGTAATTTCTGTTTTAGATATTGATTTAGTTCATCGTCACTTAAAGTGGCTAAATACAATTTGCCAACTGAGCCGCAATGTAAAGGTACATCTAAACCTGCTAGATCAACTTGAATAGGCGAACTGGATCTGACTTGATCCATGACCACTAAATCGCCACGAGTGGCTATCTCTAAGAATGCTGAACCACCGGTCTTGCTGGAGACTTTTTCTAGTAGCGGTCTAGAGCGTCTGACAAAGCTCGTGTTGTCGGTAGCTGCAGCCAATCGAAGTGCACCAGGGCCAACTTTGTAAGTGCCAGTTATTTCATCGCGCTCTGCCAATTCGAAGTGCACTAATGTATTCATTAAACGCCAAGCGGTTGCGCGATTTACTTTTGCAGCTTTTGCCAATTCTGGGATAGTGGGTGGAATTGCAGAACTTGCCAGAGCCTCTAGCAGACCTAGCGCTCGTTCCACCGATTGAACTCGTTGCACCATGTGAACCACCGTTTCATTTGCAGACAAAATTTAACTCAATTTCTCTGAAAAGTCAGCAAAAATGCTTTCGCACGATGCGAACCAGGTGTAATTTCTAGTCATTCATAAGAGCGCAAGGGAGCAAAAAGTTGAAAATCAAAGCTGCAGTTTTGGATGAACCCGGCAAGGACTTTCGGATTGCAGAGGTGGAGATAGCTAAACCAAAATCTGGTGAGATATTGGTAAAGGTTGCTGCTAGTGGGCTCTGTGCAAGTGACCTAAATGCAATCGATGGCAAGCGAAAATTGGTTCCATTCCCTGCAGTCATTGGCCACGAAGCATCAGGTGTCGTAACTGAAGTTGGACCAGATGTCCACGGTATTCAAGTTGGCGATCATGTAGTTATGTCTATTGTTCCCAATTGCGGTAATTGCGAATGGTGCAAAAAAGGCGTGCCTAATTTTTGCGGCACCGCGGGCGATGCCATGAGCGTTGGTGGTCTATTTGATAAAACTAGTAGGCTCTCAGAAAATGGTGAAAAGCTAAATCAATTTTTATGTGTAGCATCTTTTGCTGAATATGCCGTGGTGCCCGCAAGTGGTGCAGTAGTAATTCCCAAAGAGATGCCGTTAGATCGAGCAGCGCTTCTTAGCTGTGCGGTGCTCACGGGTTACGGTGCGGTGGTGAATACTGCAAAGGTCACTGCTGGTTCATCGGTTGCAGTTTTCGGCTGTGGTGGAGTGGGTTTAAATAGTGTGCAAGGTGCCCGAATTGTGGGAGCTCGCACCATCATTGCAGTTGATGTAAATGACGAAAAATTAGAGATTGCGAAGAAGTTAGGGGCAACCCACACTGTCAATGCAAGTAAAGAGGATCCGGTCGCGGCAATAAAGAAAATCTGTGGAGGCGCTGATTTTGTATTTGATGCCTCTGGACGTGAGGCCACCATCTCGCAAGCCTGGCTTGCGACCGGGGTGCAAGGGCAGCTGACCTTGGTGGGGCTACTAAAAAATGGGGCCCAGTTAACGATCGATGCCGGCCCATTTGTCAATGAGCAATCTATAAAGGGCTGCTATTTTGGTTCGGCTAACCTCCAGCGTGATGTGATTTCGTTAGTAAAAAGTTATCTTTCTGGCCAACTATTCCTAGACGAACTCATAAGCGAGCGCATAGGTTTAGGGGGTCTTAATGATGCCTTCAAGCGATTGAGGGCAGGCGAGGGGGCCCGAAACGTATTGGTTTTTTAAATGACCAGTTACGCCCAGGTCAACCCCAAAACCTATTAAGAATTCCCCAAAGAATTCCCCAAAAGAATTCCCCAAAGAATTCCTAGTTTTCAAAAAGTATCACGTGAATTTTTGAGAACGTGGATTACAACTAAATAATCAAACTTCAAACATTTCAAACTTAAGGAGAAAACAGTGAAGTTTTCAAAGCTAGCTAAAGTTGCTGTAGTTGCTACAGTTTCGGCAGCGCTTGTAGTACCGACACTGACTTCTGCAAGTGCTGCAAAGGCAAATAAGTTTGCCACTGCAACTAGCGCCTCACAGGTAGGCGGTATTGGCGGACTTACAGCAGAGTGCAAGAAGGAAGGTCAACTAAACGTAATTGCGCTTCCACACTATTGGGCAGATTACAAGTCAATGATCGATGGCTTCAAAGCTAAGTACGGCGTAAAGATCGACGAAGCTGATCCAGAGGCATCATCACAGGACGAAATCGATGCCGCAAATCGTCTAAAGGGCACCAACCGCTCACCAGATGTATTTGATATCGGTGGAGCAGTCGCGGTTAAGTATCTAGGAACTGGAACCTTTGCTCCATACAAGGTTCGTAACTGGAGAAATAACAATGGTTCAGCTAACGTACCAAGCGCTGAGTACACACCAAACTACTCAGGAACTATGACCATTGGTTATGACGGTTCACTTGGAACCATCACCAAGCTTGATGATCTATTAAAGCCAGTATTCAAGGGCAAAGTCACCATCAACGGTGATCCGCAAGGTTCATCAGCTGCATTGAACTCAATCTGGATGGTAAACCTAGCTCTAGGTGGTACCTTCGATGATATTTCACCTGCAGTGGCCTGGTTTAAGAAGCTAAAGGATGCAGGTAACTTCATCAACGTAAACCCAACACAGGCAACAATTGCATCTGGACAGACTCCAGTTGTGATGGATAACGGTTACCTAGCAGTTGGCGTTGCTAAGGAGTTCAAGAAGATTGGTAAGGAGTGGAAGCTATTTACTCCAGCTGCAGTTGGATCAACTTACAACTCAGCAGTATCAGCTTGGGCACCACACCCAGCATGCGCTCGCCTATGGATGGAATACACCCTAGGTGAAGAAGGTGCTGCTATCTGGGCAGGCGGCGGAGCAACTCCAACGCTATGGTCATGGATGGTTAGAACCAAGCGTGCACCTGCTGCGGGTATCGCTCAGATCGGCAAGAGCAAGGTAACTACTCCTGCTGCAACTGGCGATCAAAATACCAAAGCACGTACATACCTAAAGACCGCTTGGCCAGCAGCGGTAGGAACTAACTAATCTAAAATCCAAGGATTTTAATTAATAATTCCTAATTAAATGGCAAACGTTCAATACCAGGGAACCGGTACTGCAAAACGCAGTACCGGTTCTCGGTATTGGCGAAAGCGCAGCGCTTATCTAGGGGTAATCCCTTTCTTCGCATTTACCGGAGTATTTCTGCTCTATCCGACTTATAGCGTTGTAACCGGTGCTTTTGACGACGAGTCCGGAAAATACAATCCTGGAAAAATCGCTGAGTTATTTAATGATCCAATTGTCCGAAGCGCTTTCGGAAATTCGATAGAGATCTCTGTTAAAACCGCGATTCTTGGTTCGATTCTTGGTGGGCTCTTTGCTTGGACGCTAGCTACGGCAAAACCTGGTGGAGTCTTTTATCGTTTCTCGGTAGCGCTATCTTCAGTGCTGGCCCAATTTGGCGGCGTGATGTTGGTTTTCGCATTTTTAGCCACCTTCGGTTTTAATGGTGTAGTTTCATCATTAGCAGTGAAATTTGCACCGGATAGCTTCCTTGCGCAATCAGCTTGGCTCTACACAATCAACGGACTATCTGTCGTTTATACATTTTTTCAAATCCCTCTGATGGTGTTGGTTTTCTTGCCAACTATGGAAAACATGAAGCCGCAGTGGCGCGAGGCTTCAGACTCTTTAGGTGGTCGCACCCTCGAGTATTGGGTACGTGTAGGCATTCCCGTACTAACTCCTTCATATTTTGGAGCAGTATTACTATTATTTGTAAATTCGTTCTCGGCTTACGCGACTGCCGCAGTTTTGATCAACATGTCAGATTTCTTAACACCACTACAAATTGGTAACGCGCTTTCAAGCGAGGTTGGTGGTGCGAATCCACAAGTGGCGAAGGCTCTATCAATGTTCATGGTGGTAGTAGTAATTATTGCGATGGCAATTTATGCGCAGATTCGTAGAAGAGTTAGCCGCTGGGAGTCTTCACGATGAAGCGAACTTGGAAGGTAAAGCTTTGGCGGGGTCTAATCATTCTGATTGTGGGAACTTATCTGCTCCTGCCACTTTATTCGATGTTAGATTTCTCAACTAAACCATTTCTATTTGGCCAACAAGGGCGAACACTTGATGCTTGGAAAGTTATTCCTAGTCAGCCAGATTTAACAATTGCAGTGGTCAGATCAATGATCAGTGCAGCCATAGTGATGTTCTTGATTTTGGTACTTATTGTGCCAACCGTGGTTTGGGTCCATTTGAAATTACCGAAATTGAAGCGAATAGTAGAATTAATCTGCTTAATACCGCTTGCAATACCCGCGATCGTAATTGTGGTTGGTATTGCACCGCTCTATCGGTGGATCGCGATTAATTTCACCGAATCTCCAATCACACTCTCATTGGTATATTCGATGTTAATTTTGCCGTACACATATAGATCGCTATCTGCAGCGCTAGATGCCTCAGATATCTTTACCCTCTCTGAAGCAGCGCGAACTTTAGGAGCTTCTACTTCACGGATGATGACCGGCATCATCATGCCAACCTTGCGAACTGGCATCTTGAATGGCTCATTTATTGCAATTGCGCTGGTGCTTGGAGAATTTACAATCTCAAATCTCTTGAACTATAAGACCTTCCAAGTGGTCATCGCACAGATTGGCAGATCTAGCGGAAATGTCGCAGTCGCAGTCTCGCTTGCCTCAATTCTCTTCGTCTTGATTTTGCTACTAATAATTCCCCAAAAGAAACGTCAAAAAGAGGTCTTAGATGTTGACGTTGCTTGATCGACCTGATCGACTTGATCGAAAGGAAATGAAGTGAGCTCTTCATACGTACAACTGGTAGATATCGCAAAGTATTTCGGGCCAGTGAAAGCCTTAGATGGTTTGACATTAGATATCGCCAAAGGTGAGTTTGTCGCGCTACTTGGTCCATCGGGTTGCGGAAAGACCACTGCGCTTCGCGCACTTGCTGGGTTACAAGAGCTAGATCGTGGACAGATCATCGTTGATGGAAAAGACATCACATTTATGGCGCCAAATAAGCGAAATATGGGTATGGTCTTTCAAGCTTATTCGCTCTTTCCACATATGACTGCTCGAGAAAATGTCGAATATGGTCTTAAATTAAAAGCGCATAAGACCGCTACCGATAAGCGTAAAGCACGTTCTGATGAGCTTCTAGAGTTGGTGGGGCTTTCTACACACGCAAATCACTATCCACACCAGATGTCTGGCGGCCAGCAACAACGTGTAGCACTAGCTCGCGCTCTGGCAATTTCTCCTCAGGTGCTATTACTAGATGAACCGCTATCAGCTCTAGATGCCAAGGTGCGCACTCAATTGCGCGATGAGATCCGCCGTATCCAATTAGAACTTGGCACTACCACTTTATTCGTGACCCACGACCAAGAGGAAGCGCTTGGAATCGCAGATCGAGTCGGTGTTATGCGAAATGGTCTATTGGAACAGATTGCTGCGCCAGCAGAGCTCTATGATCGCCCGGCAACTTCTTTTGTTGCAGAGTTCGTAGGTCTAACCAATCAGATTAAAGTAGAAGTCACAAATGGTTCAATTAATGCATTCGGAACCACGCTTACCACGTTACCTGGATCCATCACTTCAGGTTCAGGAACTGCATTGATTAGACCAGAAGCTCTGACTGTCAAAGCAAGCCCTGGTGGTAAGGCAAACGTGGTGGCTACATCTTTCTTAGGTTCGATCTGTCGCGTGATGGTAAATCTGCCAGATGGTTCAAGAATCAATGCTCAGATGGAATCAGTGGATGCAGTTGGGTTGACACCTGGCACCGCTGTAGAAGTCTCTGCAGATAAAGTTGCTGTCTTCGTTAAATGACATTTGGCAAGATAACTTCGCTTGAAAGTTACACCGATGAATTTGTCTGCTTCGTTAAAGTAACCACAGATCAAGGTCTAATTGGTTGGGGTCAAACCTCAACATACAACGCGGATATCACAGCACAGGTATTGCATCGACAAATTGCACCATGGGTAATTGGCCAATCCGCAGACGATATTGGTGCGCTAATCGAACGAGTCGAAGCCAAAGAGCATAAGTTCCCCGGAAGTTACAGATGCCGAGCCAATGCAGGCCTTGATACTGCGCTCTGGGATTTACATGGAAAGGCGCAAGGAAAGCCAGTTGTAGAGCTACTTGGTGGAACACCTAAAGCGCTTCGCGCCTATGCCTCATCTATGAAACGCGACATTACCCCGCAAGATGAAGCTGCGCGATTTGTGAAGTTAAGAGATGAGTTTGGATTTGATGCCTTTAAATGGCGCGTAGGTGCAGAGTGCGGAAATGACATTGACGAATGGCCAGGTAGAACCGAAGAGGTGGTTCCAGTGGTTTCGCGCGCACTTGGTGATGGAATTTCAAAATTGGTTGATGGAAATTCTGGCTTCTCACCAAAGCGCGCTATCGAAGTTGGTCAATTGTTGCAAAGCGAAGGTATTTCACATTTTGAAGAGCCATGTAAATATTGGGAGCTAGATGAGACCAAACAGGTGACCGAAGCTTTGGAGATCGATGTAACCGGAGGCGAACAAGATTGGGATTTGGCAACTTGGAAGCGCATGATCGATATGCGCGCAGTTGATGTCTTGCAACCAGATGTGATGTACATGGGCGGAATCTGGCGGACCATGAAGGTAGTTGCGATGGCTAAAGCAGCTGGGATGCCGGTTACACCACATAGCGCTAACTTGTCTTTGGTAACTATCTGCACCATGCACCTACTTGGTGCAATCCAAAATCCCGGAAAGTATCTGGAGCTTTCGATCGAAGAGGCAGATTACTACCCATGGCAACAAGGGTTATTTATTGGTGATCCATTTAAGGTCGAAGCAGGTAAAGTTACGATTCCATCCGAACCCGGTTGGGGAGTCACCATCAATCCCGATTGGTTAAATAGAGCAAAGCGTCAGGTGAGCCAAGCAAAATGAAGACCATTCTTGATGCCATTGGCAATACCCCGTTAATTAATATTGAAGGTATCTGGGTCAAGATGGAGTATTTAAATCCATCTGGCTCAATCAAAGCGCGTATTGCAAAGTACATGATCGAGCGCGCAGAGAAAGAGGGTTTACTAAAACCAGGCGACACCATTGTGGAAGCATCTTCTGGCAATACCGGTAATGCGATGTCGATGGTCGCTGCGGTAAAGGGTTACAAAATGTTGGTGGTAATGCCAAGCGGCTTAAGCCAAGAACGTGTTGCGATCTCGAAAGCTTTTGGCGCAGAGGTAAAGATTGTGGGCGACTTCCACGTAAATGAAGCGCTCGAGGAGTGCCGCCGCCTAGGTAAAGAACCTGGATACTTTGCGCCACAGCAATTTGATAACGAATGGAATGTCAACGAGAACACCGAGTGGTTAGCGCAAGAGATATTGGCTGCACTTCCAACCAAACCAGAGTTGGTAATTTGTGGAGTCGGAACTGGTGGCACCGTGATCGGAGTCGGCAAAGCATTCAAAGCGGTCAATCCAGATTGCGAGATTTATGCCCTTGAACCTTCAGAGTCGTGCACCATCGCATGTGGTGAAGTGGAGAAGCATTTAATCGAAGGAATTTCCGATGGCTTCGTACCAGGAATTATCCAACGCCATCAAGCAGAGATAGATGGATTCGTGCATATCCATTCAAATGATTCAATTGAGGAGATGCGTCGAATTGCGCGAACCCACGGAATCTTTGTTGGTCCATCTTCTGGTGCGCATCTACTTGCAGCCAAGAAGCTAAAGGAAGAGCACAATCTTCAAACCGTAGTCACCTTCTTCTGTGACGAAGGTGAGAAGTACATGAAGGATTACTGGCTTAAGTACTAATTGCGATGGATTTAAGTAATTTCCCGCTAACTAAACCACTGGCAGATCGCTTTCGCGAGGTGGTCTCTGGATCCAAAGATGGCACTCCTAAATGGGCATTTGCGATGTTAGATGGCGATGACGAAGGTTTTTTCGGCCCTGAATCTGCAGTTTGGGAAGTCCATGGCTGCGTATCAACCATCGTTGGTGGGGTGATGGCGTTACTTTTACAGGCAGCCCACCCAGCTGCACTTGCAGGTGTGGCTACCCATTCTCGCTATCGAGAAGATCCACTTGGCAGACTTGCTGGAACCACAAAATGGTTAACCATCACTTCATTTGGTGCTCGTGAAATCATTGAGAAAGAGGCGACCAGAGTAAATCAGATGCATTCACATGTCACCGGCACTTACATAGGTAAAGATGGAAGTGAGCATCAGTATGCAGCAAGCGCACATGAATACCTGATGTGGGTACATTGCGCTTTTACCGAAGCATTTCTTAAGACCTATATCTCTCTAGGTTATAAATTCAAGACTTCACCAGATCAATATGTGAAGGAGTGGGCCCAAAGTGCCATACCCCTTGGCCTAACAGATCCACCAAGATCATTATCGCAGCTAGAAGAAAAGCTAAATTACTTTCGAGAAAAATCCTTGTTTGCAAATGAGACCACTAAAGATGTGGTGAAATTTATCTTAAAACCGCCCTTTTCAAAGGCTGGGCTAATTCCATTTACCATCTTCGCCAATGCTGCGATTGCAACCCTTGATCCCAGAGATCGCAAACTCCTTGGCTTAAATCCAAAGGGTAAAGTCTGGTTAAAGATGGCAAAGCTAATTTTGGTATTTTTAAGCGCAATTCTTGGCCACGAATCACCAAGTCAGAAGTTTGCAAGGCAACGGATAGATAGACTTCGCAAATGACCCGAGTGATCGCACATCGTGGATACTCTGCTAAGTATCCAGAGATGAGCCGCGAAGCTTATTTAAATGCGGTGCCGGTCAGCGATGGCTTCGAATGCGACCTACATCTTTCCAAGGACTTAAAGCTCTTCTGCTTTCATGATGACACCATGGAGCGAACCACGGATTTAACGGGTGCGGTAAACGAGATGACTTGGGATCAGATCTCAAAAGCCACGCCAAAACCGATACTTTTCAAGGAGTTTATGGCTATTGCCATGGGGACTAATAAAGATGTTTTGATCGAGACCAAGCATCCCAATAAATTTAAAGGTCTGCTCGAGAGCCGTTTAAAGCAGGAGCTAAACGAGCTACAGCCAAAGATCGATATGAGTTTTATGTCTTTTTCACCAAGCGCTGTTTGGCGGATGCGCAATTTTCCTGGACGCAAAGTTCAGTTAGTCGAACGTCGCATAAATCTAATCCCTAAATTTCACGCTGATGTTGTTGCGCCGTACTTTGAATTGGTAGATAAGAAGTGGGTGGATGACTGTCGCAAGAAGGGCCAACAAATGTATGTCTGGACTGTAAATGATCCAAAGGTGGCGGTGCAGTTAGCCGAATGGGGAGTAGATACGCTGATAACAGATAATCCAGAGTTAATTAGAGGCGCACTTAACCAGCGCTAATCTTTAATTAATCGTTTGCTTGGCCAGATTTATGAGCATAGCGACCCAGAAATTCACGTTTCAAATCTTCAAAGGTGCCAGCTAACAACGAGGCTCGCATTTGATCGACCAAACGAACAATGAAGCGTTCGTTATGAATCGTAGCTAAAGTTGCTGCCACCATCTCTTTGGCGCGGAAGAGATGATTTAGATAAGCGCGGGTGTAGTTAGTGCAGGTGTAGCAATCACAGCTCTCTTCGATTGGAAAGTATTCGCGGCGATGTGGGCCATTTGAGACATTGAATCGACCCTCCATCGTATAAACGGCTGAGGTGCGGGCGATTCTTGAAGCCAGTACGCAGTCAAAGGTATCTATGCCGTTTTCGACTCCAACAAAGAGATCCTCAGGTGCGCCGATACCAAGTAGATGTTTGGGTTTATCAATCGGTAGCTCTTCGTTGACCCAACCAACAATCGTTCCGAGAGAGTCTTTATCAAGCGCACCGCCAATCCCAAAACCATCGAATTGGATGCCGGAAGATTCCATCTGGCCCAACTCAGTTGCTGCTTGGCGACGAAGATCTTCATATTGCGCACCCTGGATTACTCCATATAGCGCTTGATATGGCTTTTCATGTCGAAGTTCAGTCAAACGCTTATGTTCATCTAAACAACGAAGCGCCCAGGCATGGGTGCGAGCCAAAGCTTTCTTCTGATAACCGCGGGTATTGTGCAAAGTGGTGCATTCATCGAAAGCAAAGATGATATCAGCACCGATTTTATGTTGGATCTGCATCGAAATCTCAGGAGTAAATCGATGCATTGATCCATCTAAATGTGATTTAAAGGTAACGCCTTCGTCATCGACATGGGCCAAACGCTCTTTGTTATCTGCGATCACATCATCGGCTCGGAAAGTATCGGCGTTCATCGCCAAGACTTTTTTGAAACCAACGCCTAGTGATAAGACTTGAAAACCGCCGCTATCGGTCACGGTTGGTCCATCCCAGGACATAAATTTGGCCAACCCACCAGCCTCATCCAAGATCTCGGGGCCAGGTTGGAGATATAGATGATAGGCGTTGGCCAGGATCGCCTGCGCCCCCAAATCTTTCATAGATTCCGGAAGCACCGATTTAACGGTGGCCTTGGTGCCTACCGGAATAAAGGTGGGTGTTTGAATCGGTCCATGTGGGGTATTGATAGTTCCAACTCGAGCCCGACCTTCCTCCTTCTTTATCTCAAAGTTAAAACTCACCAGATTCGTACTCGCTTCTTTAGATAGAGCGCATCTGACTCTTTAACTTCAAATGCCCCATAGAACTCATCTAGATTTCGAACAATTTGATTGCAACGATGTTCAGCTGGCGAATGTGGATCAGTAGCAATGCGAAGGCGCGCCTCTTCAGGGCGGATCAATTTGCGCCAACACTGAGCCCAAGATAAGAAGAATCGCTGCATCGCACTTAGCCCATCGATCTCTGGGGCCGCTTTATCGCCAAGCGAGATTCGATAGGCCTTGATCGCGATATTCATACCGCCTAAGTCGCCAATATTCTCACCTAGAGTAAATGCGCCATTTACCTTCACATCAGGAGCGGAGATAGGAGAGAGCTGGTTGTATTGATCAACTAGCGCGCCAGTTCGCTTCTCGAATTCGGTGCGGTCTTGATCGCTCCACCAATTGTTCAGATTTCCGTCGCCGTCGTACCTAGAACCTTGGTCATCAAAGCCATGGCCAATTTCGTGGCCGATCACCGCACCTATGCCACCGTAATTTGCCGCATCATCAGCATCAGGATTGAAAAATGGTGGTTGCAAAATCGCGGCTGGAAAGACGATCTCGTTATACCCCGGGTTGTAATAGGCATTGACGGTCTGGGGAGTCATTGCCCATTCGTCGCGATCAATGGGCCCACCTAATTTATTTAACTGATAATCCCGTTCGAATTTAGCGATATTTGCCAGATTGGTATGTAGATCTTCGCCAATTGAAAGTGAACTGTAATCACGCCACTTATTGGGATAGGCGATCTTGGGTTTGAACTTAGCTAACTTATCGAGCGCTTTGACCTTGGTCTCTTCGCTCATCCAATCTAGCTCCTTGATGGAGACTTCATAAGCCTTTAGTAAGTTAGCAACCAACGCCTCCATCTTCGACTTTGAAGATTCGGGGAAGTGGCGTTTTACATACTCTTTTCCGATCTCTTCGCCCATCGCGCCTTCAACCAGAGAGATCGCCCGCTTATAGCGCTCGCGAATCTGCGGGGTGCCAGAGAGGGTGGTGCCAAAGAAGGCGAAATTCTGATTGACCAACGCCTCATTTAGGTAGGCAGCAGAGCCCGAAAGGATCTGCCAACGTAGCCAGTTGCGCCAGGAATTTAAATCAAAGCTTCCGAGTAAATTGGATAGCCCTTCGAAGAAATCTGGCTCGCGAACTACGATCTCTTGGAATTTCTCAAGTGGAATTTGGCCGGCAGTCAGATAGCCAGTCCAGTCGATGTTTGGGGAGAGCTCTTGCAATTGCGCAAAGCTCTTCTTGTTATAAGTGGCGATGGCATCTCGGTCTTTTACCTGATCCCAATGGAATGAGGCGATCTGGGTTTCGAGATTTAATAGCGCAAGACCATCAATTGCGATGCCGCTAATTTCTGACATCTTTGCCACATGCGCCAAGAATGCTTCGCGAATCGGAGCATGTTGCTCTTCTCGGTAATAGGCCTCGTCAGGTAAGGAGATTCCGCCCTGATAGATGTAGATGGCATATTGAGTCGAATTTCCGACATCTGGATAGATATAAGAGCCAAAGAGGCTGGGTCCGCCATAGATCTCAAGTTGGCTGACAGTTGCGACCAAGGTTTTGGCATCGGTGATCTGATCAACCTTTGCTAGATCCGAGAGGATTGGGTTGATGCCATCAGCCTCAATCTTCTGGGAATTCATAAAGGTTTTATAGAGCGCACCAATCTTGCCGTTATCTCCCTCGATGATCTCCTTCACCTGAGCCTCGGCTTTAAGAAAGAGCTCATATGTAATACCGGCAACAGCGCGATCAACTGGGATCTTGGCGGTCGATAGCCAAGCGCCATTTGCGAAACGATAGAGATCATCTTGGGGGCGGATATCTTTATTAAAGAGGCTCTGATCAATTCCCGAGTTCATTTCGCTCCTGACATTTGTGGTGGTATTAGCGGTGATATGAAAAAGTTAAGATAGTTGAAGATTCAACTTTTGGATAGAATAGCAACATGGCGTCCAAACCAAGATGGCTAACTCCGGCAGAGGAATCCGCATGGCGTAAATATATTGTGGCTAGCCGCCGTCTGCTTGAAGCCCTTGATGATGACCTATCGCGAAATGGCCTCTCGCTCTCTGACTATGAGATTTTGGTTCACCTTTCAGATGCCCAAGGTCGCCGCCTTCGAATGTCAGATTTGGCAGATAAGACCATCCTCTCTAGAAGTCGCCTCTCTCACCGAATCAAATATATGGAAGGCAAAGGCTGGGTAGAGCGACAAAAATGCGCCACTGACAAACGAGGCACTTGGGCGGTTATGACCACCAAAGGCTGGAATTCGATTGTTAAGGCTGCCCCTGATCATGTTGAGAGTATTAGAAAGAGATTTATTGATCAAATAAGTAAAGCAGATCAAGTAAATATCGCAAACGCTTTTGAGAAGGTTGAAGATAACTTACGGAAAGACTTGAAACTTTAAACTGAAACTTTAAATTGAAACCTTAATTCTTAATATATAAATGAAAAACCCGCCACATAAAGTGGCGGGTTTTTCTAAATGTAATCAGAAGATTACTTCGCTGCCTTCTTACGACGACGACGCTTTGGAGCTGCAGCCTTAGCTGCTGCCTTCTTACGACGACGCTTTGGAGCAGCCTTCTTAGCCGCTGCCTTCTTACGGCGGCGCTTTGGAGCAGCCTTCTTAGCTGCTGCCTTCTTGCGGCGCTTTGGAGCAGCCTTCTTAGCTGCTGCCTTCTTACGACGACGCTTTGGAGCTGCAGGTGCTGCGGCTGCCTTCTTGCGACGACGCTTTGGTGCAGCCTTCTTAGCTGATGCCTTCTTACGTGCTGCCACGTATTTCTCCTATCGAACTGAACCGGATCCGTCTACCAGTTCTTTCAAGGAGAAGTCTTACAGGTATTTGCGTATTGCACAAACATTTTGTGCTAAAAATTAGGGTGCGTGTCGCAATTTTTTTTGAGGAAATTTCGCAAATTTTCGGGTTAATTTTTAGAAAAAAGTAAGAAATTATCGAAAAGTTTCCTGATCTGAGGGGAATTTTCCATTTGCAACATCAATTGCAAACTCTTTAGCGCCACTTAATAGTTCTGAGCGTAAATCTCGGTACTTTCGGGCGAATTTTGGGGGATTTTTGGTCAATCCAAAGGCATCATTCCAGACCAGAACTTGGGCATCAGTGCCATTTCCAGAGCCGATTCCGATGGTCGGAATAGTTAACTGACGAGTAATTTCAGTAGCAAGATCTGCCTGCACCATCTCAAGGACCACTGCAAATGCACCGGCAGATTCGATTGATTTAGCTGCCGTTATTAGCAGCTCTGGGTTATCGCGACCTTGGACTTTATAACCACCTAATTGATGAACGCTCTGTGGGGTCAGGCCGATATGTCCCATCACAGGGATTCCGCTTCCTACCAACTTAGAAATCGATTCCAGTTGTGCGCCTTCAAGTTTTACTGCATGTGCACCGCCCTCTTTGAAGAAGCGAATTGCGGTTGAAAGCGCAATATCTGGCCCTGCTTCATAGGAACCAAATGGCAGATCTGCCACCACCAAGGCTCGTTTTGCAGCTCTGGAAACCGCGCGCACCAATGGCAATAATTCATCGACAGTTACTGGGATGGTGTTTCTATCACCAAAGAAATTATTGCCAGCAGAGTCGCCGACCAATAGAACTGGAATCCCGGCCTCATCAAAGATCTCAGCGGTAGCCATCTCATAGGAGGTCAACATCGCCCATTTTTCGCCACGTTTTTTAAGGTCGGCTAAATCTTTAATAGTGGTCACGTAATTCCTCCCCTAGATGCAAATCATTTTGTCACCTGGTGCAAGGCCAAGGATACTGCCACTTAACTTTGCATAGTAACCTTGAATTATGAGTAGCGGCATCCACCAAGTTCAGCAAGGCCAGCTGCGAATTGCGCTGGCCCAAGTCAATCCAACCGTTGGCGATATCGCCGCCAATAGCGATTTGATTGCAACCCATGCCGCTTTGGCCCATAAAGCTGGAGTTCAACTCTTGGTCTTTCCAGAGATGGTTTTAACTGGCTATCCCGTGGAGGATCTAGCGCTTCGCCAATCATTTAGAAATGCCAGTCGAATCGCGATTTCAGAACTTGCAAAACGGGTAGCCGATAGCGGCTTTGGCTCACTGGTGATGGCAGTTGGCTACTTGGATCAGATTGATGGGGTGGCAGATAAATTGGGCCTACCAACTGGTGCGCCCCAGAATGCAGTGGCAATCATCCATGAGGGAGAGATTAAAGCCAGATATATAAAGCATCATCTACCCAATTACGGAGTCTTCGATGAGTTTCGAAATTTCGTGCCCGGTGAGAAATCATTAGTAGTACGAGTCAATGGCATCGATATCGGCATCGCGATCTGTGAAGATATCTGGCAGAACCGTGGCCCAGTTGCCGAACTGGCAGATCGAAATGTGGCCCTGGTCGTCGTACCTAATGGCTCTCCCTACGAAAGAAATAAAGATGACCTCCGCCTTTCATTAGTCAAAGAGCGGGCCAAAGGATTTGGCGCAGCTCTAGCTTATGTAAATATGACTGGCGGTCAGGATGATTTGGTTTTTGACGGAGATTCAATTTTGGTAGACGCCAATGGCGAACTTTTGATGCGGACCAAACAATTTGAAGATCAATTGGCGATCCATGATTTAAACCTGCCTCTTGCTACCTCTAAGCCCGACTTAATCATCACTGAAAATGGCACCAAGTTAGAGGGCACGATGCATGGTGGAATCGCCCAACGCCGAGATGACTTGGCCGAGATCTGGGAGGCGCTGAAAGTTGGCCTTCGGGATTATGTAGCGAAAAATGGCTTTAAATCAGTGGTGATTGGCCTATCTGGAGGAATTGATTCTGCGCTAGTTGCGGCAATTGCAGTAGATGCGTTGGGCGCAGATAAAGTCTTTGGCATTGCCTTGCCAAGTAAATACTCTTCAGAACACTCGATCGCTGATGCCGAAGAATTGGCTAGGCGCACTGGGCTGCAATTTAGGATCATTCCGATTGAGGCGATGGTTCATGAATTTGTCAGCAATTTAGAGCTAAAGGGATTAGCCGAAGAGAATGTTCAAGCTCGAGTTCGTGGCACCACATTGATGGGGCTATCAAATCAAGAGGGACATTTGGTTCTGGCAACCGGCAATAAATCAGAGCTAGCTGTCGGATACTCGACACTTTATGGCGATGCGGTCGGTGGCTTTGCGCCAATCAAAGATATCTACAAGACTCAAGTTTGGCAGTTGGCAAAGTGGCGAAATGAACTTGCAATTAATCTTGATCAAACTCCACCGATTCCCGCAAATTCCATTGAAAAAGAGCCTTCGGCAGAGTTGCGCCCAGATCAGAAAGACACTGATTCGCTCCCTGATTACTTATTGCTTGATCAACTTTTAACTAGATATGTAGATGGCGATGAAGGGGCGGCAGCGCTCATTGCAAGTGGCTTTGATCAGGCATTGGTAAATCGCGTTATCACCATGGTCGACCGCGCAGAATATAAGCGTCGCCAATATCCTCCAGGTACCAAGATCTCAAACCGGGCCTTCGGTAAAGACCGCCGTTTGCCGATTACTTCACGCTGGAACGAGCGCTAAAACTATCTTTTAACAAGCCAGAAACATTGGCTTTCTATGATGGTGGCATGACTTCCCTTCAGTCCGAACGCCAAGTTGAGTTCGTGATGCGCACCGTTGAAGAGCGCAATATTCGATTTGTAAGACTCTGGTTTACCGATGTTTTGGGCTTTTTAAAATCAGTGGCAATCTCGCCGGCGGAATTAGAAGCGGCATTCGAAGAGGGCATTGGCTTTGATGGCTCTTCAATTGAAGGTTATGCCCGCCAAATGGAATCGGATATGTTGGCAAAACCAGATCCAAACACCTTCTCTATTCTGCCGTGGCGAACTGAAGCTCCTGGCGCAGCTCGCATGTTCTGCGACATCGTGATGCCAGATGGCTCTCCATCTCCCTCCGATCCACGCCAAGTTTTGCGCCGTACTTTAAGTAAAGCATCGGACCTTGGTTACACCGCCTACATCCATCCTGAGATCGAATTCTTCTTATTCAAAGAGCCACCAACACCTGGCAGCAGACCAGAGCCAGTTGATTACGCTGGTTATTTTGACCATACCCCCAACATGATCGGACATGATTTCCGTCGCGCTGCGATCACGATGTTAGAGGCGATGGGGGTATCTGTTGAATTTAGCCACCATGAAGGTGCACCTGGTCAACAGGAGATTGATCTGCGATATGCAGATGCGCTATCTACTGCAGATAACATCATGACTTTCCGGCATGTGATCAAAGAAGTTGCGTTAGAACAAGGTTTCTACGCATCGTTTATGCCTAAACCTTTTACTGAGTACCCAGGTTCTGCAATGCATACCCATGTCTCATTATTTAAAGATTCTAAAGAAGATCAGGTCAATGCTTTCTACGATGGTGGAATGCCATATAACTTATCCAAAGTCGGCCGCTCTTTTGTGGCTGGGATTTTAAAACATACTCCTGAGATCACCGCAGTCACCAATCAATGGGTTAATTCATATAAGCGTTTGCACGGAGGCGGTGAAGCACCGAATTTGATCAATTGGGGCCCATCAAATCGTCGTTCCTTGATCCAGGTGCCGATGTTCAAACCAAAGAAAGAGAATTCCACACGTATCGAGTTTCGTGCGCCAGATTCAGCATGTAATCCATATTTGGCATTTTCAGTGATGATTGCAGCTGGCTTAGATGGCGTAACCAATGAGTTGGAACTACCTGATAACTATCCTGCGACTGAGATGCCACAGAATTTAAATGAAGCTACTGCGATTATGGAAAGAAGCGAGTTAGTTCAAGAGACGCTGGGCGAGCATGTTTTCGATTATGTATTGAGAAATAAGAAGGCCGAGTGGGCCGAATATGCCCGTCAAGTATCGGCCTTCGAGCTAGATAGACATTTACCAGTTCTGTAATTTAGACTTATATCAATGTATACGGCGCTCCTACTTAGCAGCCGTGGCGGGGCCAACTAACCGGCCTTTCCCGTCGCGGTGTGTTTTGCATTGCCGGTAAAAAACCCGAAGCAAAGTTGCAAACACAGGAGCAAAGAATGAATTTCCCAGATCAAAACCCAAGTGCAATGCCGACTACTCGCTATGCACCATTTTTGCCTTTGGGTGAAGTTGGTTTACCAGATAGAACTTGGCCCACCAAGAAGATGGTCAAAGCTCCTAAGTGGGCGAGCGTGGATCTGCGCGATGGTAATCAAGCGCTTATAGACCCGATGGATACTCCGCGAAAGCTCGCGATGTTCAATTTGCTAATCAAGATGGGTTATAAAGAGATAGAAGTTGGCTTCCCATCTGCATCACAGACCGATTTTGATTTCGTGCGAAAGATCATCGAAGAGGGTTTGATTCCAGATGATGT
>JACCDJ011169363.1_pt1 | contig 23145 bp, 20 predicted proteins | sample 7444481 | NCBI WGS metagenome assembly JACCDJ01 (sample SAMN15323435, study PRJNA562643) | freshwater metagenome | isolation source: river surface water | place: USA:Blue River Watershed | collected 2017-08-15 | reverse complement strand
ATTTATAGGTGATGCAGTAATTATTTAAATTTTTAGCTTCAAAGGTGTACATGCAAGAATCAATTGATGACCTAGTATATGTGAAACTAGGTGAATTCCAATTGCAAGTTTTTGTTGTTGAACAATTAACCACAATAGTTTTGCAAATCATTGTGTCGCAACCCTTACATTTATTTTTTAAATACAAACAAACAGTATAGGTTCCATTTGCTGGGAATTCGTAGGTTGAAACCCTGCCGTTCAAGTAGGTATATGCTCCACTATTTGAACCAATTTTGTAAGTGTATGAAACGCAAGTATCAGTTGTGTTCGTGGCTTCAAAAGTGTATTTTCTGCAATTACTACTGTAGTTCCATCCAAAATTAGACCAATTGCATTTTGATGCGCCAATGCAATTAGTTGTATACGTTGTGCAGATAACGGTATCGCATCCAGTGCATGTATTGCTGATTTTCATGCAAATTTTGTATGTGCCATTTTTTGGCATTTTGTATGCAAATATTCTTCCAGAGCTTCCGTAGTAAGGAATCATAGTGTCGTTAATGTAGCATTTGTAAACTAAACAAGAATCGGAATTTGAATTTGCAGTGATCTTAATGTAAGGACATTGCACTAAAGTAGTGGTAAAACCAATGTTTGATGGCCAATTACATTTGTTTGAAAAGCAATTGATTTCAAGTTTTGACCAAATTATGGTATCGCAGCCATTGCATTTATTGTAAAATCTGTAACCAACATTGTAAGTGCCATTGGCAGTGAAATAAACACTATTGGTTCTATTTGAATTGATAATTTTATTACCAACAATGAATGTATATGTCACACAAGAATCTTTCAAATTACTTGCTTCATAGTTGTATGAATAGCAATTAACTTTGGTATAACTCATTGATGCACCAGCCCAATTGCAAACAGTCATGCATGTATCATAAATGTATTTGACCAATGTAGTATCGCAACCAGTGCACGAATTGTAGTAGGTTAATTTAATTTTATGATAACCTTTAGTCTTGAATTTTATTTCTGCAACAGTGCCATAGGTTGTGTTACCTGAATCAATGGTCCATTTATAATAAACACAAGAATCTTTTTGATCGGTGGCGCTAAACTTATATGCATTACATTTATTGGTATAGGATATCGATGGAGTGATCCAAGAACATTTCTTAGCACAATTAACCGTAATTGTTTTACAATAATCTTTAACACAATATTTACCAGCTGAGTTTGTAAATTTTACTGCTACACAAACTTTATATGTTCCGTTTTTTGAATATGTATGATTTCCATCGCGGGTGGAGCTGTATGTTTGATCTCCGAAATTAACGGAATATGTATATTTACCTGTAGCGCTCGTACCCGCAGGGTATGCCATGTATTTATATTTATAACAATCAGCCGAATCTTTCGTGAATACTATGTAAGGTGTGAAACTACAAGGACAAGTATCGACCGTTACAGATTTGCAAATTGTGGTATCCCATTTGGTACAATTGTTTTTATACTTCATACAAACCTGATATGTTCCAGGTGCTGAAAAAGTATGCGATAAAACACTACCTGTGTATGTGGTACTTGATCCAATGACCCAAGTAATAGAATTGCAACTATCGTAATTAGATGGTTTAGCATCAATTTTCAAGCACGTAGAAGCATAAGACCAATCGAGTTTGCTTGTTGTGCCCTGAGCTGATACATTCGAAAACATGAATGAAATCAGTAGACTCATTAAGAATTGTAATGGTTTTTTCATTTTGGGTGGGATAGGGTTCACAAAAATAGACTTTTATTTCATTGAATTGGTTGTCTGTAACCAATTTGCAATTTTAATCTTGCAATTGCGTGACCACAATGCAATTTTTAGATCATTAATTCAGAAATAATATAATCGGAAATTAATTTTCCAGAATTAGTCAGAGAGCAATGTGTTGAATTTAACTCAATATGTTTGTTTTGCAAAAAGGTATCCAATTTTGATTTGTTGTTTTTGAACCAATAGGGTTCTGTTTTTAATATATGTTGAATTTCAATGCCCTTTTTTGTTCTCAATTGGGTCATTATGTATTCATTGAGTTGATTTTCAATTGTTAAATCTTCAATTTCAAAATAAGATTGATTCTTTTCTATGAAATCTATGTACAAAGCATTATTTGCCACATTCCATCGTCTTTGTTGCCCGTTATAACTATGTGCAGCGGGTCCAATTCCTATATAGCTATGTCCCTCCCAATAATGACTGTTATGAATGGCGTGGTTGTTAGGTTTGCAATAATTGCTGATTTCATATGCATCCCATCCACATTCTTTCATTTTATTTTGAAGGATGAAAAATTGGCTTTCAACTTTTTCATCACTGGTTGGTTCAAGTTGTTCCTTTTCAACCCAATGCGACAAAAGTGTTTTTGGCTCAACGGTTAAAGCGTACGCCGATAAATGATTGATTCCCGAATTTAAAGCCCAATCTAATTCAGCAATCCATTCGGAATCTGACTTCCAGGGTGTTCCATAAATTAGATCGATGGTGATTTTGTCGAAGCCCGCTTTTAATGAGAGTTCAACTGCACTTTTTGATTCATTGGCGGTGTGAGCGCGATTCATTTTCTGCAATTCAACATCATTTAACGATTGTAATCCAATACTTAATCTATTGATTCCAAGGTTTTTCCAAAATGCCAAAGACTCTAAATTGATATCTTCAGGATTGGCTTCTAGGGTTATTTCTTGAACATCATTTACATTGTAATGAAGTTGTAGGGATTGGAATAATTTTGACAGTTGGTTTTCGGATAATATAGAAGGTGTTCCTCCACCAAAATAAATGGTTTGAATTGAATGGTTCGACAATTCGGGTGCACGATCTATGATTTCGATTGTCATGGTATCTATCAATTGATCTATATTTTTGAGGGATGTACTAAAATGAAAATTGCAATACGTACATGCTTTTCTGCAAAAGGGAATATGGATGTAGATACCTGCCAAGACACAAAGGTCAGCAATATTCTCTAAAAACCACACACAAAAGTTTATTGAAAATGAATGATAAACTCTGCGATATTCAATTATTTTTGCAGTTGAATGTATCAGGCCGTGTTTATGAGAATGAAATTCATTTTTTCTATTTTGTGGATATCCCTGCAGTTTTGTGGGGTATTGAAAGCACAGCAATTGACATTCGACAGTGCCAATCAAAGTGTGAGCATGCAAGTTGATACAGCGGTTCATAAATTAACATGGGCTGAATATCATGCCTATATGTTTCGAGACTCGTTCAAAACAGATTCATTAAAAAAGTTGTTGTATGCTCCAACTGAAATTACATTGCCCAATAAAAGGGTAGCGGTTTCTCCAGATCCATTCAATCCGTTTATCCATGAAACTTACTTAAGAGTTGCCAGAGGTAGATTTTGGTTTTTTGGGTTAAGTGTATTTATTTTATTGTATTTCATTTATTACAGGGCTGTATTTGTGAAGCAATTAGAACTACGATTCAAGAGTTTTATCAAAAATTATTATTTCGAAGATTTAATTAGGGAACAAAAGGTCAGCAGTATTGCCGGTACCATTCATGCATATATCATAGGATTGTTAGTCTTTTGTCAAGGGGTTTTACTCTATGTAATTACGTCTGAATATGTAAGATTAAATAGTTTGTTGACCTATCTCCTTGCACTGGTTTTTGTGGCTTCACTTTTTTGTTTTCATTATATTTTTCAATTTGCATTTACCTCAAGTTTAGAAATTTCAGAATTATGGAAACGACAAATTCAGAGGCAAATCAATGTAAACCTTGTTTTTTCAATTGTGATGCTCCCTGTTTTTCTCATTACATATTATAATGGTTCTAAATTACAGGATATTAATCTGTCTTTAATTGTGTTATCTATATTAATTATATGGATTTCAGCTCGTTTAATCATACAATTGTTAGGGTTATTTCAAGATAATTATCGTTCTTTCGTTTCAATTTTGTATTTTTGCACCTTGGAAGCAATTCCATACTTCATACTTTTCAAATATATTAAAAGTACTTTATAGACATGACCGCCGAAAGAGAGATTAAAGTTAAGAGTATTCTGATCACTCAGCCACCGCCAGAGCCGGGGAAAAATGTATATGAAGAGTTTGCTAAAAAGCATAAACTCACAATAGATTTTCGTGCTTTTATTCATATTGAGCCATTAACTCCAAAAGAAACTAGTGAACACAAAGTTAATTTTTCTGATTTTACTGCAGTTATTTTTAATTCCAAAAACGCAGTAGATTATTTCTTTTCTTTGGCCAATGAAATGAAAGTTGAAATGTCGGTAGAAACAAAATATTTTTCTATCAATGAAAATGTTTCTAACTACGTTCAAAAATATATCGTTCCTCGTAAACGTAAAATGTTTACATCAAAAGGGAATGAAAAAGATTTTTTAACATTGTTCAAAAATCATAAAAAAGAGAAATTTCTTTTTCCTTGTTCTGATATTCGTAAATCAAGTATTCCCGATTACTTCAATGAAAATGGATTCGATTTCACAGAATGCATTATCTATAGAACCGTAAGCTCAGATTTGAGTGATTTGAAAGAAGTGTTTTACGATATTCTTGTGTTCTTTAGTCCTGCCGATATCAAAAGTTTGTACGATAACTTCCCTGATTTCATACAAAACAAAACCAGAATTGCTGGTTTTGGAGCAAGTACACAAGCTGCTATTGCAGAACATAACCTAATCTTGGATATCACCGCTCCAGCGCCAGGGATCCCAAGTATGGTTGCCGCATTAGAGGATTACGTGAGTCGCGTTGCTTCTAACAAGTAATCTTTTCGCAAAGCCATCCATTAAAATCTTTACCAATTTTGGTTATCATCAAGTAAGTTTGGTCACTTTCTTTTAGTTTTAATGTTTTTCTGATTTCTTCAGTGCTAATTTTACACTCCCTAGCGGTGATACTGGCACCTTGAATGCCATATTCTTCCTTTCATAGTTTCGCAATTTTATTCAATCCACCCGTTAAATCATTTTCGCTGATGATTTTAAAAGTTCTACCAAATTCTTTGGGAAATAATAACGATGATTTGAAAAAAGTTTGTTGCTCGTTGAGAGCCACTACCGTTTCACCATTATGTAAAATTCTATTTAATTTTAAATTGAAAACGCCAGCATTGGGTTCAAAAAAGTACATTGAATTCTTAGGAATTGTTTCGGTATTTATTTTAAAATCACTGAAATAACGATAATCATTTCCCTCAATATGCACCATTTCTTTGAATGGGGCAGACGTTGGTACTTCATTTTCCACCAAAACTAAAAGTTCCTTGACCTCATTTTTATTTACAACGGAGTAAAAGCTTAATTTTCTATTTATTTGACTTGCAATGAATTCAGAATCTACCATTGGACTCAATTTAATCAACCACTTTTTTGAGGGATATTTGTCTATGAGTTCAAAAATATTGGGACTAAATAAATCAACACGGTTTGAAATTCTTGTTTGCCCATCTCTTCTGTCTGGATCAATGTAGATGAGGTCGAAACCATCTAAAGAATGCGATTCTAGGTACTCTTCAGCGCTTATCGTGAGTCGGTTGATCTCTATGTTCAGCTTGTTTGCGTTATATGCAACTAGGCAGTTTAGATTTTCATTGGTATCGATTGAAGTAACCAGGCAATTTGTTTTTACCCAAGCCCAATCGTCAACACCAAGTCCACCAGTTAAACTGAGTAAGTTTTTTGATTGAAAAAAATTGGCCTTCCACAAAGCAACTTCCTCGGAAGTGCATTGCTCGTAAGCACGTTTGTCTAAAATACAACCGGCCTTGATAAAAAATGGGATTTTTTTGAGGGCTTTCGATTGTAATTCATGCTGAGTTGCAGCAATAGCATAGAAATCTCCATGCTTTTTTTGGAGTTTAGCCGTATTAATAGGATTTTCAACGATTAATTTTGAATTAATTTCTGAAATTCCTTCTGATTTGGCATCAAATTTGTTTAATTTGCAATAAATATTAGATACCATGAAAATTGCAAAGTTAATCGTCGTTGTTGGAATTGCCACTCTTTTTATCGCTTCTTGCGGAACTTCTCGCAAAAACCAGTGTCCTTCAATGGGTGCTAAAACCTACAAAACCCGTTAATTACCTGTTATGAATGCAAAATGGAAAACGTTAAATTCCATTGATCAACTTCAAGAAATAATTTCTGCTTCTGAAGTTAAACCTGTTGTTTTGTTCAAACATTCAACGCGTTGTTCAATTAGTTCAATGGCCTTGAATCGTTTACAAAACTTGGAAGATGCATTTTATGATAAAGTAGATTTTTATTATTTAGATTTAATTGCTTTCAGAGAGGTTTCAAATGCAATTGCATCAAAACTAGATGTTTATCATGAGTCCCCTCAAGTTATTTTTGTGAAAAACGGAGAGTGTATCTACGATGCTTCACACATGGAAATATCCCCTAAAGAACTTTACGAGTTCTTATAATCAATGAAAAATATTTTTAAAGTTGGCGATGTTATGCATTTGCAACATTTGGTTGTGGATTCCGACTTAGCCACCTTTAATGAAGAAAATGTCCATCCTTTTTTTAGCACATTTGCCCTTGGTAGAGAAGCCGAATGGGTTTGCCGTCAGTTTGTTTTACAAATGAAAGAGACAGATGAAGAAGGAATCGGTACTTTTTTAAATATTCGACATCTTTCACCTGCGTTTTTAGGAGATACCGTTGAATTTACTGCAACTGTGAGTGTTTTGGAGGGACATAGAATTGATTGTACTTTCCAAGCGAAAGTTGGAGATAGGGTGGTTGCGGAAGGTGAACAAGGACAAAAAATCCTTAAAAAAGAAAAAGTAGAACGATTGATTCAACAGGTGAAAAATGGCTAAAGGTGTTAAAAAAATTGAAATCTTAAACAAGCGTGCTGGGTTTAATTTTCATATTGAAGACAAATACGAAGCCGGAGTTCAATTGGTGGGAACCGAAGTGAAATCCATTCGGAATAATTCGGTAAATATGGGAGATGCTTATTGCTCTATGTATGATGGCGAATTATTCTTGAAGAATATGCATATCTCCGAATTTAGTTTTGCAAGTTACAATAGTCACGTTCCAATGCGCGACCGTAAATTATTGCTAAATAAAAAAGAATTGAGGAAAATTGAAATGAAAATCAAATCAAAAGGGTTTACAGTTTTTCCAATTCGACTCTATGAAAATGAAAGAGGGCTGTTTAAAATTGAAATCGGATTGGGTCAAGGAAAGAAAACCTTCGATAAACGCGATGATTTAAAGGCCAAGGATATCGCAAGAGACATTCAGCGATACAAATAATCAAAGAATCATTATTCGACTGTGTAATTGATTGTTTACAATTACAAAATAAATTCCGGGTGTTAACCTAGAAATATTGATTGTTGTTTGATTTAAATTGATCCCATTATTCTTAGTGAAAATGACTTTGGAAAACTGATCCAATATTTTTACAACTTGAATATTTGCGGAATGTTTCACTTTTAATTCAGAAGCATTTTGAATTAAAATGGTCTTGATTTCATTCGGTTTTTGGATTTTTGGTATGGTTAAAACACTAAATACTTGAGAGAGTGAATCGGTTCCGCAAGCATTTTTAACCTTCAAATAAAGTTTAGCATTTGCCAATAATTTAATTGTGTTTAATTGGGATCCAGTTTCAAGATGTTTTACTTTAGAATTTTCTAATAAATACCAATTGTAATCGCCACGAGGATCAATTTTTGTTGCAGTTGCCGATACATGAAAGGTATCACCAATTCGGTTCGATGTAAAAGTGAATTCAGTGGGCACTTTGCATGTGTCGTGGTTCCAAATATTTAAACTATCGAATAAAATTCTTTGCGAATTTCTTGCAATAATTTTGTGATCGTCTGAAGTTACCGAACCTACAAAGCAATTCGAGTTTAGGCTTTTGTGAAAAATGGTTTGATAAATGGTGACCGCCGCCAGGTGCGTTCCTTCAAACGATGGATGACTACCATCGCCTTGGTACAGATTCATTTGAGAAGAATCTCTAGCCGCCTTCCAAACTGAATTTACAGGTGCTACCCATGCATAATTATCTGTGGCCATTTGGATGTACCTATCGTGAAGCAATTGATGCATTCCTTTAAACGTACAAACAGGAGGCCAATTCACGCAATTTTGAGCATCTCCATTTTGCCTGCCCCAAGTTGAATAAAATACAATTCTGGCAAACGGATTGTTTTGGCGAATACTATCAACCAATTGTTTTGCATATGGGTAGCAATCACTCTCAACTTGACTTTGAGGGAAAGATGGCAGTTGACTTTGCTCTTGCAATACAACAGCATCGTAATTTTTTTGCTGCAACATTTGAATCACTTGCGGGTCCGATGAATGTCCAGAAAACGTTCTTCCACCTGGTGTGTATGCAATGACATCAAATGTATCACCCTGACTTTCACCAATTAATCTTACCCAATTGGGCAAATCATTTACTGCAGTATAGCTATTTCCAATGAATAAAATGGTTTTAATTTTTGCGTTTTGTGCAAATAATTGCCCTTGGTTGAATAAAATATTTGCAATAATCGCCAAGGATAATTTTAAACTTTTAACGATATGAGAGTTGGTTTTTTTCATGGGTTATTTAGAAATGAACTCTATACATTGAACGTCAGAATGTATGATTTCTTTGATTTTGTCTTCTGAAAAAGGTGTATTCATGGAAACATGCGATAATTTGAAAAATTTGCATAACTCAGCAAAATCATATTGCTGTGGCGTTTCTATGAACGGGCTTAATTTTGGTTCCTCCGATGGACCTTTGATCCAATTGAAAATTTGACCACCGCCATTATTGATTAAAATAATTTTTAAATTTTGAGGGATATTGGTTGTCCATAATGCATTGGAATCATATAAAAATGAAATGTCTCCAAGAATACAAATGCTCTTTTTATTGGGGTTGGCCAATGCAAAACCCACGGCTGTACTTAAACTACCATCGATTCCACTGGTGCCTCGGTTGCAATAAATTTCTGACTTCGATTGTCCCACCCAAGAAGCGTAGCGAATGCTCATAGAATTCCCAAAGTGCAATACTGGAGAATCTCCATCCATTTCCATAATGCTTTTTACCAAAAGATACTCAGATAAATAGTTGTTTGTTAATTTGGATGTATTCGCTTGATCACCAAGATGTTTCCATTGGTTTCGGTAATCAATATTTTCTGTGCTATGGAGGTACAATGCGGTTAAAAAATCGGCATCGTGGTGATTTAAAATGGTTGGGTTTGTTTGAAATGGATCTCCAACAGTTCCAGATTCACAAACGTGAATGTGTTTGGGTTTATACTTTCTTAAAATGGTTTTTAACGGTTTACTGATGGTAGCCATTCCAACCGTTATAAGAACTTCAGGAACTAAATATTCGGGAAAATCGTTTGAACTGAGCGCTAAATCCCAATTTTGAATGCCAAATTCAATTTGATGACTGCAAATATCTGTAAGCAATGGAATTTTATGTTGCAATAAAGACAGCGCTTCCGAAAGTGATTGTGAAGGATGGTGTTGCCCCACAAGCACCAAGATTTTTGAAGTTGTTTGAGGAATGGCTTCAAGAATAATTTCAGCACTTACAGGTTTCGGGGTATTGTGTTTGAATATAAAAGGTTGACTTGGTTCAATGTAATGAAATGGATCAGACAATCCTTGATAAATTGGATCTTCAAGTGAAACGTTGATATGCGTTGGTCCTGTTACTGGAAAAAGTGAGGTTTCAACGGCCGCATAAATGGTTTTTTGGAGGGATATTTGATCGATTGAATGTCCCTCAATTTGAAAAAAATCGAGACAATGCGGTTGAAACAGATTTTCTTGGTGTATGGTTTGCCCGTCCCATTGATCGATTAAATTAGAGGGTCGATCTGCAGTGAGCACAATGAGCGGAGTTCTTTGATAGAATGCTTCGCAAACGGCTGGATATAAATTAATTGCGGCCGTTCCTGAAGTGCAAATAACGCCGGCTGGATATTGATTTTCGAGCGACATTCCGAGGGCTGCGAAGGCAGCAGCGCGCTCATCTGGAAAGCTATGTAAGGTAAATTGACCATGACGCAAGAAACTCGCCACGATGGGTGCATTTCTTGAGCCAGGACTCACTGCCCAATGGGTAATTCCAGCTTCGTAAAATAGGGTTGCAATGAAGTCTAAGTTTTCTCGAAGCATGGCGTGAATGATTAATTAAAAAATGGGTTATGTAATTTTTCAGATTCTACGGTAGTATCGATTCCGTGACCTGGATAAAGAACATAATCATTTGGCAGACTAAAAATTTCGGATCTAACTTTTTCGAGGAGAAGTTCATGGTTTCCTCCGGGAAGGTCTGTTCTGCCAATACTTCCTTGAAAAATAGTGTCGCCAACCACCACAAAATGATCTTTATGGTTCACAAAAATCACATGCCCTGGGGCATGTCCTGGAACAAATCGCACTTCAAATTCTTCATTCCCAAATTCAATTTTATCGAGGTGATTTAAATGGTGATCGGGAAGAGGAGAAGGCGTATAATTGAGATTCCAAAGGGTTGCCATTGTTTCACTTCGTTCAATCATGATGATATCATCTTGATGGAGGTAGTATGGAATATTGTATTCTTGTTTGATCCACCAATTGCCAAAAATGTGGTCAATATGAGCATGTCTTCCAATCAGGAATTTAGGTTTGAGGTTTAATTTTTCGATAAATGATTTAACTTGGAGATGATCATTTGAGTCGTAATTTCCGGCATCAATAATAACACAATCAAGGGTATCTTCACACCAAGCGATGTATGTGTTTTCTTGGAGCGGATTGAAGGTGAAACGGTGTAGTTTCATATAAATACAAAGGTAATGAAATAGACTTGTAAGTTTATATTTAGAGGGATAAAATAGGGTAATGGTAAAAAAAAAGCCCCTTAAAAAGGGGCTTTTGATTGTTAAAATATTGTTTAGATTATAAATGGATACATTCGTCGTAAGCTTGTGCTACGGCTTCCATTACAGCTTCACTCATTGTTGGATGTGGATGGATAGATTTTAAGATTTCATGACCTGTGGTTTCAAGATTTCTTGCAACTACAGCTTCAATAATGATATCTGTTACTCCTTCACCTACCATGTGGCAACCCAACCATTCTCCGTATTTTTTATCGAAGATAACCTTCACGAAGCCATCTTTAGCACCGCTAGCAGCAGCCTTTCCGCTTGCGCTGAAAGGAAACTTACCTACGCGAATTTCGTAGCCTTTTTCTTTCGCTTGAGCTTCTGTTAAACCAACACTAGCAACTTCAGGGTGAGTGTAAGTACAACCTGGGATATTGCCATAGTTTAACGCTTCAGGATGGTGTCCAGCAATTGCTTCAACGCAAATGATACCTTCGGCACTCGCTACGTGAGCCAATGCAGCACCAGGTACGATATCACCAATGGCATAAACGCCAGGAGCAGAAGTTTGATAAAATTCATCAACCACAACTTTTCCTTTATCGGTTTTGATACCCATTTCTTCAAGACCAAGGTTTTCAAGGTTTGTTTGAACACCTGCAGCACTTAAAACAACGTCACATTCAATTTGAATATCTCCGGTTTTAGTTTTTACAGTCACTGTGCAACGATCGCCTTTAACGTCAACTTTTTCAACGCTACTGTCGGTCATGATTTCCATTCCTTTTTTCTTGTAAACGGTAGCCATTGCTTTAGAAACGTCTTCGTCTTCAATTGGAAGAATGCGGCTCATAAATTCAACGATGGTTACTTTAGTGCCCAAAGTACTGTAGAAATAGGCGAATTCCATACCAATAGCACCGCTACCGATAATCACCATTTCTTTTGGTTGTTTAGGAAGAACCATTGCTTCGCGGTATCCAATAACGTGTGTTCCATCCATTTTTACATTTGGAAGTTCACGAGAACGAGAACCAGTAGCTAAAATGGTATGGTCGGCTTCAACAATTGAAGTCACACCTGCGGCATCGGTAACAGAAATTTTACCTTTACCAGCTAATTTAGCTGTTCCTTTGATGACTTCAATTTTATTCTTTTTCATCAAGAAGGCAATTCCTTTACTCATTCCATCAGCCACTCCGCGACTACGTTTAACGATGCCAGCGAAGTCTGATTTGAAATCACCAACAGTGATTCCATAATCTGCAGCATGGTTAATATAATCGAACACTTGTGCACTTTTTAAAAGAGCTTTTGTAGGAATACAACCCCAGTTTAAACAAACACCACCTAAATCGGCTTTTTCGATAATGGCAACTTTTTTTCCTAACTGAGAAGCACGGATGGCAGCAACGTAACCACCAGGTCCACTTCCGATGACAGCTATATCAAATTTCATGGTTTTATTAATTTAATGCGAATATATGTTATTTTTATGCAAGTCCTGCTTTACTACCAGCACGTTTGCGTTCGTTTTCGTCGAGAATGATTTTTCTCAAACGGATGTTTTCAGGTGTAACTTCAACATATTCATCCTCTTGAATATATTCCATTGCCTCTTCCAAAGTAAATTCTCTTGGTGGAGCAAGAACTGTATTGTCGTCTTTACCAGCAGCACGGAAGTTTGTCATTTGCTTTGCAGTACAAAGGTTCAAAACAAGATCTCCAGGTTTGATGTGTTCTCCAACAATCTGACCAGTGTAAATGTCTGCACCCGGGTGGATGAAATAATTACCACGGTCTTTCAATTTATCCATACTGTAACCAGTTGAAAGTCCTTTTTCTTTAGAAATCAATACACCATTGATACGGGTAGGCATTGCACCTTTCCAAGGTTCGAAATCTTTGAAACGGTGAGCCATAATTGCTTCACCTTGTGTTGCAGTTAAAAGATTGTTTCTCAATCCCATCAAACCTCTTGAAGGAATTTCGAATTCTAATCTCACCATGTCGCCTTTTGGCAACATACTTAACATTTCACCTTTTCTCTGACTTACATATTCAATGACTTTACCGCTGTGATGTTCAGGAACATCAACGGTTAAAATTTCAATTGGTTCATGTTTTTTACCATCAATTTCTTTCAAAATAACACGTGGTTGACCAACTTGTAGCTCATATCCTTCTCTGCGCATGGTTTCAACCAAAACGCCTAAGTGAAGAATACCTCTACCAAATACCAAGAATTGATCGGCACTATTTGTGTCTTCAACACGTAACGCCAAGTTTTTCTCAGTTTCTTTATATAAGCGCTCACGAATCTTTTGTGAAGTTACGTGCTTACCTTCTTTTCCGAAGAAAGGAGAGTTGTTAATTGCAAATAACATGCTCATTGTTGGTTCGTCAATTTTCATTGTTGGCAATGCTTCTGGGTTTTCGAAATCTGCAACGGTATCGCCAATTTCAAAGTTTTCTATACCAGTAATTGCACAAATGTCCCCCGCAAATACATCAGTTGTCTTTAATTTACCAAGACCACTAAAAGTATACAATTCTTTCACGCGTTGACGCTCTAATTTGCCATCTCTTTTTACCAAAGTGATAGGCATGTTTTCTTTCAAATGACCACGCTTCAAACGACCAATTGCAATACGTCCAGTGTAGCTACTAAAATCTAAACTTGTGATTTGCAATTGAACGGTTCCTTCTTCAACATGAGGAGCAGGAATTACGTCGATAATTGTATCCATCAAGAAAGATAAATCTGTGGTTGGGTTTTTATAGTCTGGACCAAACCATCCGTTTTTACCTGATCCAAAAACAGTTGTGAAATCTAATTGATCCTCGTTAGCACCTAAGTTAAAGAATAAATCAAAGATTTCATCATGGGTTTTGTCGGGATCACAGTTCGGTTTGTCAACTTTGTTAATGACAACAATCGGTTTTTTACCCAAGCTTAACGCTTTTTGCAATACAAAACGGGTTTGTGGCATAGGACCTTCAAAAGCATCTACTAAAAGTAATACGCCGTCGGCCATATTTAATACACGTTCAACTTCACCTCCGAAATCGGCGTGACCTGGTGTATCGATAATGTTGATTTTTGTATCTTTCCAAATGACACTTACGTTTTTAGCAAGAATGGTAATACCACGCTCACGCTCTAAGTCATTATTGTCGAGAATTAATTCTCCAACTTCTTGATTCTCACGGAAAAGTTGGGCTTGGTGTAGCATTTTGTCAACCAAAGTAGTTTTACCGTGGTCAACGTGTGCAATGATTGCAATGTTGCGCAGTGAAGACATGTTCAAATTAAAAATTGCGCAAATTTCGTGAATTTATATCGAAACTCAACGCTTTTTGAGAATAATAATCGAAAAACAACAATTATTTAAAAGATTTGCTATTATTGTATTAACTATGAAATGGATTCCTTTTCGCTATCTAATTTCCTTATTGCCAGCTTTGTCAGTGGCTGTTTCTTTTTCGTTTCAAGGCTTCGCCACATGGTTTGCTGTAATTTTTGTTTTTGGGGTCATTCCCATCATTGAACTCATCGTTGGAATGGGTGGATGGTTCGGAATCAATGATGATTCTCACAATATCACCCAAAACAAAATCTATGATTTGGTCATTTTTACGGTTGTTCCAGTGCATTTTTTCTTTGTTTACTGGTATCTTCAAATCGTAAAATTGCCTCCTGATGTATCATTTTCTGAGTTTTTTGGACGTGCTTTTGCCATGGGTATTTTGTGCGGTACTTTTGGAATTAATGTGGCACATGAATTAGGACATAGAACATCTAAATTCTCGCAATTTTTAGCCAAAACGCTACTGTTATCCTCATTTTATATGCATTTTTTCATTGAACATAATAGAGGTCATCATAAATATGTTGGAACCCCAGAAGATCCCTCAACAGGCAGAGTGAATGAACCTGTTTACCTCTTTTGGATTCGCTCAATGGTTTTTGTATGGATTTCTGCTTGGAAGCTCGAATTCGATCGGTTAAAGCGCATCAATTTGCCGAAGTTTCATCCCTCAAATCAAATGTTGCAATTTCAAATTGTACAGTTAGGATTTCTTTTTTCGCTTTATTATTTTGGGGGATTCAAGGCCGCGATTGGAATGTTGCTCGCTGCCTTTATTGGTGGGTTGCTGCTCGAAACAATTAATTATATTGAGCATTATGGATTGAAAAGAAACATGTTAAACAATGGGATGTATGAGATCGTAACTGAGAAACATTCTTGGAATTCAAACCATCTCATGGGCCGTTTACTGTTGTTTGAATTGTCGCGACATTCAGACCATCACGCAAAATCGACCAAGAAATATCAGGAACTTAGAAGTTTAGACACTGCGCCACAAATGCCCACAGGCTATCCTGGAATGATGGTTTTAAGTTTAATCACACCAATATGGTTCAGAGTGATGAACCGGCTGGTTGATCAGAATCAATAAGTTTAAAGTTTAGTGTTTAAAGTTTTTTGCATCCAGATTAAATCGAGCCATTTGTCGAATTTAAAGCCAACCTCGTTCATTCTCCCAACCACTTCGAAACCAAGTTTTTCATGAAAAGCTATGCTACCTTGGTTATTGGCATCAATCCCTCCAATTAAAACATGAACATTGTTTAGGGTTGCAAGATGAATGAGTTCTTTGAGTAGTTCTTTCCCGATGCCTTTATTTTGGTGTTCTGGATGAATGTAAATCGAATGCTCCATAGAAAATTTATATCCAACCTTTGGTCTATATTGGGCATAACTCGCATATCCAAGAACAGTATTTTCAAATTTAGCCACAATGACGGGATAATTGTTTTTCATTTGATTCTCAAACCATTGCAATTGAACTTCTAACGGGCGTTCATCAATATCATAAATACATGTTTCATTTAAAATGTTATGATTTACAATTTCTAAAATTTGAGGGATGTCGGCTGTTGTTGCTGCAACGATGTGAACCTGAGACATAGTACGAAGGTAATGAAATCAATGTTAAACTCCTTTATTTTTCAATGTCTATATCGCAAACAAAACTAAACTTATCTAAACCCATTTTATTACCTTTGCATTTCCTATGTACGAATCGGAAATTGCCAAGAGAAAAACATTTGCTATTATTTCGCATCCAGATGCTGGTAAAACTACTTTAACTGAGAAGTTTTTATTATTTGGAGGTCAAATTCAAACAGCTGGTGCCGTTAAATCAAATAAAATTACCAAAACCGCTGCTTCCGATTTTATGGAAATTGAAAAGCAAAGAGGTATTTCTGTGGCAACTTCGGTGATGACATTTCCCTACAAAGAAAAATGGGTTAACATTCTCGATACTCCTGGTCATAAAGATTTTGCGGAAGACACTTACCGAACCCTCACTGCTGTAGACAGTGTAATTCTGGTTATTGATTGTGTGAAAGGGGTAGAGGAGCAAACAGAACGATTGATGGAAGTTTGTAGAATGCGCAAAACTCCGGTGATTGTTTTTATCAATAAAATGGATCGCGATGGAAAAGATCCTTTCGATTTATTAGATGAATTGGAAGAGAAACTAAACATAGGGGTTCATCCATTGAGTTGGCCAATTAATGGTGGTCGAGATTTTAAAGGGGTTTATTTGTTACACAATAAAACTTTGAATTTATTTGAAAGTAACAAAACCAAGAAAGCCGATGATCTAATTAAAATTGCAGGGGTAAACGATTCAAAATTAGACGAATTGCTCAATGCTAAGGATGTTTCTAAACTTAGGGAAGATGTAGAACTCATTGAGGGCGTCTATGGCGACCTTGACATGGATTACTATCTCGATGCTCAAATAGCTCCAGTGTTTTTTGGTTCAGCCTTAAATAACTTCGGTATTCAAGAGTTGCTTGATACATTTGTAGACATTGCGCCAAATCCGCTTCCAAGACCAACGTCCCTCAGAGAAGTTGCGCCAAATGAGAATAAATTTTCAGGTTTTATTTTCAAAATTCACGCCAATTTAGATCCGAAGCATAGAGATAGAATTGCATTTTTACGTGTTTGCTCTGGTAAATTTGAGAGAAATAAGAATTATAAGCACGTGCGTTTAGAAAAGCAATTCAAGTTTGCAAACCCGTATTTGTTTTTGGCACAATCCAAAGAAGTGATGAATGACGCATTCCCTGGCGATGTGGTAGGTTTATATGACACTGGGAATTTTAAAATTGGAGACACATTGACTGAAGGAGAAAACTTTACGTATAAAGGAATTCCGAGCTTTTCACCAGAGATTTTTAAGGAATTGATTAATCTTGATCCAATGAAAAGTAAGCAGTTGGAGAAAGGTATTCAACAATTAACAGATGAGGGATTGGCGAGCTTGTTTGTTCAAGAACCTGGGAGTCGTAAATTCGTTGGTACGGTTGGGGAACTTCAATTTGAGGTTTTACAATACCGTTTAGAGCATGAATACAATGCGAAATGTAGATTTGAACCGAGGGTCATTCACAAAGCATGCTGGATGACCGGATCAGAATCGGAATTGAAGGATTTCATGAAATACCGTCAGCAAAATATTGCTTTTGATAAAGATGCTCGGCCTGTATTTTTAGCAGAAACTGCGTTTATTTTGAGAACAGCAATTGATAAATATCCAGATATTCAATTTCATACAACTAGTGAACACTAGTTGTAGCGTTAAATTCTGTACATATACCCAATTCCAAATACCCAACTATTCTGCCAAGCAGATGCGCCAGGCTTCACTAAATCTTTATCGAAAATTGAAATTAATGTATAGTTGAAATTAAAGTGTTTTGTGATTTTTGCAACAATACTTAAATCAATTCGACTATCTAATAATGGGCGAGTTGTTTGATATGGTAAAAATCCTAAATAGTTTAATTTGGCCAGAACAACTTTGTTTTCATCTAAGTATCTGGTTGCTCCCATTTGAATTTGCATTCCAAATTCATTGTCAACATATTTGCCTTTTTCAACCCTTGCAATCACTTCCTCTTTACGTGTATCGTAAAGTTGTTGATTGATTAAATAGGTTTGCTTCAAGGTTACATATCCCAAACGGACATAATAATCTTGACCAAATTTATTTTCTGTTCCAATTGCCAATTGTGTTTGTCCCTGGCTCAAAAAACTAGTCGTTAATGTTTTGATTTCTCTTCCAATTGGATCTTTACTGTAAACAAATCCGGGAAGAATTTGGGTTTGAAAGTTTAAACCACCGTAAATAGAAAGGGAAGGATACTCTGGAAATTCATGACCAAACTTACTGTCCATAAAAAAGTTATCGATATTCTTGCGAGTACTCCAAAAACCAGTCCCAAATATGTCACTTTGACGGTTCGCAATCACTCCTAAGTTTAATTTGAGAGAATTATCCCAGCTCATTTTATCTTTTTTCAAATTTGCAAATGCGTTAATCATTCCCGTTACTGTAATGTTGTTGGAGGCACCACTTGTCCAGTTTGGAGATGAATTTGCGAGTGAAAAATTCAATTTGAAATCGGCACCATAAAACCAAGTACGTTTGACAGAACTATCCTTCTGAATTGCTAAATTATTTGGTTTAGGCAATGTAGGAGGCACAATGGTTGAGAGTGCAGAAAAAATAATTGAATGCAGCATTCTAAAAAGAGTGATGCAAAGTTGAAACAATAAAATTAAAAAACAGCCAATAGGCTTTCCACAAATGTGAATTAATAAAAAAAACCGCCAGAAGGCGGTTTTTTTTATTAATGTGAATATTTTAATTAGGCGTTCATGTTGCCTTTAAGTACTTTTTCTACAATTTCAGCAGCTTCTTGAAGTGCAATTGCAGAGTATACTTTTAAGCCACTTTCGTCGATGATTCTTTTTGCTTCTTCAGCATTTGTACCTTGTAAACGTACAATGATTGGGATTTGAACATCTCCGATTTTACGGTAAGCTTCAACCACACCATTCGCAACTCTGTCGCAACGAACAATACCACCAAAGATATTGATTAAAATTGCTTTTACATTAGGGTCGCTCATGATAATTCTAAAGCCAGCTTCAACAGTTTCAGCGTTAGCCGTACCTCCTACATCAAGGAAGTTAGCAGGCTCACCACCACTTAATTTGATAATGTCCATTGTAGCCATTGCCAAACCAGCACCGTTTACCATACAACCAACGTTTCCGTCGAGTTTTACATAGTTAAGGTTGTATTTACCCGCTTCAACTTCGGTAGGATCTTCTTCCGCTAAATCGCGCAATTCTAAGAAGTCTTTGTGACGGTAAAGAGCGTTGTCGTCTAAATTAACTTTAGCATCAACGGCAATAATTTTATCGTCTGAAGTTTTCAATACAGGGTTGATTTCAAACATTGCAGAATCCGTTTCATCGTAGGCTCTGTAAAGAGCACTTACGAAAGTAACCATTTCTTTAAATGCTTTTCCTTCAAGACCTAAGTTAAAGGCAATTTTACGAGCTTGGAAAGGTTGTAATCCAGTACCAGGATTCACCCACTCTTTGTGGATTTTCTCTGGGTGACTTTCTGCAACCTCTTCAATATCCATACCGCCTTCTGTGGTATAAATAATTACGTTTTGTTTTTTCTGACGATCTAAAAGTACACTCATATAGTATTCTTTAGGTTCGTTTGGTCCTGGATAAAATACGTCTTGTGCAACCAATACTTTGCTCACAACTTTACCTGCAGCACCAGTTTGAATGGTCACTAAAGTACCTCCTAACATGTTTGCTGCAATTTCAGCCGCTTGATCAGCTGATTTCGCAACTTGTACTCCACGTTGCTCAGAGCCCATAATTTTACCTTTACCTCTTCCTCCAGCGTGAATTTGTGCTTTTACAACACACCAACCACTGTCGAATTCAGTTTTTACACGCTCAGCAGCTTCTTTTGCTTGCTCAGGAGATTCTGCAACAAATCCATTTTGTACGGCAACACCGTATTTTTTTAAGATTTCTTTTGCTTGATATTCATGAATGTTCATAAGATCTTTTCCAGATGTTTTGCTATTTCAGGTGCGAAAATAACTAACTTTGAGCCCATTCCATCAAAAAAATAACAAAACATCGTGATTTCTTGTAAAAATCTTCAAAAAAGTTACAACGAACTATGTGTTCTCAGCGGAATTGATCTCGAAATCAATGAAAAAGAAATCGTTTGTATCACCGGTGAGAGTGGTGCAGGAAAAAGTACATTGTTGCAGATTTTAGGAACTCTCGATAAACCATCTGGGGGTGATGTTTTTTTCAATCAATTGAATATTTCAAACTTAAAAGGCAATGAATTGGCCGATTTTAGAAATAAAAATATTGGGTTTGTCTTTCAATTTCATCAACTAGTACCTGAATTTACGGCCATTGAAAATGTGATTGTTCCCATGCTCATTGCCAATAAATCAATATCAGAAGCTAAAAAGGCAGCTGAAGATATTTTGAAATATTTGGGGTTGGGCGATCGTTTAACGCACAAACCTTCACAGTTGTCGGGAGGAGAGCAACAACGCGTTGCAATTGCTAGAGCGTTAATCATGAATCCCGCTGTTATTTTAGCCGATGAACCAAGTGGAAACCTCGATTCAAAAAACGCCAAATTCATCCATGAATTATTCTTTAAAATGCGAGACGATTTTGGCTTGACCTTTATCATTGTCACCCACAATCCAGAATTGGCCCAAATGGCCGACCGTCAAATCGTTTTAAAAGACGGATCAATCGCATAAAAAAAGGCCAATTTCGCAAGAAATTGACCTTTCAATGGATTTGTTTTTAAATTAGTCTTTTAAAACTTCTCTAGCCTTTCCGTTCCAACCTACAGAAATACCATAACGCATTCCTGTTGTGCTTGGAATAAAGAATAAGTTCACTGGTAAATTTAATTTTCCAGATCTAAATGTTTTACCAATCGCAAATAAGAAACCAGTTGAGATTGTTGTGGTTCCTCTAGAATCAGGCAGTTCAATAATTGTTTTGCCTTTGCTTGCAGCTTCTTCTTCAATTGTTTGTGCAGTAGTTGGGGTAACTATAAATTTACCCATTCCATCATCATAGCCATTGGCATATTTGCCCAAACTGAAGTTAGGACCAAAAGCAAATTCCCAACCGTTCATGTTATTACGAATACCATTTAAAAAGTTGATACTTGGTATAAATCTACCTTGATCTAAACCTGTAATCATTGGAACAAATTCAAACAATGCTTGGAAATTCCCCTCATTTAGATATTGTTTTTCAAACTGATATCCAAATTGAAACAAACTTGCAACTTTACCATAACCACCGGCATATCCGCCTTTGATTTCAGGGTTGGTTAAAACATTCGCACCGTATCCTGTTAAGAATACCATACCCATTCTTGGACCATCGTTTTGCAAACGCAATTCATATGGGTTGTTGATGGCATTGTCAAGCTCAGATTTTTTAGTTAATTTATTCACCAAGTCTTGGTCGTTTGGCAATCCAAACATTTCATTCAAAACAACACGTAACATTGGGAATTCATTTCCTTGTATCAACAAGAATTCACGGGTGCTCATTTTTTCAAAAACACCTCTTTCAACGTCTAAAACCCTAAACGTAACTGCTAAGCTCGAGCCAAGCTCAGAAATTGAACCCGTTAATAATTTTTTTACCTTTAACTTTTTACCAACTTCCTGTAAGCATGCTTTCGCAAAGCAACCTGTCAATTTAATGGTATCCTTTTTAGCATAATACTCTAAGTCGTATTTATCCATGACTTCGTATTGGCCAATTCTAATGAGTTCGTTAGAAATGAACTGGATAACTTGTTGCTGATTCATAGCATGTGCTCTTGAATCGAAATCTACAACAGCAATACTCGGCTTGTCGCCATCTTGAGCTTTTGAAACCGTTGCTCCTGTCACCATAAATGTGAAAAGCAACATTGAATTTAAGAATAGTTTTTTCATAAACGATTTAACGTATTTGTTAAAGCAAATTTGATTCTAATTTTCTCAAAATACAAGTATTAAATAATTTGCAATATTCAAAAAAATGCATTTGTATTGTGTAAGAACTAGTTTTAATAACGATTTATATTGTATTCCCGTAAATTTTCAATTCTGAACCATTGATTTTACGGAATAGCCTTAAAATGATTTGTTGCGATTACGGAAAAACCCAAAAAATAAAAAATGACAGAAAGAAAATTTCAATTGGCTTTTGTTGAATTATTAAAAAATTCAATTCCTTCCCATCTAAATTTAGCGGAAGAATTAAGTAGCAGAATGTCCATGAGTTTAGATAGTGTATACAGACGATTGAGATGCGAAACTGATTTTTCATTGGAAGAAACAATGAGCATCTGTGCACAATTCAATATTTCTATCACCCATTTGCTTACTACGGAATCAAATTTGGTTACCTTTAGAGCAAATTCTCTTAATAAAGAAACCAATACTTTTGCAGAATATTTGCGAGTCCTACATGGCGATTTAACTTGGATTAGTAGTTCCCCTGAAGCAAGCATCACTTATGCCGCCGAAGATTTGCCTGTCTTTTATCACTTCTTTTTTCCTGAATTGGCTCGTTTTAAGATGGTTTATTGGAATAAATCCATTTTGAATGTAAGTCAATTTCAAGGTCTTAGTGTTGAAGATGTTTTGTTGCCAGCAACATGGACAGGTGAAATAGCAAAAGTCAGAGAATCATTTTTAAATATCCCTTCTATTGAAATTTGGCATGAAGACACCCTTAAAAGTACCATGAAGCAAATCCAATTTTATTGGGCTGCAGGACATTTTAAAGAACGTGAAACCATCATTAAAATTTTAGATGAATTAGAAGGACTCATTGAAATGGTTAAGAAGCAAGCTGAAAATGGAATGAAATACAACCCAATTACAAAAGAATTTTCAAAAATGAGCTATACTTTGTACTCTTGTGATTTGATGATTGGAAATAATTGCGTTTTTTTGAAGTCTGTTAATAAAACCGCTAGCTACCTTGGATACAATTCTTTCAATTTTATCCAAACTAAAAACGACGCATTTAACATCCAAGTGGAAGATTGGCTCAATAATTTAATGTCGAAAAGCGACATGGTGAGTCAGATTTCAGAACGTGTTAGAAATCAATTTTTTAGATCCATGCAGTCGAATATCGACAGATTGAAAACTCAAATTTAACCATGAACCAATCGCCTGAAGAAACGCTTTTTAAATATTGGAATTACAAGGCGTTCAGGCCAGGGCAGCTTGAAATTGTTCAATCAATTTTAAATAAAAATGATGTGCT
>JACCDJ010423807.1_pt1 | contig 23157 bp, 52 predicted proteins | sample 7444481 | NCBI WGS metagenome assembly JACCDJ01 (sample SAMN15323435, study PRJNA562643) | freshwater metagenome | isolation source: river surface water | place: USA:Blue River Watershed | collected 2017-08-15 | reverse complement strand
TTAATAGTCTGAAGAATTTGAATACTCTGAATATTCTGAACACCAATAGAAAATCCAGATCAATAAAGAACCCAGTGATAAGAGACGGCAATGATATGGCTACAAGGATAAAGTCGAGTTTATTCCAAGCTGTGCTGATGTATACTTTAAAGGTCCTGGTTTTGGACTTGAAGTAGATCTCCAGCATAAAGAGGATTGTAAATAGGTTCTCCAGAATTGTAAGAGATCTGTCGTAGATGTTGAATTCCTGGATGAAAATAAGAGTTGCGTTAATTACAATGAGAAACAATATAAAGTCGTTGTTTTGTAAAGCTTCGCTGAGCTTATTATATGCTTGTCTGTATTTGTCTAGGAAAAATTGTTTCATATTTGTCTTATAGGGACAACTCTAAAAAAAGAATATGTTTATACGACAAACATATGATAAGGTTGCACAAGACAAATATAAGTATAAAAAAAGAGTGCCCGAACAAATTTAACAAAAAACTTTTCAGGTAAATTTACACAAACACTGTTTATCCTTTTGGTGTAGGATCTACAGCTGGAGCTGGGAAATAGAACGGGTCATCCTGGTCTGGTCTAGGAATTGTTGTTGGCCTGGTATCTGGTTTTATTATAGGTTCTGCAGGGGCTATTGTAGGTTCCATGATTCGATCAGTTCTTTTGCTTCTGGCTTATTATCCAGAATGTTTTTAAAAAATTGTATAAGCTCCTGGTAATTTAATTCAGAAACTTTTCTTAACAACTTGGGTATCAAAGTGTTATCCAGGTTGGCTGTTTTAAGTAAGTCATTCCAGAGGGTAGCGCCGAGCAGGTAGTGCCAGATTTCGTATTGGTAGGTGTCGGCTTTGGCGTAGTAGTATTTCAGCTGAGCTGGTGTGTATTCTTTTGGGATACCAGCTGAGATGATCCAGTCTAGGACACCTTTATTAAGTTCATGGAGTAGAGTTGGGAAGTTGATTGCTTCGGCTTTTATTGATCCTCCGAATCCCTGGTCCCTATCAAACTTGAGTTGGTTTAATCCCTGGGTCATCTGGATGTTATTTTCAATAGCGTCTTCCAGGCTGTCTGGATTTAATAACCAATACATCAAACTAAACGATGATGTGTATTGATCATAAAGATGACGCAGGTTTCCATTAATAGAATCGAGCTCTGCATCTACCAGGTAATGAATTGATTTCCAGATATGTATGGAGCTTCCGTGTACCAGAGAGTTCAGGACAATTCTTTTCTGGATTTCATCTCGCATATTATTCTTTTCTTCAAGGGAGAGTTCCAGAAAGGGAGAGGGATTATTTTCTTGTTCTGTATCCGAGTGAAGGCCAGGTCGGATGATGGCCTGCAGGTTGACATAATCTGGTACCTGGTATAGATCTTTAATTGTTTTGATTGCAAGTGGTTCCAGAACTTTTCTATGTTTAGATTCTTCATCTTTAACAAGTTTGAGTACACCAGCGTATCTAGTGAGAACAATTTTTTCATCTACTTTGTTGCCTGGGTTTCTATTTTTAAAGGTTGCGATGCAGCGTTTAAATTCTTCAGCTGCCAGGTAGTGAGGTTTATAATTAAGGATGACGTTCATATCGAATGGGAACATTCCGCCGTTCATTCTTTTTATGATGGTTGTATGTGGGGAGAGTGAGCATTCTTGTATGAGCTCAGAGAATCTACCAGAGTCTAGTTTTGTTTTTTTGGCCATGCTTAAATATAAGTAAAAGCATTGAAAAAACAAAAAGCCCCGCTTGCAGGCGGAGCTCTTTTTGATGGAGGGCAGGGATCGGATGGAAATGTTGTGCGATCAGCACAAAGCTGATCTTTGATCTGCGATCATTCGAAAATTGCGGCCAGCTTTTTGGTGCTTGCTTTTCCTTCGAGGCCTTCCATAAGTTCGAGGAATGCTTTGGCACGTACATTGTTGGCACCAGACTTTTCAAGCGCTTCTTTTACAGCGGCCAGGCGGTCCTTAATTGATTTCGGTTTAATCGTTTTTACGTGAGCGGCGGTTGCTTTCTTCGGAGCTTTACCTTCTTTTTCAGCTTCCAGCTGAGCCTCAAAAACTGCTTCTTCTACAGCTTTGATTTGCTCTTCAGGTGATTTGATTTCACGTGTAATGGCCAACACTGCATTTGAAGAGATGTCGCCGTTGTGGATCAAGGTTTTGATTTCCTCAGGCAATTTATTCAGGGAGAGCAGGTTGTAAACATTGGCAACAGATTTGATGCCGAAGCTTTGTTGCAATTGTTTAATTGCGTCACCACGTTTCAGGCCTTTTTCGTTTTCCAATTCAAGGATAACACGTTCAAAGAGGCGAGCTTTTTCGAGGTCGGTGAGAGGTTGTTTACCTTGGCCAGTGATTCCCATGATCATGAGACGCTCAAGCATGGTGTGACCTGAAGGGCGGAAAGGCACTTGTTTAATTTTGGAGATGTCTTCGAAACCTGCTTTACCAGCTGCGTGGTGTTCATGTGCAAGTTTTACGGCACGGAGACGGCGATGACCTTCGGTTAGGATGAATTCCCCGTTTTTGCGGAATCCAAGAAGGGCTTCGATGATGCCATTTTGTGTAATATTCAGAGCCAGGCCTTCGATGTCACCATAGTTGTTTTCTTCACGTTGGTTGAATCCATCTTCAACTTTGATGAGGCGGTAATCAACGTTCATCACGTCGGTTTTTGTAGTTTTGAGGAACTCGGTGTTTTGCACTGTTGCTGTTGATACTTCTGACATTTGTTTTCTTTTTTAATTGTTATACGATTTATTTAAATTAAGGTTGCAATTATTTTTTTGGAAACTTTACACCAACCTCTTTATGAAAGGCTTCCAATTTCTGTTCGTTTGTCTTAATGAACACATAACCAGTTTGATTATCTTTCCAATAAGCTATACCATGTTGAATGGATTGCATATTTGGGCCAGCTAGTCTGATTTGGTCTGGTTCATCAACTTCAATTTTTTTAAGACGCTCCATAATTGTCTTAAGGTCAACATCGTAGCCCATCATTGCGAATCCAGGGTTATCCATGCAGTGGACTCTAAGTTTACCTTTTTCTTTGTGAGGTTCCATTAAGGACCTTGCTTGTTTTGCGGTGATCACATATGGATCTTTTTTCTCTTTTGTTTTCATGTTCTTATAGGGATGGTTTTAAAAAAAGAATATTTTAAATGCTGCCCAGGCTTTGACTTGGTTTTGCGCCTTCGTAAATTTCTCTCATAGCATTTTTGTATGAATCCACCATGAGTTTACAAGCCTTATGTGTTTGTTCATTTCTACCATCTGTGCGATAGTCTGGGCTGGCACAGTGTTCGATGTTGGCAAACATAACTCTCATCATTGATTGTTGTAAAGTGCGGTGCTGTTTTCCAAAAGCTTGAATAAAGCCTGCGGCCTGGTCTTTGTAATTGAAGTTATTTACCAGGTCAGAGAAATCATTTAGGAGCTTATCCCATTTTTCATTTCTTTCTTGTACTCTGGCAAGTTCACGTTCTTGTCTTTCGAATTCTTCGTTTTGATTTTCCATGAGATTATAGGGATTGATTTAAAAAAAGAATATTTATGCGTGTTTGATAAATACGGTATTGGTAAGAAGGTAGAACATTACCGCTTCTTGTTTATAGTGTTTAATAGTAAACTCGGCGATCTGTTCAATTTGTTCTTTGGTACAGGCTATACGAACTGGGATCATTCTTTCTTTGAATTCAACTTTGTGTGGATTCACCCAGATTCCTTTAATTGGTGGTTGAATTGTTAATCCGCCAGTGATCTTTTGGACTTGCTGGTCCCATACTTTGTGATGTCTAACTCTAACGGGGTTATTGGATACGCCGTGTAAAGTTGGGACAAGTATTTCCCAGAGCTGCATTGAAGTTTCTTCTACCATTCGTTGTTTAATTTTACTTTTGTTTCAACCCACTTAATAATTTCATCGGCGTAATACGAAGTTGTAAGATCAGTGAGGCACACATATAAATCTCTGCGCACATCTCTGTTATCGGCGTTAAATGTATCCCTTTGGAATTCTTTAGCGTTTGATTGATTGCTAGAACGTCTTGTTCCAGCTGACATATCCCAATCTTTTCCGATAATTGTGATTTGTTTATTGTTAACTTCAGCGGTAATAATTCCACCTTTGGCGTATTCGCCAATTTTAAATGTTTTTGTAGCTTTCATGGTCTTATAGGGAGAGGTTTAAAAAAAGAATATTTAAATAAAAAAGGCCCTGGAGAATTTCCAGGACCCTTTTAAAACCAAACTAACAACTAGTGTAGGAACACTGGATTTGAACCAGGGACTCTGAAGGTTTCAATTTCATGCTCTACCAGGCTGAGCTATTCCTACTTTTATTTGCAGTTAATATATTGATATTAAAAATAAAAATCAATATATTTTATAAATAAAATTTAATTTATGACAAAAGAAGAAAGAAAAGAGTATATGAAAGTTTGGTACCAGACTAATAAACAAAAGATTAAAATTAAAGAAAAACAATATAGAGATGATAATAAGGATAAAATTAAAAAACGTATTAAAAAATATAGACAAGAAAATTCTAAAATTATATCTGAGCGCAATAAAAAATATAGGGAGACAAATAAAAACATTATTTCTCAAAAAAGAAAATTAAACAAAACAAAAATTAAAGAATACAATAAAAAATACTATCAAAAAAACAAAGAATTTCTTATTTTAAAAAGTTCTAATTACGCAAAAAATCACAGAAAAAACATTAATAAGCGCTTATCAATTTACAATAAAAATAAAATTAAAACAGATGACTTATATAAAATCAAAAAAAATATAAGATCTTTAGTTTCAAATTCAATAAGTGGCTTTGGTAAAAAGAAAAACACTAAAACTGCTGAAATATTAGGTTGTTCGTTTGAGGAATTTAAAACATATCTTGAGTCTAAATTTGAATCTTGGATGAGTTGGGATAATTATGGGAAATATAATGGTCAATTAAATTTTGGTTGGGACCTCGATCACATCATACCAATAAGTTCGGCTAAAACTGAAGAAGCTGTAATTTCACTTAACCATTACACAAACTTTCAACCACTTTGTAGTTATATCAACAGAGTACTTAAAAAAATGTGTTTTAATTTTTTATAAAAACAAAATCTTTTTCAAGAAAAGTTCCTTTGAAAATTCCAAAAGCTTTTTTATTCCCAGAAAAATAAACTTTGATTTTCATTGAATCGTCTTTTTCGATCTTAGACTTTACCTTGAATTTTCTTGAGGTCATCAGTCGTCCGATTCTGTCTTGATTTATTTTCTTTCCGAACACATCAACAACAAATAGCGCTTGATTCAAACAAGTCACGTTTTTCAAACAGCTGAGCATTTCAGTTGATTTTCTGAATGAATTCAGTTTGTTTATCTTGATATTCAATGCATTAAAAAGGGTATTGGCCTCATCTTTGCTATTAAGGTAAATTCTACCGTGTGATTGTTTGTTTGATATTACTTCGACGCTGTATTTGCCATACTCTTGGATAAGCATGATGGACATATACTCTTTGTTTACGTAATCAATGTCTTCGTTGTATAATATTTTAAAAGCAGTACTCATAAAGTTCTTTCTCCTATTATAGGGAGAGTTGTTAAAAAAGAATATTCAACAATTGCTTGTTGAAAATTCCTGTGGGTTAATATTTTGTTTTGACTACAAGACAAAGTAGATCATTTTAATTTTTCCATTGTCATCAGTGTGAACCTCCAGACCAGAATTTTGTGCCGTCCTAACATCTTCTTTTCCAAACACATTCACAAACTCTGTTCCCAATTTATGGTTGCTTACAATGAAACACTTTGAAGCTCCTGAGGTGGTTTCTGCAGCCCTGTTGTCTTCCAGACGCATGATCACTTTACGCATTACAGGGACTGTGTCATCTCTGTGATTGGCTACAGCTGGCAAGCGATACTTAAACAGCTGGTCCATAACTTGTTGAAAACTTTTGTATGTGTCTGGGAACAATTTTTGTTCCAAATTGTGATGTTGTGCCATGATTAAAACTGACGTTTTTTAAGATAATTTTTTACGTATTCTTTTTGCTTGCTGGTATAGGGTTCAAACTTTTTATCTGAATTGCTTACTTTGAATACGTGGAGCAAGTTTTCTTTTACAGAATCTGGTTTTTGAATACTGACACAGGCGCTGTTTGGAACAGTTGCACCAACTTCTTTTGTCTCATCCCAATCTTCGCTGTCATAGTCAACAACGGCGATCTTTACATTTGGATTATTGGTATGCACACCTTGCACCAGACCACCTTTTAAGATAACCACCACCTTGAGCGGTTCGTCTTGTTTATTTTTATTTGCCATGATATTATAGGGATGAATTTGAAAAAAGAATATTTTTATAGTTGCTCCAAAGCTTGGAGCAAAGAAATGCCGTCTTCAATTGTAATCAACTCATCATCAAGAGCTTGTTGAATTGATACCACATCTTCAGCGATGTCAATGGTGCCATTTTTAAACACCTTGTTGATCTGTTCATCAAATGTGTGTTCGTTAAAAAACGAGAAGTCATCTCCGTCTGCAAAGTCTTTTCCAACACGAATTAGATTCCACTCGATTGCTTGAGAGAGTTGCAATCTTAAGTGTTGAAGGTCCTGCTCAAATTGAGCGGCGTATTTAATTTTACTCATGATATTATGCTTTAAAAGTCTGTTAATTTTTTACCTTCAATGTGTCCGCCATTTCTTGCTTGAAAGTATGCTTTGCGGCCAAACACAAATTCTTCTGCTGAAACAATGAATTCATCGTTATAATTGCACTCAGGGTTTTCATCAAGAAATTTTTGTTTACTTCCCTGTTTACCATCTTGTGCAATGATTTTCATTAAATCTCGTTGAGCTGATGTAATTCCATGCTCTTCCAATTCTTCGTCTGTAAGATTCTCAATCATTGACAAAGCATCATCAAACAATTCATCCATTGCTGCTTCCTCTGAATCAAATAATTCAGGGTTTGGATTTCCTTTATCATCTGTTGCGCATTGGTGTCCATCCACAATGGTATCCCAAGCTACGATGTATTTTCCTTTTAAATCTTGTTCTTTCATGGTCTTATAGGGAGAGTTTTAAAAAAAGAATATTTAATCCATATCAAATACTTTAAAGTACTTTTTATGTCTCCACTCGGTTATGTCTAAGACAGTTGTATCCATTCTGACAAGTCTGAGTGTATCCGTTTTCCTGTCATAGATTTTAACACGTTCAACTGTAAATACCATATCATATGAAGTTTTCCATTCATTAACAAGCTCAACCCTTTTATAGGTTGAGCATGAGGTAAGTAGGATCAGTATGAATGCGATAAATGGTTTCATTACTTGTTTTTCTTTTGGTGAATTCGAATGCTTTCTTTTGCAACTTCTTCTGCTTCAGGATAAAATCTCCATTTTTCTTCAGGAAGTGCTTGTACAAGGTTTTTGCTTGGGATCATTTTAAGAAGGTCTTCCATAACTGTTCCATCTCCTTCTTCAATACTTTTTTTGATGTCCCAGTAAACAGCATCAACAAGTTTCTGTTTGTTTTCTTCGTTTCTGTTTAGGATTTCACGGATTGCCTCTTGAGCGCCTTTGTCAGTTTTGGCTCGCTCATCTTTGTAGGTTACGTTGCCGTCAAGGTCAATGGTTGCGATTGTTCTTCCGTCTTCATCGTCATCTGGTGATGTCCAAGCGTCAATGTGGGTCAAGCCTTCGGCTGAATCGGTGTAGTCGTTGCGGATTTCTTTCCACGGTGATTTTGTTTTTGACATGGTATGGTTGGTTTATTGGTTATGGTGTTATAGGGAGAGTTTATAAAAAAGAATATTTACACATCCTTTTCTCCGTTTTTAATACTCAGCAACAGATCGCAAAATTCATTTTCTTTTGCAACCATGATATCTGCTTCAGCTCTTGCTTCATTTACACTGTCCACACCTCGAACATTTACGACGCTGCTTATATATTTTTGTCTCATAGCAGCAAATGTGTTTTCAGCAATACCCAAAGCTCTTTGGATGAGTGCGATTTCTTCGTGGGATAATTTTAGTGTTCTCATTTTAATCTCTGTAAGCTGGTTCTTCAATATCGTTTCCTGAATAGCGGATTGGTGTACACTTAGGATAATCCTCCATCAATCTCTTTTTTGAGCGATATACTTCAAAGGAAAAAATTTGTTCTTTTGGGTGACCTTTGATACATCCCTTTTCATCGAATTCAGGTTGGTAGTATACTTTTTCTTTTGGAGGATTTGAGGCAAGTGCCATTGCTACATCATGGATGTATTTGGTAATTCCTTTTTCTTTTTCCAAAACGCTTGACATACAATTGTTGAGTGGCCAATTTGTGCGCACTTGATCTTTAAATTCTTTTTGAACTCGTTTTGCTGTACTTTTTATAGTAACTGATTGATAATCAATTGGAAAGACTTTAGATAGTAACTTAACTAAAAAGGCTCCCGAGTGGGAGCCTTGATTTCCGTAAGGGAAAGGTGGTTTTTTTGGTTAAAATCCTTCCCAAGCAAATATTTCACTTTGGAAAATATGGTTGTTAATTAGTTAGTTGTTAGTCTTTTAGATGGCTTGCGGCATATATGTGCAAGCTGGCGGAGCTGGTAACACCATCCAATGAGATACACCAATTTCGTGTTTAAAATTGAAAGTCCATACTATTTTATAATTACTTCCTACATCATTACCTCTTGGATAATAACATAATAAACGAAATTGGTTATCATAGTCATCTATTGGTTGGCTTTCATCTATTGAAGTCCAGCCAGCACATAACAGCACAATGGCGTTATTGCTTTCATTTTTCAAATTATCATTTTCCATATTATTAAATTTAGTATTCTAATTAAATTTTGTGCCAACAGCGCCAATCCGCAAAACGTTAAACGTCATCAATTCAACAAGGTTAGCGAATCTCTCCAAAGTTGGCTTATCCTCACTTTTTAAATATAGCTCTGCTGATGCTATTGTCTTGCCTTCTCTTTTAAAGTAAACAAACACCATATTATCAGTGTAGTAATACACTTTAGTTTCCCAAATCAACAAGGGATGGGATTACCTTTTCTTTTGTGCCTAAACATGAGGCATAGCCGTTTTTAAATGGTTCTGTAATTAATCCATAGGCAACATTTTTGCGATTAACACAAATAAGGCGATCTCCGTCTTTTGGTTTCTGATCGGTTACCAAATAACCTTTTACTTTTGTTACTTTCATGTGATTATAGGGATTACTTTAAAAAAAGAATATTTAGCTGTTCAACTTTTGGTTTTATCTCATAGAACTTTTTAAGTTCCTGACTTATAGCAGATTTCCACTCATTTATGTCTCTGAATTTTTGTTTAGGCTCAGCTGAAAGCTTGATTCCAGTTTTAATACCTTCTATATGGTATTCAGAAAATTTTGGTTTGGCGTTGTAGTTTGGCACATATTCACCACGTGTTCGAATCCACTTAATGTCTTTTTCGAGACGCTCTTGTTTTGTTTCTCGCAAGACGTTCTCTAGTTTTTCCTCTGTGGTAATATCAGGGTATAAACCCATATTGACCAATATGTGAATTAACATTTTCTTCATAGAGATTATAGGGACAAGTTTGAAAAAAGAATATTTATGGTAGTTTTACGTAACATTCATTGATCCAGCGGTTTACTGTTTTACCAGTGAGCTTAATAATTGGTCCCAGGTAACCAACCTGGTTTTCCCAATAGTCTGCAGCCTGGAGCCACTCCTGTTTGGAGAATGGGCCATTTTCAATAGATGTTTTTAGTTTGTCATAATCCATGACAGTCATATAACTATCCATATGACAAGGTTTGCCAGAGATCCCATTGGTAAAGACATTGTTGTCTTGAAGGTGTTGTTCTATTTCATTTATTTTGCTCATGTGATTATAGGGACTACTTTGAAAAAAGAATATTTCTTCTTTCTTGTGGGGTATACCCTGTTAATTGCTTTAATTGTTTATCTACAATTTTATTTAAAAAATCCAAATAATGTTCCCACATATCATAATCAAGCATGCCTATGACATTTGTTTTATTTCCTCTTTTTAAACAAACTTCTGTGTCATGATCATCCCAACACATCCAGTCGTATCTATTAAACTTCTTTTTTTGTAAAAGACTATTATATAGAGGCATGGTAGATTTTTGCTGTTCCCAAAACTCATTTTTAAAATCAATTTTTATTAATTCTGCTAACTCCTTTACATCTTCTTTTTTTACTTTAAGATTTTTTAAAACTTTGTTTTTGTGAAAATTATCGCAGAAACCTCTTAAATCTTTGTATTCATTTGTGTTTTCCTTTATGTCAGCCAATTCAAGCATGATTAAAAGTTTAGCTAGTGTGTTATATTTTTTCATATTTTTTTGTTTTGTGTAAAGATAAGTATGATTTTGTTTGACTTATATAAGCTAATTTGTCAATAGATAAGTCCAATATTTAATTTATAGGGACGGATTTAAAAAAAGAATATTTTCACTTTTTTCTTGTTTTTTTGTAACCTTTGTTGTATATTTGCGTATAAGTTTGTGAGAAAATTACTGAAAAGCATTTTTTTTACATATTTAAGATATATTGCGGAGTAGAGCAGGGGTAGCTCGGATGGCTCATAACCCTCAGGTCGGTGGTTCGAATCCACCCTCCGCTACAAGAGAAAGATGCCTTATAAGGATTTAGAAGAACGACAAAGATGTCATGCAATTAGTAGACAAAAACGAGTTGCAAAACAAAGAGAAGATATTCTAAACTTATTAGGTGGTAAATGTACCAAGTGTGGATTTAGTGATTCGAGAGCTTTAGCAATTGACCACAAATTTGGAGGAGGTACAAAAGAAAGAAAAGAAATTGGTGGTGGTTATTACACTTATGTTTTAAAAAAGCTTAAGGAAGTAAATAAAGATTACCAATTACTTTGTTGTAATTGCAACCAAATAAAAAAGGTTGAGAACAACGAAGAAAGAAAAAAGAAACATAATTAAAAGATGAGTAAATTAACTCCTAAAAAAGTGGAAGCCTACTTGGAGTGGCTTAGCTGGTTTAACGCTAAAATACGTAAACCAAAACCAAAAAAAATTGAAACTGAAGTAAAATAAAATGAACAGAAACTTTAACATAGAACGTAACGAATCTGAAACTGAGCGTAGCCTCGGTCTGATTGCGTTATGCGTTTATGTAAAGTGATGTAAAAAATTTTACCGAAAAACCTAAGGGGCAATCAGATATCTGGTTGCCCTTTTTGATTTTATATGGCGCTATCGTCTAAGGGTAGGACCCAAGATTTTCACTCTTGGAATCGGATTTCGATTATCCGTAGCGCTACAAATGCTGCCATCGTCTAAGGGTAGGACCAAAGACCCTCAATCTTTGAATCGGATTTCGATTATCCGTGGCAGTACGAATGCACTGGTATGCAAATTGGCCAAAGCGACAAGACTTTCAATCTTGGATCCTTACGGATCGTGCGGGTTCGAACCCCGTCCAGTGTACAAAAAAATAAAAATATGAAGGAATCAAATGAAAAGAAAAAGCAGCAGTTAGGAATGCACATAGGTACAGCTTCTGCTCAATTAAGAAAAAATATTTTATTTGACTTATTAAAACAATTAAATAAAAATTTCTGTCATCAATGTAACAAGGAAATACAAACTGTTAAAGAACTTTCTATTGAACATATAACTCCATACCTTGATTCAGATGACCCTAAAAAATTATTCTTTGATTTAAACAACATAGCTTTTTCTCATCTTAAATGTAATTCTGGGGCTGCAAGACAAACTAAAAAGACAAAACATCCATCTTGGCATTCATATAAAAAAGGTTGTAGATGTAATGAATGTAAAAAAATAAATGCAGATAGAGTATTTCGTTATAGAAATAAACTTAATTAAAAATTATTTCTTCCTACGCCCTCGTTTTGTTGAATAGGAATATGCACCAGACTCAAGTTGAGTTTTGATATGTGTATCCAATTCTGTAGCAGTTCCTGTGAAGTAAACTTTACCAGATGGATCTCTGAGTTCCCATTGATGATTTTGTTCGCCTGCGAATGTTTGCAGTTTTGAGCCTTCGGCTGAGAAAAGTTTTTGTGACATTTTTATCCTATTTCGTTAATCCATTTAGACCATTCCTTTTTTGTCCACTCACGATTTTTATAATGATGCCAGCCGCAGGTGGGACAATAGAAGTGTCTTTCACTTCCTTGTCCTTGAGACAAATCCTTCTTTTTTGGGTGTGCGCAATTCTCCAGAGCTTTCTTTTCTGCTTCAAGCTCTTTGATATGAGCTGCAAAATCTTCCTGTGTTGCTACAATTTTTATCATGAATATATAGGGAGAGTTGGGGAAAAAGAATATTTGACATAAAAAAACCCTGGCATTAAACCAGGGTTTTATAGACTATAACTCACATTTTGTTGTTGAAATTGATTAAGCGGCAACCTTGTTGCGGGACTTAACAATACGTTTCGGAGCTTTCTTGCTCCAAGATTTCAGGGAGTACTCGAAGTAGTTGTGTCCCAGTTCTTTACGGGAGAGAACACCTTGTTCTACCAAGTACGATGCGCTGCTATACATAAGCTGCATAAAGCGTTTTGGATTTCTTCTTGCCAGACTTCTTGCATCAGCATTTGTTTGGCGGATTTTTTCGGCCACAGTCTGAGTGTCTGATGGTTTACCAATTTTACCAAGAGCTTTGGCAAAAATACCATAACTTAAATTGTTTGCTTTCGCATAATCAGAAACGGCTGGGCGTTTACGATTTTGTTTGTAGAGTTTTTCTACTTCTTTTTTATATAAGGCTTTCAGTTTCTTCTGAGCAGCCTCATGCGCTTTCTCTATATCCTTAATTGCGTATTTGAGCGGAGCTGTAAGAGGTGTTCTTTTTTTCATGTTTTTTTAAGATTATTAAATGAACTTATACTTTATTATACGCAAAGTTATGCCCGAAGGTTTCATAAATGGTTGCATAACTATGGGTTTTTTATTACATAATTCATTGATTTTAACAATTTTATGTTAAATTACTTATACAAACTAGTTAAGTACTAGTCAACTAGAGTACCATTACCATGTTTGCCATCTAGAATTTCTCTATGAATTTCTTTACAGGCAAGTTCGATCTCGTCAGTGTTGAATTTACCTTCTACATTCAAAGATGATACCACCTTGAATGTTTTCGCCTCAATAGCACTACAGTAAGTGTGTCGTTTACCAGACCTTACAATGCGAATTTGATTTGCTATGAAAAAATCGTAATTTACTGAATACTCAACTCCGCTTGGCAGCTGGTACCACTGTTTTGGTTTTACATCATTACTCATTGTCATCTTTTTGTCCTCCTTCAATTTGTTCATCTGTATCGGCGTTGTAAAATGATCTGATAATGGTTCCAGATGGAAGTTCGATATATTCCTCCTCTAGAATGTCCAGGTCTTCCACGTCATCACATTGTTCAATGTTTGATGCTGTGTTGGTTTCAGGATCGTAGTCACACAGGGTGCGGATTTCTTCGCCGCCGTCCCATACACTTACATACGTTGCTAACATTTCTTTTGTTTTTTATTTATGGGTTTATAGGGAGAGTTTAAGAAAAAGAATATTTATTGGTTAAGTGTGCGACCTTGCACCACTCTGTATTTATTTCTTTCACGCTTAATGCTTTTCATGTTCACTTTGAGAAACGCTTTGCCGTCATTGGTAACATACATACGGTGTCCATATTCCAAAGTCCCTTGATTGCCGTCCCAATCTTTTGCCATAAGCGTATAAGCACCACCTGATGTTGTACCAAAGGCCAGCAATTTGCCGTCTCCGTACTCAAAACTAAGCAAGAACACATCTTTCATAGTTTGAACGAGTACACAGGGAGTTCCTTTGGGGATGATAATTGTTTCGGCATCTTTTTTATCAGAAACAACAATTCGACCATTTGTAATATGGGCAGAGCTTTCCTGTTTGATTTTATACAGGGTAATTTTTTGCGAAGTATAAAACTGAATGTTTTTCAGTTGATGGTCTGAAAGTCCACAATTTTCTTTTGTAGAAGAAGTAAAAGGAACCATCGTTTTACAACTGGTTAGGCACAAACTAAGTGCCAGTATATTAATTACCAAAAAGCGCATTTGTCGATTGATTTGCTTTGTTAATGATTGCCATTGTGGTTGCTGCAACAAATACGCCAACAACAGTTGCTACCACCCCACGCACAAAACGTTTAGATGAATCAACAGTTTGTGCAGCCATTGAGTTTTCACGCAAGGTACGTTGTTGTGATTTGCTTTGTCCAGTTGCATACTGGTTCACCTGATTACTTGTCGACCATTGTTCACCGCAGGTCATACAGACTTTATAGTTAGCGAACTGAGTTGTATCAATTCCTGTATTAGAGGAATCGGTTTGTGCCTGTGTCAGCATTGCCGACAAGATAAAGGCTGAGATTAAAATTAACTTTTTCATATGAGTATAGGGATTGATTTGAAAAAAGAATATTTTAGCAAGGTTTCCAATCAAGAGAATTGTCTTTTAACCAAGTAGGCAAAGGAACGTTTGTTGAACCGTCTGTGCGAATTAAACCACCTGCACCATTCATTCTGTAATACTGACGGCTTGGCACATGATAATATCGCACCTCTTTAATATCTTTGGTTTTGCCAAACAATTCAAATTCAAGTGTCGGCCTGAAATTTACATCATCTTTGAAGTCTGATTTTTTTGCAGGACGAATGTCTGAAAAACTTACCATTCCGTTCATGTCGGTTCTTAACTCTTGACATTCGTGGTCAATACATCCAAGCACAACACCAATTGCGTTTTCAGGAATGATAAACACCACTTCTCCAAGGTCATACTTTACTTTTTTTGGACGTGGAATTGAGTTTGAATTTCTGTCCAAATACTCTGAGTAATCGAACAAGGCATAACGCTTATGGTCTACTTTTAACTTTTTCATATGAGTATAGGGATGGATTTAAAAAAAGAATATTGGGATTTATAGGCCCAATTCTTTATTTGTGATTTGTTCACTTTCGTATTGACTTTCGGCTGTGTATTTACTTTGCACATTATAATAAACACATCCATTAAGTACTTTCAATGTCTCAACTGAAGACGGAGTGAAATCGCTGTCGTGTTCAATGTGAGCAGCTGGAAAATCAATGTCAATTGCTTCAAGACCATGCTCTTTGAGAAGATTTTGGCATAATTTAATTTTGGCCAAATCCTTTTCTGTAAATTCAAAATCAAAACGCTCAACGCTTCCATTTGGATCTGTGGTAAAACCCACACCTTTGCTAATTTTTATCATGTGTGGATTTATTTAAGTTTCTCAATGATTGCTTGTAGTTCTGCAATTGATTCAGTTCTTTCTTGAGAGTCGTCGTCTGCTTCGAGTGTGACGATTTCGTTTTTGCACAATATTCTCAATATGTGCTTTTCTGTGTCGGTTAATTGTTCCATTTGTTTTTATTTTTAGGGGTTATTGATTTATAGGGAGAGATTTAAAAAAAGAATATTTAATACCCTTCTTTGATTTTTTCGTTAATCATTTGTAAATCCAATTTGGTTGCACCACAACGCTCCAAGAAAGTTGTCCATGAACCAGTTGCTTTATTAAATGGAGATTTCATAAAATTTTCAGGTGTAAGCAAGGCGTTGATAATGTAGTTCTTTATGTTTTTCATTGCCCTTTTAGAAGTTCTACTAAAATAACAATCAAAACGTAAAGTTCCAAATGGTGGGCAGAATGTTTCACCCAAAGCATTTGTATTCCAGTACTTTTTAAAATCAGAAAATGTTTTGATTTTATCTTTTGGAAATTGATTTTCAGGGAATACGCCCTCACCCCTTTTGAAATATTTGTATTCTTCTTTTACGTTTTCTTTTGAATAAAAACGAATTGATTTTCTTACACCAGCAGCTTCGAGCATTTTGTTGTGTTTAGCAATATTCTCCTCTGAGGTATCTTTAAGTTTTAAGGTTGTAAATCCGCCCATTGTTTTGATTTTTAAGTTATGAATTTATAGGGAGAGTTTTTAAAAAAGAATATTTATTTACCTGTTACGTGTTTCAAAGCTTGCTCAAATATGGTGAGACATTCCTTTTCATCAACGATATGAAAATTCCACTTACCTGAGTGTTTGTTTATATCTAAACCTGGCCAAACTTCTAGCGTCTTTTTTGGATTATCAAAACAAGTAAAGATAGAAAAAATAGCCGACTTCACTGGTTCATGTACTGAGATTAACAATAAACCTGCTTTGGTATCAATTTTCCATTTGTAAAACTCGCTAGGCACACCGCCATATTTCAAGACCAATTTTTCAACCTTCTCGTTAAATTTGGCCATGCGCTTTATTCCTTTTTCTCTTGTCATGATCTTATAGGGAGAGTTTTTAAAAAAGAATATTTTACAGTTTCACACCCAATTTTTCAAGGTTGGTGTTTAGGAATTTTTCACCTGGTTTCAATTGTTTTTTGATGGTGTCATACATTGACTGCAATTTAATCAACGGCAATTCAGATAGTTTTGTTTTTGGATAAGAGAACATATTGATGTCTCCACTTAAACGTTTTACCAAAATACAACGCTGCATTTTTGTTTCCAATTTCTTTTGATCTTTTTCTTTCAACCAATCTTCAAAAAGTTGGTCAACCATTGCTTCCATGTCCATTTTATGTTTAAATGTACCATAGTCAATTGGGGGGAGAGTAAGACAAAACGCCTCAGCTTGTTTAAATAGTTCTCTGTGTTCAAAGTGTGGACGGCAATCTGTTGGGCCACCACGCCCATCATTTTTTGCATAACCTGCGTTGATGCCGTTGATAATGATGTCAGCGGTGAAAGCGTTTGTTTCTTCGCTCATGTGTTCGGCGAACTTTACGTTTTTTAATTCGATTTTCATGGTTGTTTTTTATTTGATGTTATAGGGAGAGATTAAGAAAAAGAATATTATTTGTTTAGGTATTGATTAATTTTATCAAGACGATAAGCAAAAGCATCTTTTTCATCTCTGAAATAAGCAACAATACCATCAGTGTTTGCAACTGCAAACCAATCTTTGGGGCCAGCTTCATTTTCCCATAGACCGGGTTCCATCACTGACCAGTCTTCTAAAAGTTCTTCAAGTGTTTTTTTCATGTGTTTATAGGGAGAGATTAAGGAAAAGAATATTTGAAAATTAGGCAGCCATTTTCATGGCCACCTTATTAACTTGTTTAGGGAGAGAAGATACATTAATTGTATCTACAACAAAACCACTTGTTAGGGCTGCTTTGTTTTTCTCAGCACCATTTTTGCCAGTGTTTTTCTTGTATTTAAGTCCGATAATTACACCCTTTTTATCTTTGAAGCGCAGGTCGGAAATGTCACCATCCACAACCTTGTAACCTTTATATGTTTTTGGCAGTTTATTGAACACTACAGCCACGTTGTACCCACGGCTAAGTAATTCCAAGGCTTTTTCTTCGTTGGTCTCAGAACGGCTAAAAACAAGGCTATAGTTCTTTGGCAGTTCCTGATCAAAACGCAAGTGATTTTTGGTGTAATCGTAAAACTTAATTTGTGGGTAAAGTTCAAACAAGTTTTTGCCGTCTCTTACTTTAAATTTCTCCCAACGAATGTCGCTTGTGCCATTAAGACGTACAGCAACCTTGTTTTTTCCTTTGTTCACACGAATAGCACGAGCAATTTCAAAATCCAATTGTGCAAGAAATTCAGTACGGTTGGCAAGAAAATATTCCGCCTTGTTTTTGCGTCCCTCAGCTACCATTGGGTACATACCTCCGAAGCCTGAACCAACAAGGCAAGATTGAACACAACCTGCGCTTGCATGAGGGCAAAGGTTAACACCTTTGGAGTTGGCAGTAAAAGGAGCCATGTAAAGGATATAGGTTTTAAAACCTAGTTTTTCACCTTTAATTGTTTTGTGATTTTCAGTTGTCAATAAATTGACTGGTTTGTGGTATGTTTGTGTTTTTTCCATAATGATATAGGGATGAATTTAAAAAAAGAATATTTTATTTTTTCTTGTTTGGTGCTTCATAATTTTCGCACAACCATTCAAAAAACTTTGGCATTAAAAGAACGCCACCGCTTTTTCTATAGATCGGAGTACTACGAAATTCATCTAGCAATGCATGCCATTTATCCCAATCGTATGGTTTTTTTATTTCTGTCTTTGCCATAACCTTATAGGGATAATATTAGAAAAAGAATATCTGCAGGGGTGGACGAAAGTTTAGGGCAGGTGTGGATTAACCCTGCCCGTTGTCCGAGGGTCGATTCCACTTAGTAAGGTGTCTCTCTGGTATTATAGGGACAAGATTAAAAAAAGAATATTTTAGAAAATATTCCGCAATAGATCTTTTATAATAGAAAAAATTTAACAAAAATGGCTAACATATTAGCTATAATGGAAAAAATTTGCCAAAATAGCTAATATATTAGCCAGAGTATAAATTTAACAGGAGTACCTGAAATTGGTTACATCGTAATACCACGCCTCATAAGTAAGCGGTGTGGTGTATTGTTTTGCCACATTCTTATACTTCATGTATGCAATAAAGTAGCGATATTGTTCGATTAGGCGTTGCATTGCTTTTATCATTATTCCTTTTTACTAAATAGCTTATTAATTGCGTTTTGTTGATCAATTTTGTTTTGTACTTCTTTTGCATTTAAAAGATGCACATACTCAAATTCCCACGCATCCCAAAGTGGAATGTGTACCAGTTCCAAAGGACGCATTGAGGCAACCATGTATTGAGCATAACCATCGGCCACAGGAAACTGAATGATTTCTCCCACATTTTTACCTTTGTTTCTTCTCGAAAGCATTTTCTTTAAGTTTTGAATGTAGGCATCACATTCTTCACGATACTTTTGTACGTTGCTGAAAGATAATTCAGGTTGCTTTAAAGCACTTGGCGGACTGTAAATTTTTGCTGACATATTTTTTATTTGTTTATCTTATAGGGATTAATATGAAAAAAGAATATTCGCAAAAAAAGGTCCACATCCTATTGGATATGGACCCTTACCTTGTTGGTTACCCCTAACTAACAATGGACTTTTTAAGGCTTTCGATCAATTTCAGGTCCTGAATAAAGAACCTCCATTGGGTACCATCGTAATGAATTAAATCATTGTCAATGGCTACGTTCTTTTGATTTTCGGTTAATTCTACAGATTCAGATTTAACATCTAATTCTTCTACAGAATGTGCGGTTATTTTTTCCATAAATTATTCCTCTTCTTTTTGTTCGATAATGGTGTAAAGAGTTGCGGTTTCTCTTTCATAGTCGGCAATATCGGATGTTTTCACTTCTTCGAGTATTCTTTCGAGTGCATGAATAATATCTCCTTTTGTGCCGCTACCTTTAATATCAACAGAGAATTCAGGTTGTTTTTTTGCAAGTTTTAGCAACCATTTGATTTCATTGTTATCAAACAATTCGATTGCGGCCTGTTCAAAACGTGGCGCATCAGTTTGGTCAACTTCACGGTATTGGACCATAACTAAGTTGCTATTGTCTACCCAAAGACGTTCAACCCAAATTTCTTCTTCAAAATTGTGTTTAGGTTTTAGCTTGCAATTTTCAAGCCATACATCTCCAAGCAGGAGGATTGAGATTAACTCTTTTAATGTTTGTTTCATATGTTTATAGGGACTGAGTTGAAAAAAGAATATTTAGTCAATATGAATGTTGTGAGTTTTCATAATAGATTTGTACGCTGCTATGGTCGCATCTTTATTGGAAATGATTTCCTTTTGATTTTTTACAACCTGTTTCCAAGTTTTCACTCTATAAGAGAGTTCTATGCAAACAAACAACAAAATGATTATAATAGCTGTACTCATTGCTTATTGTTTTTCTCTTGTTCTTCTGAAAACTGTACGCTCGTTATAGCCATATTCATCAACGGCAATGTCTTGAATTTTGTCGCACAGACAAATGATACCTTCAAGCACATCCCAATCTTTTTGGGTAAACTTTGCTTTTGGATTTTGCAATTTTGACTGAATGTTAATCAGACGTGTTTTTTGCGCTTTGAGTAATTTAAAGTCCATTCCTTTAAGGAATTGTGCCATTGTGGTGGCATCAGGTACTTTTGATTGTTTTATTTTCTTTTCCATGTGTTTATAGGGATTGATTTGAAAAAAGAATATTATACCAAACCAGTATTTAAATAATCCAACAACTCAATAATTTGGTAGGCATCCAATTCGACAATTGTAAGGTAATGGATCGCATCGTCTTCGCCTTCTGTTGCAACAAGCTGTGTAAAATTTTCAGCCAATTCACCTGTAAGATAAAACCAATTGTCGTTATCGTCCCTGACCTTTACACTTTGTAACTTGGATATCTTACCACTGATTCCATCCACTTTTGGATTTGAGCCAGGCTGAGCCAATGTACTCAACACAGAGATTAGTTGTTCTCCAGCTTCTTGGGCAATTGCGCCCAGCTGGTCTTTAAGTTTTTCGGTTTTTATTTCCATGATTTTATTGCACTTCGCTCCAAGTTAATAATACTTCATAACCGCCATGATTATCAAAGCTACCATTGTCAAGTGCTTCTTCAATATCATCGTCGGTTGCTCCATTTTCTTTGGCGCAATCGGTGAACATTTTTTCAGCTCTTTCAACGATTTCGGTTCTGTTTACATCACTGTTTCCGTTAGGAATGATGAAACTTTTTGGCGGTGATACAATGCCATTGATTATTTCAATGACACTCACGATTTCTGATTTTTTACTCATGACTTTATAGGGATTGATTTAAAAAAAGAATATTTTAGTTCCAGCGAGCAAGGCGCTTTTCTTCGTAAATAGCTTGGAGTTTTGTTTGCCTTTCTCTCCAACCATTCATTAACTTTTGACGAAGTTCGTTGTAACGTTCTTTCTTTGGATTATAATGAGTACAACCCAATTGGTGATATTCCAGCAGATCTCTTTTGAGTTGATTGAACTCTTCAGTCTCTTCTTTGGTAAGTCCCATGTTATTTGCGTTTAAAGTGATGGTTTTTTACAGGTCGGTTGAATTGTTTTACAGGCTTCGCCTGAGCGTGTTTTACTTCACGGAATTCTTGTTTGTGTTCGTAAGCAATTGGTTGAGGTAATAACTCCAATTCCATTGCGGTTTTTTTAATTCTTTCAATTAAACACTCAGATAAATCTGCTTTAAATGGGTCAGGTTTCTTGTGAGCTTCTGCAATTTTTTGTTGGTCGGCAATTGCAAGTTGATTTGCGCAAACAAGAATATAACCAGTTACAGCAAACCTCTCAATGGCTTTTTTATGCACCTCAACGTCTGTGCCAGCTCCAACAATAACGACTTTTACATCTTCTTTATCAGCTAATTCGCTGATAGATTTTATTGTGTGGTTTTCGCCTTCGAGTATGATTACTTTTTTATCCATGACTTTATAGGGATTAACTTAAAAAAAGAATATAAAAAACCCCCAGCTGTTAAGCTGAGGTTTCAGTTGGTCGGTGAGGAGCGAGTTAACACCCCAATTACCACTACTTTTGCGGCTCTATGATCACTACATCCGCAACCCTCATGGTCCCCTGCGTCGTACTAAACGCACCACCGTTGTATCTTTTAATCTTCCTGAGTTTCTGCTAGCTACTCAGTTGCAAGTTTAATGATTTCCAAAATCTTTGATTCAGCTTTTGTCAACTCATCTTTTTCAATATGGATAAGTTGATTTTTGATACGCTTAATCAGTGCTGGGTAATCAATTTTCACACCACGATCAACTTCATATTCGGAAGTGTGTTCTGAAAATTCATAATTACCAGCTTCATCAAGCGCTAAATTTTCAGCTTCTTCTTGACTGGTTGCTTCTACTTCAATTGTTTTGCAAGCAAAACCTGAACGAATTACGGGGATTGAGAATTTTTGTTTTTCCATGATTTTATTTTTTAAATGAAACAATATGACCTGCTACACAATTGGTAAGAAAATCAGATACCTTATTACTTTCAACTATCTCTATCACATCTTCACTATCAACACCCTGAATAATTGAAACCAATTCGTTCACGTCTTTGTCTGTGAAATTTAAAGTTTCTTTTTTCTTTTTTGCAAGGTGCATACTTGGAGAGTTTTCTTCCCACCCCATCGCTTCGCAATAACCTACAGGATTGTTTCTGAATTCATTGAACTCACTCTCTAAGAGATTGTGTGCTAAGTTTAAGGCTTTTGTTTTTTCCATGATTGTATAGGGATGACCTTAAAAAAAGAATATTTATTGTTCAGGAACTCTAAATACTGTTTCGCCCACTTTTACAAGTTTGCCAATCAAACTATCGGCATCATGTGAACCCATAAGCATTCCATTTTGTTCTTCTTCAAAATACATATCATCAGTCATGTCTTTTAATGCTGCGATTATTTTTTTTGGTTGACGAGATGAGGTTGTTCTACCCCAATTATCAATTGTTTCTACATAACGAGAAATTACAATTGGTTCTTCTTTTTTTGTTTTTGCCATGATTATATAGGGAGAGATTAATAAAAAGAATATTTACTTACTTTCTGTTTCACCAGTTTCTGTATCCACCACAAATTTCTTTCCAGTTTTGGTGTTCTTTACATCCACAAACCAATCAGGATTGTTTTGAATGTTCGCAATAAATTCCCTGGCAGCTTCTACTGGGTTGTTTGCGTTGAATGTAAACGATATGGAACATTCAAATAAGGGTTGCTTTTTTGCCATTACAAACTATATTTTTGGTTGTGTTGTGAGTTGTGTTCAAAAATGTCTTTCACACTTGGTTGGTTCGCTGTACCAATTGCCAACTCAATATCTATGAGCCTGTACAAAATGTACTCAACTGGTAATTCTTCTTTGTGAAGTTTGTATTGAGCCAACTTTCTTGCAATTTCGTTTTTAGAAAGAATGGCATCAAATACTTTGCTTTCTTTTGTTTTGCGCTCAGTTTGCTGTCCACATACCAAGCAGGTGTGATCAATAGCAGGACTTTCTGTGTAACATTCTTTGCAATGTTCATAACGCAAGCCGACCTGTTTAATGGTGGCTTTGTCCAGTTTGTTTACATAGGCAAATACAGCGGACTGTCCGTCTTTATTATAGATGTCGTTTGCCTTTTTGAATATATTTGATTTTGTTGCCATGCTATTATAGG
>JACCDJ011157506.1_pt1 | contig 23177 bp, 19 predicted proteins | sample 7444481 | NCBI WGS metagenome assembly JACCDJ01 (sample SAMN15323435, study PRJNA562643) | freshwater metagenome | isolation source: river surface water | place: USA:Blue River Watershed | collected 2017-08-15 | reverse complement strand
ATTTGTACCACTCATTACGCATTTCACTGTCATCTGACGCAATTTTTAAAATTGTAGTATCATTAGTTATATACTTATTAATAAACGCTTCTACTATTGAACCAGATGCCGAAAATACCGCCATTATATTATTTGCGCCGATAATTTTTGCGGCCTATCATTTTTTGCGGCCTATCATTTTCTTATTGCGCCTTGTTTTATTTTTACCACCTTTTTTGAGATTTATTTGTATTTGTTTGGTTGTTGAATTATTTTTGAGTTTTGAGTTAGGAGGACGACTTTTGTAAGCTTTTGGTTTTTTTGGGTTATGAAATTGGTTGTCGGGTGTATCGATTTTATCTACTATATTTTTCTCAAATAATTCTACCAATTCATCAATTGTTTTTCTTTCTTCTGATTTACCAAAAAAAAACATTTTATTACCATCTATGCCAAATAATTCTTTTAATTTATTATCAACTTCTGACCAAAATTCTATAATGTATCCTTTTCTAGAGAACATCAAAACGTTAAGTCTATCTACAAGTATCAGCTTGTCTAGATCTCGTTCATAATAGTCTTGTTTTCTATTTAATCTTTCATCATTTTTTGTTTTTTCAGGTAAAAGACTCTGGTATAAATCTATGTCATATAAATCAGCAACATAATCACGTCTCATTACCATGTTTAAAATCAATACACCAAGTGAATATATATCACTACTTTTTAATGATGATTCATCTATTATCGTAGTGATAGTGTTAGTGTCTTTCAATTCATAATCTAAATATAACTTTGTTCCAGCTGTTCTGACTTCTTTACCAATATTGTCGGTTAAATAAATACATGTGTCAAAATCAATTAGTCGTATTTTGCCATCTTTATCTATTGTAAAATTTTCAAGCTTTAAATCTCTATGAACAAAATTGTTATTATGTAAACATTGAACAATCTTAAGAATCTGAAAAATATGGTCAAGTATAATGTTTTGTTCTGGAGATTCAATCGCATACATATTAAATAATTCTGTTCCGCAATATTCGGATTTAATATACAATTGATTAGTTAATTCATTATAATAATACCCTATAAATTGGCAAACAAAATCAGAACAACGCATTGATAAATCATAGTAAGTCTTAATCTGATGTAGAATAATATCTTTTACAATTTTTTTGTCTGTTTTTGGTTGTATAACTGTATTCATATTTATTTTTTTTATTGCTTTTTCATTAAATAAGTAAACTACACCAGAAATCCCATGGCCAAGTGGGATTTCACCGTGGGTATTCCATAAATTTTCCATTTCTAAATTAGTCATTTCAGACCCATCGTCCTGTTTAATTTTTGGAATATTATCAAATGCATTTATATTTGGTTGTACAAATGCTGCCATTATATTATTTGTGGAGATTTTTACAAATGATAACTTGTAAAAATGTATGTTTTTATACTGCTCTAAATACCGCAGTCGACCTGCGCGCATCCAGTTCCTCCCGCGTCAAATAAATCGACTTCAGGTCACTCTCCGAGTAGCCCAGCGGCTGTGCCTTCTCTTCTACACTCTTATAGAGGTATGGTGTGCCGGAGCCATCATTGTCCTGGCGAATCTGGTCGGCAAACCTCTCATAGTACCCCACATCATTGCTGGCATTGCGGAAGTCGGCCTCCATGATTTTGCGGGCGTTTTTCACCATGTATTCGCGATACTGGGCGTTGTTGATACTGGTGGCGGAACCCATATTGCTGTTCATCTGTTTCAAAATCGAGTTATGGTGGAGCGTCTCCGAACCGGCTCCGGCGACGACAGAACGCCCGTCACTCATTAGAGGCGGAAATCCATCATATCGATTGTTGGTCTTGTACCCTAAATGCGATGCGGGAATCGATTCTTTAATTACGGGATAAGCGGATTCCAATGATTGTCCAACAAACATTTATATGTTGGTTGGATATATTTATTCAGTGCCGACCATATCTTTTTGATATTGATAAGCACTTCCAATCTCATGAGACAATAGAGGCCGTTCATAATACACTACTTTGGCAATTCCGCCCTGGAGTCCATTATCTTGTCCCGTGGTTAAAATATCGCCAATATTGAAAGATTCATTCATAGTGCGTCGACTGTGCGTTTTTATTAAAACCCCGTTCAAAAATAAATCCACCGTGTCCTTGTTATAATTGAGAATCACCTGATTCCATTTTTCGAGAGGCGCGTCGAACACACCCGTGTCGACATTGTTGTAATAAACCGTGAACTTCTTATCGGTTCCATTGTACAATATACTGGGATGATTGTTGAAACTCAGTATATTTGCCGGTTTGTTATATGGAACGTGATTCGGCGGCATCGGGACAACATACATCCACAATGATAATGCGAATTGTCTGCGAATATTGGCTTCGGGCTTTACCAATAGGTTTTGTGAGTTGGGAACAGGTTGTTCCGTCTGCATATCAATGTAATTGGTTGCGTCATTTCGATAATTGATGCGAATTGGTTTGTCGATTATGATTTTGCCTCTCTTGTGTTCCATCTTTTTCAGAATCTTTGGAATGTATAAATAGAGGAGAATGAGAACAAGCTCAAATACAAATAACAAATATACAATCTTGGGTGTTGTCGCGAAATCACCATATAAGTATTCGATAAAGTCGGAAAACAAACATGGAATGAATAATATGAAGTTCACGATGAACCCACTGAGGCCTTTCATATTGTAAATGTACGCGCGATTTGTTCTAAATGCGATTGCCAGCGCCACGATGCCGATTAAAACCGCAATCACAATTGAGCCATACTTGAGCGCTTCAATCGCAAATGCCGAGTTGGATATTTCGTAGAATCCGTATATGCCCGCGATTGCCAATAAAATATACAAAATCGTTTTGCCCGAAAAGTTGTCGCGGAGTGATGTGATTATATTGGTTACCGATTCGAATAATTTATCGGAGAACAGGTAAAATCCACTGGCCAATAGAGGCACGACCAGGAGCAAGATATAAAAAATAGGACTATCCACTTTTGGTTTGTCATTCAGGAAAAAGGAAACCGCAATTAAATAGATGAATATTCCAAAAATGGCGAAGTTTGTGCTAATTATAGAGTAAATGTACTGGGAGAACTCGTATGTCTTTTCAAAAATGTTGATATCAGCATATAATAATCCAGTTAGAACAAGTATGCTGGATATTATAATGGTGGCTATACCACCTTTTGTGTTCCAAAACGCCATTTATATTATACCTCTATTTTTTATAGGTTCTCCATCGTTGTTTTACGGCCGTGGCATTCGCGGCAAAGAGCGACTAAATTGTCGATGTGGTTGCTGCCGCCGTATTCGAGGCGGACCTTGTGATCTACCTCGAACCAGGCGGAGAGCTGTTCGCCGCAGTCGCCGCATTTCCAGTTCTGACTACTGGCGACGAACTTCTTTTTGGTCTCGCTGACAGAGCGCTTGGTGGCTTTATGTCCAGAACCAGGACCGCCGGACCGGGATAGGCGGTCAATCGACCCGGGTGGTGCGGAGACCACAGGATACGACAAGTCGTCCACATCACCGAACATATTTTGTTTGGCAGTGAAGTCTAAAATGGGGCTAAGCATAGAGGTGGTTTCGCGGTCGACTGGTAAGTATTTGAGATACTCATTGGACCCGCGAATAATATCGTGCGCCTTTGCGGGGAACTTCTTGAAAAGAACAAAGAGCATAAACCCGCCGAGAGCAATCCCCGCCATTTTATAGTATTTTTGGTTGGTTTGTATGAGTTTCCAGTATTTGCCGTCTGTATATACGTTGGCCATCAATAAACCGGATATCAATAAAATTAGTATTTCGATACGCATATATCCTATATATTGCGGGTCGGTATAAAATATTGGGCCTAGTTAAACTAGATAAAAGATGAGGCAAAAACACAGCACGATGAACACCGCATGTATCCAGTATCGCCGCATCCGCAATTGGTGGTGTAAATAAACCGGTTTTGGTATAAACTGGTCATAATAATTCGCCAGCGCTTCATCCAGTGAAATCTCGTGTTTTCCAAGCATTTCGTTGTATTTGTTGTGGATGAATACGACCCATCGAACCAGTGAGTCTTTGCTACCTAAATAGGGAGTTATAGGAAACCGGTCCAACATTTCACTAAATCGAGTGCTCATATCGGGGTCTGGAATAAAATAAGAGAAGTTTGTAAAGAAATCGTAATATTTGCGCCGGGTTGTTTCATTTGGGAAGTCGGGATAAGAGAGGGCGACCGACATCATGAAAAACCAATAATGTGGACCCCATGTTTTTGCCGAGGCTTGTGACATCAATTAATATACTAAAAGATAGTATTTAGAAGTATTTTTCTAATAAAGATAGACGTAAACAAAATGAGCTGTAATAACTGTGGAAAACGCGGACATTCCTTTTATCAGTGTAAAATGCCTATTATAAGTAATGGAATTATCGCTTATCGAAAACATCCGGAAACGAGGGCGATTGAATATTTGATGATAAGGCGCAGAGATACTCTGGGATTGATGGATTTTATTCGTGGTAAATATTCGGTATACAACAAATATTACATTATGAATATGATATCTCAAATGACGGTGAAAGAGAGGAATATGTTGCTGACCCATTCATTTGATGAAATCTGGGCTAAAGTGTGGGACAAATCGTCGGACTCTGATTTGGACAAGCCTTTGGACAAGCCTTTGGACAAGCCCATCGGTCCACCACCTGGTCTGTTTATAAACCAGCGAAGAACTAAAATTGGACACCCTGAGGTGTCCGATGTTAATTTTCGTGGTCATAACCTAGAAGACGCGAAACGGGATGCCCCATTTCAAATCTTCGACGGTTTAAACAAATGGTGTGACTCCAGTGACAATCGATATAAATCAGAAGAATTGATTTCGCGCGATAAGTTCAACCAGTTAAAACGAGGCATTTATTATGACAATAGCAAAAAAACCAAGACCACTGGCCCATCGTCAAATAATATGTTTACGCAATGCGACCAACCTATAACACCCAGTTATTCGTTAGAATCAATAATTAATGAATGTGAACAAATGTGGTCAGAACCCGAATGGGGGTTTCCAAAAGGTAAACGAAACTACAACGAGAGCGATATCGATTGTGCCGTTCGAGAATTCTATGAAGAAACCGGGTTTAAAAGCCGCAATATGATATTTATTGTGAATAACATTGCTCCATATGAAGAAATATTTATGGGTTCCAATTATAAATCATACAAACATCGGTATTTTTTAATGTATGTTGACTACAATACCAGCATTACAGAGAAAATGACGGATACAGATAAGCTGGAAATTAGCAAAGTGGAATGGAAATCTTTCAATGATTGTTTGAGCGCAATACGCCCGTATAATTTAGAAAAAAAACGTATTTTATCATATGTAAATATTGTTTTATCGAATTGTACGACGACGCTGGCTTAGCCATATATATTCAAAACTTCAAGGGTATAAATAATATATGTATGTTGGTATAATATACATATATGGAACAAACGGGAAAATTACCTCGATGTAAAAATGGGACGCGTCGTCGAGCGAATTATCATAATGAATGTATGACGGATGAAGAATATCGAGAGAGGCAACTTGAAAAAAAAGGCGCTAAAAGGCAAACCCAAAAAAAGAAAGAGGAAACGTCTTTATTCGATTCTGTAAAAACCGTATTTAATAGTTTGACACCAAGTGGAAATAATACGGCGAATAATGATGAGGCTGCTCCCAAAGGGAGCGCCTCTGATCCGTTGAAAAAAGACGACCGCATTTTTATAAATAATGAATTGAAGCGACTCGAGCTGATAAATGCGGATGAATATAAGCGGCCAGTTCTACAGAGTCCAACACCCATGGATAAAGCGTCTGTTGAAAACAACTCTGTAAATAGAGAGAACATAGAGGCTAAATCACAGGATAACCAGTCTTCTGAAGATGATATAACAGTTATGGAGGACCAACCTTCAATGGAGGACCAACCTTCAATGGAGGACCAACCTTCAATGGAGGACCAACCTTCAATGGAGGACCAACCTTCAATCAAGGACCAACCTTCAATGGAGGACCAACCTTCAATGGAGGACCAACCTTCAATCAAGGACCAACCTTCAATCAAGGACACTCCGCCAACCAATGATTTCTTGTATCCCTCTCTCGATGACCCATTTTTAAACCAGAAAATCGCCAAACGAAACGAGTTCAGCGCATTCACCTACGACGCCGATATCACTCGTGAATTGAAGGAAACATCTGACTTGATTTGTAGTAACCCCGAGTTCGAGTTAAATACCCGCCAATTGTTTGTAAAAACATTCATTTCGTACAATACTCCGTATAAGGGGCTATTAATATACCACGGCGTCGGCACCGGCAAAACGTGTTCCGCCATCGGTATTGCCGAAGAACTGCGCGACCATATGAAAAACGCCGGAATCACCCAACGAATCCTCATTATTGCCTCTACAAACGTCCAGGACAATTTCCGCCATCAATTGTTCGATGAAAGCCGACTGGAACAAGACGCCGAAACTGGCGCATGGACCAGTAAATCGTGTATCGGCAACAAAATTATTCGCGAAATTAATCCCGTCGGCGCCAAAATGACGCGCGAAAAAATTGCGTCTCAGGCAAAAACCATCATCAATTCCAGTTATGCTTTCATGGGATACCTCCAATTTGCCAACTTTATACAAGAAAAAGTATTTGACTCTTTATTAAATGAAATCGGTACGGACAATGATGTTCAACGTGAACAACTCGAAATCCAAAATATTCAGCGCATATTCAATGACCGCTTGATAATCATCGACGAGGTTCACAATTGTACCAAAGAGGACAAACGCCTCGCCAAGCTGTTGCTCAAAATTGCGGCACATGCGGACAATCTGCGTATCATATTGATGACCGCCACCCCCATGTTCAATTCCCCTCGTGAAATAATATGGCTCTGTAATTTGCTCAATATTAATGACCGCCGCGCCACGGTCCAATACGAAGACGTATTCAGTAAGGATGGGGTTCTAGAAAACCCGGATTTGTTACGGCAAAAACTGAATGGTTATGTGTCCTATGTTAGAGGCGAGAATCCATACACGTTTCCGTTCCGCATTTATCCAGACGCATTTGCGCCAGAAAACGCTGACCGCGCCGCTGGTCAAGCAGACGACATTGCCAATACCCTCTATTATACCAACTTGGACCCGTATCAACAAGAGTCATATGACATGGTTGTGCGCCAATACATTGGAGACAACGAAATCGATATGAATGATGAAAGTTATGGATATTCGCAGCTCCAGATGCCTCTACAGGCGCTGAATATGACGTTTTATCGTTTGCCGGGTGGTGTCGGATTCGTCGGCAAAGAGGGATTACAGGCCAATATGAACTTTATCGAGAAAGTGGAAAAGAAGAAGGATGCGGCGTCCGAATACCGCAAATACAACTATGAGTACAAGACTGGCATACCGCGGATATTCCACGAGACCGAATTGCGGAAATACAGCTCGAAAATTGCGGATATATGCTCGTGTATTCGCAAGTCGCGCGGTATTATTATTATATATACCCAGTACATTGATGGAGGCATTGTTCCAGTATCGCTGGCGTTAGAGGAAATGGGATTCACGCGGTTTGGCACATCGGCGATGGCGACGCCTCTCTTTAAACCGGGGGCCATCGACAGCCCGCCGATTGATGCACGGACGATGATGCCGGCGAAACCCGGTGAAAAGTTCAACCAGGCGCGATACATGATTCTGTCCGGTGACAAATATTTCTCGCAGAACAATGCGGACGATATTAATTATGCTACAAGAGAGGCGAACAAACATGGGGATTTTGTGCGGGTGATTCTCATTTCGCGTGCGGCGTCGGAAGGGCTCGATTTCAAATATGTGCGTCAGGTCCATATTCTGGACCCGTGGTACAACTTGAATAGAATTGAACAGATTGTAGGGCGCGGAGTGCGAAACCAGAGTCATTGTAAATTGGAGTTTGAAGAGAGGAATGTGGAGATATATTTACATGCGGCTTTAAGCGGCGGAGCCGCGACGGTAAGCGGCGATTCGACCCCAAGTAGTTTGGGTACAGAATCCACTTCTGAAAAATCCCCATTCTCGGCAGACCTCTATGTATATCGATATGCGGAAAAGAAGGCGCAAAACATCGGCCAAGTAACTCGTCTTCTAAAACAGATATCGGTGGATTGCGTACTCAATCATTCGCAAACCAATTTCACCGATGTAAACATGACCGCAGTGGGTCGCGTGATGATTCAATCATCGACCATGTCAAAACCCCAGTGGTTTCAAGTAGGAGATAAACCAAAATCGTACGCATGCGATTATATGGAGGATTGTGAATACAAGTGTTTGCCGGAAGAACAAATGCCGGAACAACCAAGTGGCACCGTAATCACAAAACCCAGCTCGTTTATTCTTCAAAAATTGATGGACAAGATAGCCTCTATTATTGGTCGGGAAATCGCACTACATTATGATGTTCTCGAAAAGATGTTGGGGTCACCTTCGAAATACAATTTGTACTTTGCTTTGACGGAGTTGATTAAGAATCCGACGGCATCATTTACCGATAAATATGGGCGAACTGGGCGGTTGATTAATCGCGACAAGTATTATTTGTTCCAACCGATAGAGGTGACTGACCCGCATTCGTCGGTGTTTGATTCGATGGTGCCGGTTCAGGTGAAAAATGAGAGGGTTCGGCTGGGTATTCCGGCGGACATCAATCCACCGGTTTTACCGAATGTCTTACCAAAAGAGGTCAAAGGTGGACCAGAGGTCAAAGGTGGACCAAATGTCTTACCAAATGTCTTACCAGATGTCTTACCAAATGTCTTACCAAAAGAGGTAAAAGGGGGCCCGATTCAACAGACCGAAAAAATCCCATATGTAGCAGCAAAAACACCAATGGCCAATATGGATGTTCGCGGCATCATAGCCGAAATCGAAATGGTCGCATCACGTGCTCTCGGCGCCCCTCTCGAAATCGAGCCCAATGACGAGGACTGGTACAATCACATGAACAATTTCAAGGCGGTCCCCTCTAAGAAGAAACCCAAGGATTTCGCGGATTATACCGCCAAAAAGATGCTGCTCGAAAACCACGGAATCGACGAGCCAGCACTTACCCTCTATATTTGGGACCACGCGCTCAATACGCTGGATTACAAGGACCGCGTCGCCCTCGCGAAATGGGTATTCAGTGAATCCCCAAAGACAACAGACCTTGAGAAACACATCGAGAAATATTTCAAATATCTGGTTTTCAAAGTGGATGAAATAGAGGGAGTCGTTATTGCCAAAGATGATGAGAATATATTGTTCAATTTGGCGGATTGGACCGAGATGTCCTATAAACACGAGACATTCGACCTGGAATATAGAGAGCGGTTTTTCGTGGAACCGACCAAGTTCCCCAAGATTGTCGGGTTTTTTGGGGGGTTCAAAACGGGCTACCCCGTGTTCAAAATCAAGCAGCTGTTGTTGAAACGCAATAACCCGGGCGCATATTTGATGCAAGAGGCGAAGGGCGATATTACTACGATTTTGAACAGCGTGCTGAAATACGCGGGAATCAAAGTACAATATGATGCCGCCACCACCGTGAAAATGAGCAAAATCGCGCTGGGAATCATTTTGGAAATTGTGATGATGGACCATACCACGCGGGAAAATGTGTGGTATATGCGTCAGGAGATGGCGAATTACAATAAGATTCAGAAGCTGAAACTATAACTCGGCCGCCGCCGATACACGTATGTAATACAATGAACGTATTGTATTTCATAAAATTATGAACGTCGATTGGACCTGGTTTTCTTCCCGCCGGCTCGTCGGCCTTTCGTCTTTCGGTTTCCGCCGCGAGCATCACTATAGTCAATAAAATCGTCCAAATTTTTAAAATCAGAAGCCAAACTATAATATACATCCGGGCGTAGACCTTCTTTTATGGTACCAATTGTATACAATGCTTGCCATTTTTGTATAATTTTTGCTATATCTGTATGATTATTTTTTTTAGCCACTTCAATAGCATTTTCACCATCAATATTTTTTGTATTGATATTGGCACCATTTGAAAGAAGTAATTCTACCATGTCTTTATTGCCATTTTTGACTGCTATATGGAGAGGTGTAGAACCATCAATATTTTTTATGTCTATATTGGCACGCTTCGAACGAAGAAGTAACACGACAATGTCTTTATTATTGTCAAAAACCGCAATATGAAGTGGCGTGTTACGGAATTTATCTATTGTGTTTATATTAGCATTGTTTTCAATAAGTTTATCTACAATAACTGTGTTACCACGTTCAACTGCCATATTGATAGGTGCCATTCTATTTTCATTTCGTATATTTATTTCTGCTCCATTTGCAATAAGCTCGTCAATTATGTAAAGATAATTAACATTATATATTTGCGTTTCCTCGCCAAAAGCCGCATAATGAAGGGGGGTATTACCACTTGTGTTTGACGTATCCACAATAGCTCCTGCCTTAATAAGCATTTTAACTATAACGGGGTTATGATTTTGGACTGCTTGTGAAAGGGGTGTTTCACCATCAATTTTTTTTCTGTTAACATTGGCTCCTGCCTTAATAAGCATTTCAACCATGTCTATATTGTCTACATAAGCAGCAACAAAAATTGGGCTTTCTACAACATAATTAACCTTGTTGATGTCAGCCCCCGCCTTAATAAGCAAATCAACTAAATCAATAGAACACTCATTCGCTATGGCCATAATAAGGGGCGTATTTCCATGCAGTTCTTTTTTTCCCAAGTTAATATTTACCCAGTTCACATCGGCCCCCTCACTAATTAGTGTTTTAATTTCATCTTCATCGCAGTTAATTGCGGCCTTATAAAGACTCTGATTCAAATACAAACTTTTTTGATAAGCCGTTTTAGAACCCTTTTTACTTGATAAAGACATTATATTATAGATATTTATAATTATGCCAAGTCCTCCTATGAACAAACAGTCCTTCTCAGCAACGTAAGTAACTTGCGCAAGTTGTCGTTTTCCATAATGTGGATGCATGTGGATGAATCAACCAGTTCTCCGTCGATTATTTCCGATGTAGTAATACAATCCCTCGCCCAATTATCCAAGAAGTCAAATGACAACTCCACCGGCATCGCGTCGTATTTATACAACTCGCATTCTATCATGAAATCATTGCTAAATATTGTGCGCAGACTGTTGATAACCTTTTTTTTGCTGCGCACCCGGAAATAGTATTCATCGGGCTCGCTGAGAACAATGTTGTCGTGTTCAATGAGGATTGTATAGCAGTGGTCGTCGGCATTATAGCAAATGAACGCGCGGATTACATTGTTGGCATAGGTTTGGTTGAGTTCGTACGCAAAATATTGGGGCGAGTCATCTTCGTTTGGTTCCACTTTGTTCATTTCTTCGTTTAAATGTCCTCCGTTTAAAGGTACTCCGTTAGGTCTTTCATTATACATGGTTTGTTTAGTATATTTTAAAATTATACTCTTTATTTAGTTCAGTTTTTCATACAAGATGGCGTATAATCAAAAAATTGCTTGGTAGTTGGTACCAAGGTGTTTCTTTATGGATGATAAGGTATGCCTTATTATCCATAAAAAAATTGCTTAACATTAAAACGGAACGTTTTTTGCGTATAATCAAAAAATTGCTTGGTAGTTGGTAAAATCCGTAGGGTTTTACTGACTACCAAGGTGTTTCTTGATGGATGATAAGGCATACCTTATCATCCATCAAAAAATTGCTTAACGTGAAAACGGAACGTTTTTGCGGTAAGGTGTTTTTTGATTGTAAAACCTTTGGTTTTACAATCAAAAAATTGATTTTTTTATATTTCTAATTATAAAAATATAAAATCATATTATACTACAATAAAATGGAACAACCTATTAAAAAAAACGAATACGACGTATATATCAAGTCGCTTTTAACCAAGAAAATCACGCTTAAAATCACTGAAGTCGGCAAAAATGTCAAGGCCAATTTGACCAAGAAAATCGTCAGCAGCATCGAGGGCAAGTGTATTATCGAAGGGTTCATTCGCCCGAGCACCGTGAATATCGTTTCCTATTCGCCGGGCCTCATCAAAGACGACCACGTGGAGTTCCAAGTAGTATATATGTGTCTGGTGTGTAATCCGGTGAAGGACCTCGAAATATTATGCGTGGTGCGAAACGTGACCAAGGCGGGAATCCATGCGCATGTTGTCGATGAAGATGAAAATGTGCCTATTACGGTGTTTATTGCGCGAGACCATCACAATATGAACCCGCACTTTGATACGATTAAAGAGGCGGATTCGGTGAAGGCGAAGATTATTGGTACGCGATTCGAATTGAATGATACGTCCATCACGGCCATCGCGAGTTTAATATAGGGTTGGTACCTTCCGGGTGGGTACCTTTATAGGATACCTTCATGGTGGGTACCTTTATAGGATACCTTCATGGTGGGTACCTTTATAGGATACCTTCATGGTGGGTACCTTTATAGGATACCTTTCATATGATTTAACGAAACGGCATAAAAATATTGCGACAATAGACCCATACGATGACTACACCCGCATTCCAAATAACCACCGAATCCCTCAACAATCTCAAGGATAAAATCGAAAAAATGTCGAAAAACAATCAAATCGAGGTTCTTCGAATCCTTAAGCAGAACCCGGCAATCAAATTGAACGAAAACAAGAGTGGGGTTTTTGTGAATATTTCGTTTTTGCCGAAGGAGACTATCGATGAACTCGCGAAATATGTGAGATATGTAGGCGACCAGGAGTGTGTCATCAATGAAGTGGAGAACCAGAAACAAGAGTTTAAGAATGCGTTTTTTATTGGTGGCGAACAGCCGCTGATAGCTTAAAGCGTGTCGGCCTTAAGGCCTTAGGTCGGCCTTAAGGCCTTAGCAGCTTGAAATATTGAAAATGTATAAAGGTTTATCTATTAGTACAATTAATAGACAAACATGATTGATGAAAAGACGTTTAAACTATTTTATGGCCAGAAGGACTTTATGCTCGAACACGACACACTGGAATGCCTTGAAAAATACATGATGACAGATGCTTTGTCTGCGAGGTTTTCCAGACCCAAGGTATTAATGCCCATACCAGAGCCTGTAATTGTGGCTCCAACATTGATTGCGGATATTGTACCAAGTACTTCAAAAAAAAGGTTACGGTTCTATCCGAGGTCAAAAGACTCCGTATTTACTTGTGTCTATGCCGCCATTTATGGAGAACAGTCATTGTTAGAAAAAGGAATCAATGTCACCAACCTTCTTATGAATGAAAAACATCTGATATCCGAACATTGTAATAAGAACCCCAATGCGCTGAAGGCATCCAACTACAAAATTACCATTGCCAAAATGAATGAAATACGATGCGATTTGATGACCAAGCCGTTTATGGATAAGGCGGCGGGGGGACTGGTCGCGTGTGCGATTTACTATAAACGCCCGATTTATGTGGTGTTTGAGGAAATTGGGGCCTATTTGCGGTTTGTCTCGAAGGAATATGTGGATGACAACGACGATGGTGCATCTAAGGATGGTACCGAAGATGACGATGATGATGGTGGTAAAGATGATATTGTGCTGCGAGTTGAAGCCGGTGGCCGCATCCATCTTGACCAATCCGGGTCGGCCGCCGATATCAAAACAAATTATATGGCGCTCTCCCATTTTGAAAAACCCTTGTTGGGCGCATCGAACTACAAATTAGACGAATTGGTTAGAATGTATGCTCGCGTATTTGGACCCGCGTCAGACACAATGTCAAAGGCCGACAAAATGTCAAAAGCGGACAAAATGTCAAAAGCGGACAAAATGTCACACAGTGACAAAATGTCAAAGGCCGAATATTATGAAAAGCTACTTGTCAAGATGACCGCATGTATAGAGGCCCGAATGGTATAAGCCATTATTATCTGTTTTTTACAATAAACACTTGGCTTTGTAATTCACCTAAGCATGTTATTCTTTTATGATACCCCGAAATAAAACCATCAATACCCCGCTGAGTCAAGTCGGGACCGCCCCAACCATAGTCATCAAAAATCATGATTCCGCCAACCTTCAATTTTCGAAATGCCAACACCGCGTCTTCCATCACATATTCGGGCTCGTGATTTCCATCAATATAAATAATATCAAACATCTCATCCGCAAATGTAGGTATTATTGAATTAGAATATCCGCGCTTTACATGGATTTTTTGTTGTTCTCCCGACTTCTCAATATTATCAAGAAATGTTTCGTAAATAATTGATTGCTGGGTTTTATATTCAGGATAATCCGGATAATCCTCCCAAGGATCTATACAATATAGCTTACTGTCATTATGTAATCCATATGATTTTGCTACTGATATAACATTTGCGCCATAGAATGCGCCGATTTCCAAATAATTAATTGGCTTGTTTGTGTAAGAATTAACATTGATTATTGGAAACCAGTTATTGGCCAACCGATATTGAACGCCGGTAAAATTATTTAACATCAGTATTGGATTATATAAACCTTGTGCGCAAAGCTTTATATAAAACACAGTAATATTGAGTACACTAGAAAATTGAATATATTTTGGATTAATAATATCACTCTAAAATATATTCGCGCAAAATGTCAGATACACCGAAGGAATCGCCGTCTGGGTTTAAAAATGACCTTATGAAAATGATAAACCATTATTTAGCGGCGAATACCAATCTACAAACAAAGGAGTTCGAAGTCCGATTTAAACCTCATCGTGGGCACTCATTCAGCAAAACCGAATACGACAATGTGATTCGCCGAATGCGCGGCACCGGGTTCGTCTGTGACAATATGGATGGCGTCAACATGTTGCGTATCCAGTCTCAGCATACGAATGCCAAAACAGGCGTCATCCAGATGTCCAATATTCGCGCCGAGTTGTTTGGCGCGGAACTCATCCAGCAATATTGCCGCGCCGACAACAATTTGAAAAAGCTCGCCGACGTCCCCGCCAACTTCAAGAAAATAAAGTTCACACAAAAGGCGAGCGCCAAGGACGGCGAAGGAAAGTTCATCCAGAAAATCACCAATCGCGACTACGGGTTCAATGTGTCGTTCAATATGGAATCCGACTACAACTTGAAGTCGAAAGTGGCGGCCGATATTATCGGCACATGGCGCGATTATCGCAAGACGTTTCGTCTCATCAATCGTGTCCGACTCAGCAGCGGGTCGAGCCCGGTTGTGGTGGATCTCAGTATCATTCGCACATCGAAGACATCGGGCGGAATCATGATACCCGAGTTCACCATGGAAGAATCGGAATTGCTAAATAATCACGAATTCTGCGAAATCGAGCTGGAACTCGACAATGAAAAGGTTGGCGTGGGGACGCCCTATGACAGCCCCGCGCTCATCGTGAAAGAACTGGAATCCGTGATTCGCGTGGTGTTGAGCGCGCTCCAAGATACGAAATATCCGACGCCTTATGCCGAACACGAGCGTGTTCTACAATCCTATATGCGCACCATTCATGGCGATTTATACGAGGAGCGCCGCGTATTTCCGCGCAATTTCATCGGGCCCAACTCGTGTACTCTCCAGTTGAAACATGTGGTCGAGATTGACCCGGCATCCACCGAACCCAATATTCGCGCTAATTATTGCGTGACTGACAAGGCGGACGGAGAACGCAAACTGCTCTACATTGATATGCGCGACGGCCGCATTTACCTGATAAACACGAATATGCTCGTACAATTCACGGGGCTCACATCCACGGAGAAGACGGACTGGGGCACGATTCTGGATGGCGAACACATCTTGCTCGACAAGGCGGGGCGATTCATCAATCATTATGCGGCATTCGATATCTATTTTGTAGGTGTGGGCAATGGCCGGGTAAAGTCTGTGCGCGAGCTGGATTTCGCCTGGTTTGAAGAACCGAAGACCAAGGAAGATTTAGACAAGTATCGGCTGCTTTATTTGAAGCGGTTTATTGATGGTCTGAAAGTGAAGCGACCTACCAAGACGGCATCGCCAGATGACTTCAAAATCGTGCCGAAACTCTTCTATTTGCCCAGCGAGACCACCAGCATATTCAACATTTGCTCGACCTTGTTGTCAAATATTGATGACCACGTGTATCCCTACAATACGGACGGCATCATATTTACGCCGATTAACACGGGCGCGGGCGGAATGACCCATGGACGCGCCGGCAAACTGGAAAAGGTCAAATGGCCTCTCTCTTTGAAATGGAAACCGCCCGAATACAATACGATTGATTTCCTGGTGTCCTATAAGAAGGACAAATCCGGCGCGGAAATTATCCACACGGAATATTCGAGTGGAAGCTACCGCACACTTGAGCTGCGTTGCGGCTTCAACGTCAAGACATATACATCGATGAATCCGTTCCAGTCCATGTTGAATGATGAAGTCGCGTTTGTCGAGGAGGAGGCCGAGAACGAGGACGCTTATCAGCCGCTCCCATTTCGCCCGAGTTTGCCATACGACCCCGATGCGTGTATTGCCAATATCCGGATGGAGAGCAATGCGGGCGGCAGAGACAACATGTATACGGCCGAAGGCGAGCGATTCGAGAACGAGACCATTGTCGAGTTTGCCTATGACAAAGACGCCGAGCCGGGATGGCGCTGGAAACCGCTGCGCGTTCGTCACGACAAAACCTACGATTTGCGGTCGGGCAGCAAGAATTACGGCAACGACTATTTTGTGGCGAATGATAACTGGATGTCGATTCATTTCCCCGTGACGCGAGAAATCTTGACGGGGGTCGAGAGCGTACAGACGGAAAACATCGACGACATCTATTACAATAATACGAGCACGGAGGAATCGCGTACCATGGGGCTGCGCAACTTCCACAACCTGTTTGTGAAAAAGCGGATTATTGGGAAAGTCGCCAGGCGCGGCGATACGCTCATTGATTATGCCGTGGGCAAGGGCGGCGACATCTCGAAATGGAAGAACGCGAAGTTGAAGTTCGTATTTGGCGTCGATTTGTCGAAGGACAACATTTACAACCAGATGGATGGGGTTTGTGCGCGATACTTGAAGGAAAAGAAGGAGACGCGCGGGCTGTTTGACGCAATATTCTTGCCGGCGGACAGTCGCCTGAATCTGAAAAACGGCGACGCGTTTTACTTGGAGAAGGAGCGCGAAATCGGCGCGGCGATTCTGAGTAAGACGGCGGGACCAAAGCCGCAGCTTGGCAAGGCGGTGAATAAGAGTTTCGGCGCGGGGGTCAATGGGTTCAACGTGAGTTCGTGCCAGTTCGCGCTCCACTACTTCTTCGAGAATCACACGGTGCTCCATAATTTCCTGCGCAACGTCTCGGAATGTACGGCGGTCAATGGGTACTTTGTGGGGACCTGTTACGATGGCGAGACGGTATTCAAACACCTCGAGAAAAATCCGGAGATGACGATTTACTCAGAGGGGCGCAAGATATTCGAAGTGAGGCGCAAATATGAGCAGACTGTGTTTGCCGATGACGAAAGCAGCGTGGGGTACGCCATCGACGTGTTCCAGGAATCCATCAACAAGTTCGCGACGGAGTATTTGGTCAATTTTGGGTACTTGACGCGGTTGATGGAGGATTACGGGTTTGTGTTGGCGGGATTCGAGGATATTGGAATCAGCAATACGGGGATGTTCAAGACATTGTATGACCAGATGATGAACGAAGTGCGGCGCAACCCGGAACTGCGCAATGATTATGGCAAGGCGACATTGATGACGGAACAGGAAAAGACGATTTCGTTCATGAACCGGTATTTCATCTTCAAAAAGACGCATTCGGTGGAAGCTGCGAAGGTTGCGAAGCATTTGAAGAGCGAGAAGGTAGAACAAGAGCTCGCGCCGGAACAGAAAAAGGCAGCGAAACATCGCGTCAAACGCATTCGACAAGTGGTTTTGGATAAGTATGAACCGATTGTTGAAACCGCCAAATATGGGAAAACACACGTGACCCCGCCAAGCCCTGAGTTTCCGCTTAATAAAAACGAAACAGTTGCGCAAATGATAAAAACACAACAAGACCTGTTCAAGCAATATCAAGATGCGGCGGAAGGAACAATTAAAAAGTTTGAATTATGGGTTACATTAAATGAACTGAATAAACAGTTGTCTACGACATCGGGGGCTTCTGCTATTGATATTGGACCAAGACCCCAGACTCCTGGGCCAAGAACGCCACCGGGAACGCCACCATAAAAAGTTCATATGGATAGCGTCAAATAATATTTGTTTTTTTGTTTAACGGTATAAAGGAAATCACGCAATATCTGTAAAATGGACACGGAATTGGTTCAAACCGGCAACAATTTGCTCGATATAATAAATTGGCTAAAAGAAGGGTATATTGTATGTATTCATCGGTCTTATAAAAGCGGCCGCATGTTCTATAAGGAGCGGTCACTGGAAACCATTACCAACGAGGAAATCATCTACGTGGATGTAGAGGCATGGCCTGACCTGCTGAATCGCGATGAATGGCCCGCATATATAAAAGACGCCGGATTTTGTAAATACAAGTCGACCACGGTTTTGCCAACCAAGGAACATCATTTTAGACTATAGCTGGTAGCATTATACCTTCACTTGTATAACCGCGCCATCGGAGAATATATTTGCGGAGATAGAACATAGATTATAACAAATCAACATAAACATATTTTGTGTTGATTACTAGACAAATGTTGATAAATACATTACCAATTATATCCGGAATATATTGGAATAAACTATTATTATCACAACATACCGATAAACCAAATAATTATATTTCGTACTCATTGTACAATTTTTTAACGGAAATAAAGGGCAAAATCGATGAATGTGTCGAAGAATGGGATATACACAAGAAATATACAAATCCATACGAATACATACACAATACGGGTTCGCGAATTAGCATCTGCCGATACCGTCCAATTTCGCGCGCGTTTTTTAAATTGATTGAAATCATCGACAGTTTTAAATTGCCCATATTCAATTCACCAGATACCCAAATCACCATGTTTGGATTGGCAGAAGGACCCGGCGGATTCATTGAAGCATCATGTTATTACAATAAAAACCCACATAGTCGATTTTACGGAATGACCATCGAGGACCCCAATGACCACAATGTTCCCGGATGGAAAAAAACGCGCGGATTTTTGAAACACAACCCCAATGTGATTTTGGAGAAAGGTGCGGATGGAACTGGCGACCTTATGAGTATTCCCAATTTTCGCCATGTGGTTGATAAATATGGCGGAACCGTTGACTTTGTAACGGGGGATGGCGGGTTTGATTTTTCGATGGATTTCAATAATCAAGAGGTGTCGATGACCAATCTGTTATTTGCGCAAATCGCATACGCAGTGTGTTTACAAAAACAGGGCGGTTGTTTCGTGTTAAAAATGTTCGACAGTTTTTACAAACCAACCGTGGACATGTTGTTTCTTTTGGCATCGATGTACGACCGTGTCCATATTGTGAAACCGAATACAAGTCGCGCCGCCAATTCAGAGCGCTATATTGTATGTATTGGTTATCGATTTCAAAAAAGTCAGCAAATCCGCGATTCATTTGAGTCAATTCTCGCATCATTTGATAAAGAAAAATACATTCGAAGCATATTGTCGGTGAAAGTCCCCCTGTTTTTCTATAACAAGATAGAGGAAATCAATGTGATTTTTGGACAAACCCAGCTGGACAATATTTACAACACCCTGGGGCTTATTGAAATACGGTCGAAGAAAGATAAAATTGACCAATATAACAAACAAAATATACAAAAATGTGTGAACTGGTGTATTAAACATGGCTTTGAATACACAAATAATGATGAAACTCTGAGCTACAATTTGTTTTTATACCCATAAAATACAAAAAACAACAATGATTCTGTAAAACGCATAAACAAATCACACAATAATATTATCATGAATATTATTGTTCAAACCTATTCTGAGGCAAATGTGGGAAGAATGGCCGAATATAATACGTGTTTGCTCAATAATCTCAATCATTTTTATATTAAAAATGTGTACAATCTCTATGAATCGGAAGATGGGCTCGATAATGCCGTGAGAAACCACCCCAAATATCGCAGCAAAAGCTTGGGTAAACGGATGACGTATCAGGATGCGTTTGCGTTTGCGGACGCCAATATTGGTCATGGCGAAATTGTGGGAATACTCAATTTAGATATCTATGTTGCGTTAGCCATTGATTTTGGTGAACTCGCCAATGTGCTTTCGTCTGGCAATGTATTTTTGGCGTTGTCGCGACATGAGTTGGACCCTCAAAGTGGGGAACCTATATTGGACCCCGCATTTGCCAATATTTTTCATGCGAATACCCAGGATGGCTGGTTTTTCAAGAACCCGGTGAAAGGCGGTGCCAATTATTCGATTGAAATGGGGCGACTTGGATGTGATAACGCGATAGCAAAAGAACTGCAGGCTAATGGATATTGTGTGTTTAATTTGGCCGAGCGGTTTGTATTAATACATTTAGACAAGGTGAGAGGGAAAAATGGGACCAATTTTATGAAGTTTCATGAGTCTTCTCCGATAAAATACAATGTGGGAACACTTGTTCCCAATTATGATGCGGTTCGGCATTTTTCATGTGACAAGTTGATGAATGACATGAAGTTTAGCGAACAAGAGCGGGTACTCATATTGAGTGACATAATCAATATGCGAGTAAAAATAAATAATTAGGTGGCGATAGTTGTAGTCACTTTGGTTGAACAAAGCACTACAGATAGTGCTTTGTTCTTGGGTCGATTGGATCGCTTGAAGCTTGAAGCTTGAAGCTTACCGCTTATACAATGGTTAGCAATATATCAATTAGCTCATTCTTCTTCATCCGCGTGGTATTTTCCGTTGCAAGACCTCGTGAAACAACTAGACGTCTCAATGACTTCACATCCATCTTCTTATATGAATCCTTTGTATCCGGATTAAATAATTCACGAAATGCCTCATTACTTGGTTCAGAATGGGCAACTGATGCCTCTTCATTGTCTGATTCCAAATCAGAATCATGGACATCAATTTTAGTAATTGGTTTCTCAGGTAACTGTTCTAAATGCTCGACGCATTCGGTGTCTTCAATATCATCGGCAATATTGATATCAGAATCAATCGGGCCCGACATATCAACATTGACAATTTTTACACCTTCATCTACGTTGGCATCATAGTCATCTTCTTCGTAATCGGCTGTATAATTGCCACTGGCTGTATACTTGCCACTGGCTGTATAGTCACCATCCGCTTCATAGTCTTCTTCTAAATGTAATTGTATTTGGTCATTGCCACCATTTTGTTCATAATATCTCGTTGATACCGGTTCTTGACCATAGGAAGAAATACTCAGTCGATTCACATTATTTTTCAATTCCGTATGTTGTAAAAACACATCATGAACTATTTCTAAACATTTAGTATTTTTGCTTTCAATTTCGGCAATGCGGTTTTTAAAATAATATACCAAAAGTCCAACCGCAATCACTAAAACTGCTAAACTAAATAATAATGCCGATTCAAAAACAATTCCCATTTTATTATAACAACGTAAATTAATAATCGGTAATAAAACGCAATCAATTTCTTTCTCAAGTATATAATAATGGATTCCAATTTACAAAATGTACCAAGCTCTCAATTTATCACCGATACAGATACTGTCGGAATTAGCAACAAAGTTATTATTGCCACTTTATCCATACTTCTAATTTTGTCTTTTTTAGGAATAAATCTATTCACCATGCTTGGAAGTCTGATTGAAATTATTGTCGCCATTATAGGTCCATTCGTTTCTCAGATATTGTCTATTTTTGGATACACCACCGGAAGTGTCATCAACAAAACCGCCGATGTAGTGGGCGATGTTGCCAAAACGGGCGTAGATGTTGCCGAGGGCTCACTCCAGTCGGTTGGTTCCATATTGAAGGACGCAAGTCGTAAGCACGTTGACCCGTCTGCGGCATCGCAATTGGACAGTGTGCTAAATGTGTCGCCAAACAGGATGAACGAGCCGGCACCGTCTTCGTCAGAGAGTCCAATCCAGAAACCCATTACTGCTGGCAAGACTGGCTGGTGTTTGGTAGGCGAATATGAGGGCAAACGCGGATGCGTCGAAGTGGGTGAACAAGACAAATGTATGTCGGGGCAAATCTTTGCTACCCAGAATGCATGCCTTGCCCCTGGAGTCTTTTCTGACGCCCAGCAACAACAATAAATAATTGATTAAAACATAAATATAAGTTGCTTATGTTTTATAATAATGGAAAACCATAATAATATATATTCACCATACGCGGTGTATGTTTACAAAATGACCAATGGAAACTTTGTCGTGTATCCAGCCACTATCAAAACCGATAGTCCAGAGCTAGAATGCCAGTTTATATATTTTGACTGGTTTAGGGATGATGCCACCATTGAATGTCAAATCGCAGTTTACAAAAATGTAGAATGGCATTACATTGATGGAATCGTACACCAATATATGCGCATGTATGGCATGGCGCATGTGCGCGGAGGAAAATACAAGACCGAGTTTCTAACGGATGCCGAACGAGACAACATATCGGATTCCATCAAGTATTTTACAAATGATGTCGATGAACTGGCAAATCGCGCGCACAAATATTCTACCATGTTGCCCGATGATATTGCGAAACAGATGCCGCAAATAGAGGCAGACCGTGCCCGATATGCAATGCTGGAACAAAAGTTATGCGAATATTCGATTAATCGCAAATTGGTCGATGACCTGGAGTGGTTAGCGGACATGATTCGCAGTCCAGTTGCGCGATTTTTTGATATTCAAACCCGATATTACCGGTTGATACAAGATTTGCGAAGTATTTATTTGAGATACATGGAAACATTTGACAACGCCCAGCAAACCATTTCCACGGTTTATAACAAGTACCGCCCGTATTTTGGAACCGGCGAGTTCATGATTGCCGAAGAACAATTGCGAAACCCCATTTTGTATTTTGATTCGCGGGTTATTTTGGAAGAGAGGCAGCGCATAAAGCTGGAGTTCAATCATCGCGACCAACTCATTTTGGATATTTTCGCGCTCATGATATACACATTCGTCAAT
>JACCDJ010257344.1_pt1 | contig 23206 bp, 23 predicted proteins | sample 7444481 | NCBI WGS metagenome assembly JACCDJ01 (sample SAMN15323435, study PRJNA562643) | freshwater metagenome | isolation source: river surface water | place: USA:Blue River Watershed | collected 2017-08-15 | reverse complement strand
AAGCCCGGCGTCGATCCCGAGATCCTGCGCCATCACGTGCAGCGGCACGGCACGGATGAGTTTTAGGTATCTAGCGAAGTGGTTAAACATATGGATTAGTGGTTTGGTGTTCCAAATGTATTTCCACTCATCCTGTCTTCCTAACAGCTTATTGATAATGTGCATTTGTGGACCTGAATTGGTTTTTTGTGCCTTTTTTGGGCCTCAGAGGACTATTGATGAAATATGGGCGCGGCAATGAGAGCCATTTCTAGGTATTGACAGATTGTGTCAATACCTGGAAAAGCCGTTTTTCTAATTGCGAGCTATATGTGTAAAAACTGCCTATAGGCTCTTCAGGGCCAATATTACCCGTTTTAAAGCTAGATTTATCCTGTGTTACAGACACCATTGTGATATTTTGTGTATTTTTAGAAACAAAAACAGATTAGCATAGTATGGAAGAGTTCGATAATAATAAGGTGCCGGTAAAGAAGTTGTGGCAGGTGATCGTGGCGTCGAGTGTGGGGACGGTGATAGAGTGGTATGACTTCTATATTTTTGGGAGTTTGAGTGCGATTATTTCGGTTAGTTTCTTTCCGAAGGAGGATCCGACGGCGGCGTTCATTTCGACGTTGGCGGCTTTTGGGGCGGGGTTTGTGGCGAGGCCTTTTGGTGGGGTGCTTTTTGGGAGGTTGGGGGATTTAATAGGTAGGAAGTATACGTTTTTGTTGACGCTACTTTTGATGGGGGGATCGACGTTTACGATTGCGTTTATACCTAGTTATGAGAGGATTGGGTTGGTGGCTCCGGCTGTGCTTTTGGCATTAAGAATCATCCAAGGATTAGCACTAGGGGGCGAATATGGAGGCGCCGCGACTTACGTAGCGGAATATGCACCGGACGCCGAACGCGGGAAGTACACGTCCTACATCCAAACAACCGCCACGCTCGGTTTCTTCGTCTCTATCCTGGTCATCTTAGCGACGCAACAGCTTTTAGGCGATGCGGCCTTTAAGGACTGGGGCTGGCGGGTGCCTTTTGCACTTTCTGGTATTTTGGTCGTTGTATCCTATTTCATCCGCCGAAATATGGAGGAGTCTCCGCTCTTCTCTAAACTCAAGGTGGAAGGCAGACTCTCCGAAAATCCGTTAAAGGAAGCTTTCGCGAGTAAGGCGAATCGCCGCTTAATGCTGATTGCGATGTTTGGGGCGATTGTGGGGCAGGGGGTTGTTTGGCATACCGGACAATTTTATGCCCAGATCTTCATTAATAAAATCCTCCAGGTCGATTTCATCACAACAAACCTCATTATCGCAGCGAGTCTGGTGGTGGGCACGCCTCTCTTCGTGTATTTCGGGAGCCTGTCTGACCGGGTGGGTCGCAAGAAAATTATGCTGGGCGGTATGGCCCTCGCTGCGCTCGGGTACTACCCCCTTTTCTCGTGGATGTCTACGATTGTAGCTGAGGAGGGCACGATGACAAACGGCGCTATCTTCCTCACCTGGACTGGAAAGCTCAAACTGGCTTTCATTTGCAGCTTATTGGTAACTTTCGCGGCGATGGCCTACGGCCCGATCGCCGCGTTCCTAGTCGAGCTTTTCCCTACCAAAATCCGCTATACCTCCCTTTCCATCCCGTATCACTTTGCTAATGGGGTGTTCGGCGGTTGCGCCCCTTTTGTGGCCACTTGGCTGGGAGCCGTGACTCATTCGAATTTTGCCGGATTGTTCTATCCCATCGCCCTAGCGGCCTTAACGGTCATCGTGGGCGTGATTTATTTACCAGAAACCAAAGGCAAAGCCCTCAGTGACTAAAATAGGACTATTCAAATAATTAGCTTGAATTAAACGGAATTATCCCCATTAAATAAATTATACTTGACGCTAAACCAAAATGGGGGTATCTTTGTTTGTAAAATCTTTATTTTCTGAGGCCTATTTATCTGGGACTCAGGATGGCGAAGCCGTAGAGATGAGTAGATGAAAAAGATTAGTGTGGTCCATTCGGCCATTTCATATACTCAAATAATCGTAAATCATTAATTCGTTGATTTACAGCGTTAAATAGTTTTATCTTAAATTTCAGATTAACGCGAATTATCAAAAATAAAGGTGTTTGGTGCGCAGTTTGGTGCGCAAATATTTAATTATTACAAGCAATTTGCTTTTACTACATGAAAAAATATTTAGTTCTTGGGTCTTCTGGTTTTATTGGTAAAAGTCTTTGCAAATATCTTAAATCATTAAAACATGAAGTCTTTGAATATGATATTAAAAATAGCGAAGAAGAAGATTTAAGGAAGTTTGACAATTTAAAATTAGTTGATCTCGTTGCTTCTTGTGACTTTGTATTTTTTTTAGCTTTTGATGTTGGCGGGTCAAAATATCTAGCTGATTGTGATAAAGACTTTTCTTTTTTAATAAATAACGCTCGTATAATTAGCAACACTTTTGAAGTTTTCAATAATTCAGGGAAAAAATTCCTTTTTGTATCAACTTATTTAGCCAATAATTTAGACCATAGTTATGGTTTGTTAAAAAAATTAGGCGAACATTTCACAAGCTCAATAGGAGGTCTTGTTGTAAGGCTTTATAATATCTATGGTAATGAGGAAGTATCACAAAGGTCTCATGTTATTCCGGATTTAATATACCAAGCAAAAACACAAAACTGTATTTCACTAAAGACAAATGGGAATGAAGTAAGACAATTTTTGTACGTAGAAGATTGTTGTAAAGGTCTTTATGTGATTTCTCAAAATTATAACGAATTATTAAAACATAATTCAATTATAGATTTAACTTCTTTCGAGTGGATCTCTGTAAAAACTGTTGCAGAGATTGTAAGTGAAAATTTCAATTCAAAATTGAAATTTTCAACATGCAATGCTGATTATAATGCTAAATGTTTTCCTAATGAAGTAATTTTAAATTACTGGAAACCAACCACTAAATTAAAAGATGGAATTTCTAAAATGATATTGGAATAGTAAGTTAAAAAATTATGGTAGGTTGAGAGATATACAAATAGTAAACTTTTTATGAATAACATTAAAATGATATCTCTAAATAAATCAATTTAAATGAATATAACTGTAATTGGTACGGGCTATGTTGGGTTAGTTACCGGAACCTGTTTCTCTGAGACAGGGAATAAAGTCACTTGTGTAGATATAGATAATGACAAAGTTGATAAATTGAGTGCTGGTAAAATTACTATTTATGAACCAGGTTTAGAGAAAATATTTTTAAGAAATATCAAAGAAGGTAGATTAAGATTTACCTCTCAACTAGTTGATGCTGTAGAAGATGCAGAGATAATTTTTTTAGCTTTACCTACACCACCAGGTGCTGATGGAAGTGCTGACTTAAAATACGTTTTGGATGTATCCGAAAATCTAGGGAAAATATTAAAAGGATACAAGGTAATTGTCAACAAAAGTACAGTGCCTGTTGGCACAGCAGATAAGGTAAAAGAAGCAATTGGAAAGACATACAAAGGAGAATTTGATGTAGTAAGTAATCCGGAGTTTTTAAGAGAGGGTGTTGCTGTTGATGATTTTATGAAGCCAGACCGTATAGTAGTTGGAACAAGATCAGAACGGGCAAAAAAAGTAATGAAAAATTTATATGCCCCATTTGTGAGACAGGGCAATCCCGTTATTTTTATGGATGAACGTAGTTCTGAGTTAACTAAATATGCTGCAAATAGTTTTCTCGCAACAAAAATTTCATTCATGAATGAGATTGCTCAGTTGTGTGAGCGCATGGGGGCTGATGTAGATATGATTAGAATCGGCATTGGAAGTGACGACAGAATAGGAAAGCGTTTTTTATTTCCTGGTATAGGTTATGGAGGCAGCTGCTTTCCTAAAGATGTAAAAGCATTGATTATGTCTTCAGATGAAGTGAATTATAACTTCCAAATTTTAAAAGCTGTAGAAAAAGTAAACCTCCACCAAAAACTTCACTTGGTAGATAAAATAATTAATTATTATAGTGGAAATTTACTTGGTAAGCATTTTGCATTGTGGGGGTTAGCCTTCAAGCCTAATACAGATGATATTAGAGAAGCTCCTGCATTAACTATAATTGAAGAATTGACAAAATTAGGTGCAACTATTAACGCATATGATCCTGAAGCCATGCCAAATCTTAGAATTCAAGTTGGCCATAAGATTCAATACTCTGAAAATCAATATAAAGCATTAGAAGGTTCAGATGCTTTGATTATTGCTACAGAGTGGAGTGAGTTTAGGACACCAGATTTTGAACTTATGAAATCAATTATGGGAGATAAAAAAGTCATTTTCGATGGCAGAAATTTGTTCGAAATGTCAACTATAAAAATGTTAGGGTTCGATTATTTTTGTATTGGTAAAATTTAGAAAAAAATCAATTACTAAAGGCGCCACATCCAGACAAAATTCCAGTCTCTGAAATTATTGAGGGCATGCAAAAGATTATATTGAAGGAATGTAATAATCTTGAAAATATTGTATTAGTAACAGGAATAACAACTACTATTAGGGATTTTGTTAAAATTGCTTTTTTAGATTTAGAAGTTGAGTTTAAGAGTATTAAATTTAATGAAGTAGGGGGATATTAAAATTCCAGTTTGTAATAAATTCTTCAAAGAAAATCAAATTTGACTAACTGTTTTACCTCAGTATTTTAGACCAACAGTTTAAGATTTATTAATTGGTAATCCACATGAAATATTAAAAAAGTTGGGGTGAAAGCCAAACAGACGAGGAAAACTTGTTAATCAACTTAAATTCTTAAAGCGTTGATAATGAGAACTTAATTCAATTGCAAATTTTTATCAAATCTTTAATAAATCAATCAAAATAATGGTAATTGGTGGCATTTTGTTGCGTAATAAATATTAAATCATGAACATAGAAAATTCTAAAATTGCCATTATTGGGTTGGGCTATGTTGGACTTCCATTAGCAATTGAGTTTGGGAAAAAATACAAAGTCATAGGTTTTGATATAAACAAAGTTCGAATCGATGAGCTCAAGTCTTGTAAAGATCGAACAAATGAAGCTGATCTGGAAGGCCTTCAGTTCGCGATGAATTTATCGGACACATCAGATAAATTGGGATTAATGTTTTCTTCAGATATTGAAGAACTTAAGGGTTTTAATGTTTACATAGTAACAGTCCCAACCCCAATTGACCAATTTAAGGCTCCTGATTTAACTCCATTGCTTAAAGCTTCGGAAATGTTGGGTAAGATTTTGAAGAAAGGAGATATTGTTATTTATGAGTCTACAGTTTATCCTGGTTGTACTGAGGAAGACTGTGTTCCGGTTCTAGAACTTCATTCAGGATTGAAATTTAATCAAGATTTTTTCTGTGGATATTCTCCTGAAAGAATTAATCCTGGTGATAAAATAAATACACTTACCAAGATCAAGAAAGTAACTTCTGGCTCAACTCCTCAGATCGCTGATTTTGTAGATGGATTATATTCGAGCATTGTTACTGCAGGTACTCACAAAGCCCCAACTATTAGAGTTGCTGAAGCTTCAAAGGCGATTGAAAATGCACAACGGGATGTTAATATTTCATTTGTTAATGAGTTGGCATTGATTTTTGATCGAATGGGAATTGATACTAACGATGTATTGGAAGCGGCAGGTACTAAATGGAATTTTTTAAAGTATAAGCCAGGACTTGTTGGCGGACATTGTATCGGTGTAGATCCCTATTACCTAGCACATAAAGCAGAAAGTTTAGGATATTATCCACAAGTAATATTGTCTGGCAGAAGGGTGAATGATAATATGGGGATATTTGTTGCAAATAAGCTAGTAAAAATTTTGATATCAAAGAATGTAATTATTTCAAAATCAAAGGTATTGGTTTTAGGAATTACTTTCAAAGAAGACTGTCCAGATATTCGTAATTCAAAGGTTATTGATATAGTTAAAGAACTACAACAGTTCAATATTAATGTTGATGTATATGACCCACACGCCGATAAAAAAGAAGTAGAAAAAGAGTATGATATTATGCTGCAAAGTAATATTCATTCTAAATATGATGCAATAGTATTGGCCGTATCACATTCCTACTTTTTGAATTTAAATTATTATGATTTAAAAAAGAATTCAAATTCCATAATATTCGACTTAAAAGGATTTTTGGATAGAAAAATTGTTGACACAAGACTTTAATTATGAAAAAAGCGATAATTACCGGAATAACCGGTCAAGATGGGGCATATCTGGCTGAGTTTTTACTAAACAAGGGCTACGAGGTACATGGTATAAGAAGAAGAGCTTCATTATTTAACACTCAGCGAATAGACCATATCTATGAAGATCAGCACATTGGAAATTCACATCTTCATTTGCATTATGGTGATTTAACAGACAGCACAAATTTAATACGAATAATTCAAGAAGTTCAGCCCGATGAAATTTATAATTTGGCTGCAATGAGTCATGTTCATGTTAGTTTTGTACAACCAGAATATACGGCAAATGCGGATGGAATTGGTACACTTAGAATTCTGGAAGCTGTACGTATATTAGGATTATGCAAGAAAACAAAAATATACCAAGCATCAACTTCAGAACTTTATGGTTTGGTTCAAGCTGTTCCTCAATCTGAAACTACTCCATTCTATCCACGCTCTCCATATGCTGTTGCTAAATTGTATGCATACTGGATTACAGTGAATTATAGAGAAGCGTATAATATGTATGCTTGCAATGGTATTTTGTTTAATCATGAGTCACCTCAAAGAGGGGAAACTTTTGTAACAAGAAAAATTACAAGAGCAACAGCAAAAATTGCTTTAGGTATTGATAAATGTTTATATCTAGGCAATTTAGATGCGAAAAGAGATTGGGGACATGCTAAAGATTACGTTGAAGGTATGTATTTAATTTTACAACAGGAGAGTCCCGAAGACTTTGTATTAGCAACAGGCATTACCACAACTATTCGGGATTTTGTGAAAATGAGTTTTGCAGAAGTAGGTATCGAATTGGGTTTTCGAGGTAAGGAAGATTCAGAAGAAGGCTTTGTGGTAAAATGTTTTGGTGAATATGAAATTGAAGAAGGCACAGTAGTTATTAAAGTTGATCCTAAATATTATCGACCTACAGAAGTTGACCTATTAATTGGGGATCCCAGAAAAGCAATGACTAAATTAGGGTGGAAACCCAAATATGATTTGGAAGCATTAGTTAAAGAAATGGTGGAAAGTGATATTAATTTATTCAAAAAAGAATTACATGTTAAGCAGAGTGGATTTTAATGAAATTAGTTTGGCGTAGGTATTTTAAGAATATGTATTTCTCAAGTTAAAGATGCTTAACAGTAACTCGTTAACTTTATTTTCTATTTTTTAGTAATTGAAAGCAATAAATGCTTATTGAATTTTATATATGTAGATGAATTTTTCAAATAAAAAAATACTGGTTACTGGAGCAGCAGGTTTTATAGGCTTTCATCTAGTAAACAAATTATTATCATATAACGCAGAGGTAGTTGGTATCGATAACATCAATAATTATTATGATGTTAATCTTAAATATGCACGTTTAAAAGAATGTGGTATAAGTCCAGATTTAATAGTTGATAATAAGGAAGTAAAAAGCTCAAACTATAGTGCTTATTGTTTTTTTAAGATTGATTTAACGGATAAATCAGCATTAGAAAGCTTATTTAAAAATGAATCATTTGACTATGTTGTAAATCTTGCAGCACAAGCAGGTGTTCGTTATTCTATTGACAATCCTGATGCATACATAAATTCAAACATTGTAGGGTTTATGAACATATTAGAATGCTGCAGGTCATATCCCGTTAAACATTTAGTATATGCGAGTTCCTCAAGTGTTTATGGGTTGAATAAGAAAATCCCTTTTTCTGCAAACGACAATGTCGACCATCCAATTTCTTTGTATGCAAGTACTAAAAAATCGAATGAGCTAATGGCACACACGTATAGTCATTTGTTTAATATTGCTACAACTGGTTTGCGTTTTTTCACAGTATATGGTCCATGGGGCCGCCCTGACATGGCCTATTTTTCATTTTCAAAAAATATACTAGATAATAAAGAAATAACAGTTTATAACAAAGGTATAATGCGTAGAGATTTTACTTTTATATCTGATATTGTTGACGGTATCATAGCTTCAATGATAACCGTTCCAGCAAAAAAAGAAGAGTGGAATGGTGATATTAGCAAATCAAAAGCTCCTTATAGAGTGTTAAATTTAGGAAATAACAAACCTGTTGGTTTATTAGATTTTATTAACACACTTGAAGATTCATTAGGGATCAAAGCAAATTTAAAATTTGCTGAATTGCAAGATGGAGATGTATTGGAAACTTGGGCCGATATAAATCCAACTCAGAAAGAAATTAAATATAATCCGAAAGTTAATATAAATCAAGGTCTATTGATTTTCGCAAATTGGTTTAAAAACTATTACAGTAATGGAATTGAAAAATAAAAAAGTGTTACTTACCGGAGCTGATGGTTTTATCGGCTCTCATTTGGTTGAAAGATTACTTCAAGAAGGCGCTAACGTAAAAGCATTTGTCTATTATAACTCATTCAATAATTGGGGTTGGTTAGATACTTTTTCTAAAGAAACCCTATCTAAAATTGAAATATTTTCTGGCGACATTAGAGATCCGTATGGCGTTAAAGAAGCGATGAAAGGATGCGATGTGGTTTTCCATTTGGCTGCCCTTATCGCTATCCCTTATAGCTACCATTCTCCTGATAGTTATGTTGATACAAATATTAAAGGCACTTTGAATATTGTTCAGGCAGCCAAAGAATTAAATATTGAAAAAATATTAGTTACATCAACTTCTGAAGTTTATGGAACTGCGTTGTACGTTCCTATTGATGAAAAACATCCTAAACAAGGGCAGTCGCCATATTCTGCTACTAAAATAGGAGCAGATCATTTAGCAGATTCTTTCTATAGGAGTTTTAATTTACCCGTTACAATTGTAAGGCCATTTAATACTTTTGGTCCTCGCCAATCGGCTAGGGCAGTTATCCCAACTATCATTGCTCAATTACTTAATGGTAAAGAAGAAATCAAATTGGGTGCATTGCATCCTACTCGAGATTTAGTATTTGTGAAAGACACCGTAAATGGATTCGTTGAAATAGCAAAATCAGATAGTCTAATAGGACAAGAAGTTAACATTGCTACTAATTCTGAAATTACAGTTGGTGATCTTGCACAGAATCTGATAAACATTATAAATCCTAAGGCGAAAATAGTTAGTGACGATATCCGCCTACGGCCAGAGAAGAGCGAAGTTGAACGTTTGTTTGGTTCTAATGAAATGATTTTGCAACATACTAATTGGAGACAGAAGTATTCATTAGAGGATGGGTTAAAAGAAACGATTGAATGGTTTAGAGATTCAAAAAATTTAAGATTATATAAAGCAGACATCTATAATGTATAATGATTTAGTAAAATTCATTAGAGAGCAATTTCAAACGCAAGATTTTATTCCCTTACATGCTCCTGTGTTTGCAGGAAATGAACATAAATATGTTGCAGAAACTATCGAATCTACATTTGTGTCTTCAGTTGGTAAATTTGTAGATTCATTTGAAGAAGGTATAAGAAAATATACCGGAGCAAAATATGCGGTTGCATGTGTAAATGGAACAGCTGCACTGCACATGGCTTTAATTCTAGCTGGTGTTAAAAAAGATGATTTAGTGATTACACAATCATTATCCTTTATTGCTACTTGCAATGCAATTTCATATTTATATGCTAAGCCATTATTTATAGATGTAGATAAAAAAACACTTGGTCTTTCGGGAAGCGCATTAGAAGATTTTTTAAAGAATCATACGGTGCAAAAAAAAGCAGAGTGCTTTCATAAATTAACAGGTCAACGAATTAAAGCTTGCGTGCCTATGCATACATTCGGTCATCCAGTTGAAATAGATACGATAGCTGAAATCTGCCATAAATATAATGTAATATTAGTAGAAGATGCGGCAGAGTCAATTGGTTCTACATACAAAGGTGTGCATACTGGAAATTATGGTAGTTTAGGAGCATTCAGTTTTAATGGAAATAAAACTATTACGTGTGGTGGAGGTGGTGTAATAATAACCAACGACGAAAAGTTAGGAAAACTTGGAAAGCATTTAACGACTCAAGCAAAAGTTCCACATCGTTGGGAATTTGTACACGATCAAATTGGTTATAATTATCGAATGCCTAATATTAATGCAGCATTAGCTTGTGCTCAGTTAGAGCAAATCGAAAAATTTATTGAGAATAAAAGAGAATTGGCTAAAAGTTACGAAGAGTATTTTGTCGACAAAAACATTCAATTTGTGAAAGAGCCTTCTCAATCTCGTTCAAATTATTGGTTAAATGCAATTTTACTAAATAGTTTAGAAGAGCGTAATGAGGCTTTAACATTATTAAACGATGCAGGTATTATGTCGAGACCATGCTGGCAATTAATGCATAGACTTTACATGTTTCATGATTGTATAAAAGATGAACAATCGAATGCAGAGTGGATTTACGATAGACTCTTAAACATTCCAAGTAGCTATAGAGTAAAAATTAATGCATAAAGAAAGTATAATATTAGTTGGTGGAGGTGGTCATGCAAAAGCTTGCATCGATGTAATTCTATCTACAAGTAAATTTATTATCAAAGGATATATTGATATTAAAGAGACATTAGATGTGAAATATAACATCCCTTATTTAGGTGATGATTCTAATATTAACCAATATATTTCTAGTTCTTCTTTTTTAATTACAGTCGGACAAATTCAATCGCCTTCTATACGAGTAAATTTATACAATAAACTAAAAGCATTAAAGGCAAACCTTCCGGTAATAATTTCCTCAAATGCACATGTATCTCCTAATGCATCAATTTCGGAAGGCACAATTATAATGCATGGAGCCATTGTGCAGTTTAATGCAAAGATTGGTGTAAACTGTATAATTAATGATAGAGCATTAATTGAGCACGATGCTATCGTTGGTAATCATTGTCATATATCAACAGCTGCCGTATTAAATGGAGAGGTTACTGTACACGACAATGTATTTGTGGGGAGTGGTTCAATAATTAAAAACGGACTTACTATTTCAGAAAATGTAATTATTGGTTCAGGAAGTAATATTATTAATAATATAGAAAAAAAATCAAAAGTATTTGGTAATCCAGCAAAATGAATGCTATAAATAATCGTACTATTATTATTGCGGAAGCTGGGGTAAATCATAACGGCGATATAAATAATGCATTTAAACTTATAGATGCAGCAGTATTGGCGGGTGTTGATTTTGTAAAGTTTCAAACATTTAAATCTGAAAATTTAGTTTCAGAAGATGCGAAAAAAGCTGAATACCAAATTGAGAATACACAAAATAGTTCCGAATCTCAGTTACAAATGCTAAAGAAATTAGAGCTTTCGGCAAATGATCACGTTGAGATAATTCACTATTGTAATAGTAAAAACATTAAATTCTTTTCTACAGCTTTTGATTTGCAATCGCTCCAATATTTATCAGATATTGGCTTAGAATTAGTAAAAATTCCATCTGGAGAAATTACAAATTTGCCATATTTAGAACTTGCTGCTAAACTGTTTGAGAAAGTAATTCTTTCTACAGGTATGGCAACCATGCAAGATATTAAAAATGCCTTAGATGTATTTCTTAGAAAAGGCATCGAAAAAAAAGATGTTACGATATTACATTGTAATACTGAATATCCAACTCCAATGATTGATGTGAATTTGAAAGCAATGTTAAGTATTCAAAAAGAGTTGGGTACAGACATTGGTTATTCGGATCACACGCTTGGTATAGAGGTACCTATTGCTGCAGTTGCAATGGGCGCAAAAATTATTGAAAAACATTTTACACTCGATAGAACTATGGATGGGCCAGATCATTCAGCTTCTTTAGAACCCAATGAGCTTATAGCGATGGTTAGTGCAATTCGAAACATAGAATTAGCAATAAGTGGATCTGGAATTAAAGGACCATCTAACTCTGAATTGAAAAACATAAGTATTGCTCGTAAAAGCATTCATTTGGCTAATGCAGTTACAAAAGATGAAGTAATATCTTTAGAACATTTTATTATGTTAAGACCAGGTGATGGAATTTCACCGATGGAGATGAATTCAATTGTGGGTAAAAAGTTTGTGATTGATCTTCCTAAAGGGCATAAATTATCTCCATCCGATTTTAAATGAAAATAGGAGTACTTACAAGTTCTAGAGCAGATTTCGGGATTTATCTTCCCTTACTCAATAAGATGAATGCAGATGATAGCTTATCTGTGGAGTTAATTGTTTTCGGAACACATTTGTCTACCAAACACGGATATACTAAAAATGAAATTATCGCAAATGGCTTTAATGCAAATCACGAGATAGAAACACTGTTAGAAGGGGATTCCGCATATGTTATTTCTAAAAGCATTGGGCATGTAATTACTAAGTTTGCAGATTTTTGGGATAAACAACAAAGTTCATACGATATAGTATTATCATTAGGCGATCGATTTGAAATGTTTGCAGCTGTAACAGCAGGGATACCATTCGGAATAAAGTTTGCACATATACATGCAGGGGAAATCACTTTAGGAGCAATTGATAATATCTTCAGACATACAATTAGTCTTGCTTCAATTATTCATTTTACATCTACTTTGCAATATGCAAAGCGAGTAGAAAGTTTAATTGATCATGCTAAAAAAAATATTTTTCATGTCGGTGCATTAAGTTTAGATACATTACAGAACTTTAAGCCAATGAACACGGATGAATTTAAATCGAAGTGGAACATTGATTTAACAATACCTACTGTACTTACAACTTTACACCCCGAAACAGTAGCACTCGATAGTAATAGAAATTATGCTTCAATACTGTGCGATATAATTGAAAAATATTCTGAAGAAGGAATACAATTTTTAATTACCATGCCGAATGCAGACACTAGTTCTAATAGTATTAGAGAGACATTTGAAAGTAGATTAAGCAAAAATTCGAAAGTATTTTTAGTAGAAAATTTAGGTACATTAGGGTATTTCACTGCCATTATAAACAGTCAATTTATTTTTGGTAATTCTTCAAGTGGGATTATCGAGGCTGCTTCATTTAACAAGTATGTAATAAATTTAGGTAAAAGGCAGGAAGGAAGAATGCATGCAGAAAATGTGATTGATTGCGACTTTGATTTTGACATTATTTGTAAATCTATAGAAGCAATTAAAGATAAAACGTGGGAAGGTGGGAATCCATATTTTAATGGTGGAGCTTCAGATATTATTATTAGTACCTTAAAAAATTAAAAGTATGAAAGAATACTTAGAACATATAATAAGTGATCAATCAGACGCTAGAGAGGCTCTTAAGAAGCTAGAATTTATTCCTCAAAATAATAGTAGGACATTATTTGTTGTAAATGTAAATAATGTAATGCGTGGTTCTGTTACAGATGGAGATATTAGACGTGGTCTATTAAATGGTAGAGAAATTTCTGAAAGTATCGTGAGTTTTATGAATACCGACTTCAAAGTTGTGAAAGAAGATGAGAATATCATTCAAAAAATAGCAGAAACAAAAAAACTGGGTATAATATTTTTCCCTATAGTTGATGAAAACAATAAGATATTAAAGATTCTCGACCTAAAATTAATCAATACTGTCATTCCTGCTACTGCAGTAATTATGGCTGGCGGTAGAGGTGAAAGACTTAGACCATTTACAGATACAGTCCCTAAGCCTATGTTAATAGTAGGTGATAAACCAATAATTGAACATAATATAGATAGATTAATAAAGTATGGTATTTCAGACATTATAATAAGTGTACGTTACTTATCTGAAGTAATTATGGAGTATTTAGGTGATGGGAGTTCTAAAGGTGTTAATATTACTTATATGCATGAAGATGATCCTCTAGGTACAATTGGTGCATTGGGGTTAATTAAGGGAATTAAAACAGAACATATATTGTTAATGAATTCGGATGTATTAACAAATATTGATTTTGAAGATTTCTTTAATCATTACTTAAGTAATAGTTCCTCTATGTGTATTGCAAGTATACCTTATCAGGTACAAGTTCCTTATGCAGTATTGGATATTAAAGACAATCAAATATTATCATTTACCGAAAAGCCTAGTTACACATATTATTCTAGTGCTGGTATTTATTTTCTTAATAAAGAGTTGCAAAATTATATTCCTAGAAATGAATTTTACAATGCTACAGATTTAATGCAAAATTTAATTTCTAAAGGTAAAAAAGTAGTGCATTATCCAATGTTAAATTACTGGTTAGACATCGGTAAGCATCAAGATTTCATGAAAGCTCAAGAGGATGTGCAGCATTTAATTTTTTAAGCATGAAAATATTAATTACAATTTGTGCAAGAGGTGGATCAAAAGGAATTCCAGGTAAAAATATTAAACCTCTTAACAATATACATTTAATTGCATATACCATTCAAGTAGCAAATAAGTTTGCTGAAAAGTATGATTCTGATATTCTGCTTTCAACTGACGATGAAGAAATAATGAAAGTAGCTAGTATGTATGGTGTACATACTGATTATGTAAGACCTGAATTTTTAGCTATTGATGCTGCTGGTAAAATAGATACGATAAAAGATGCACTTTTATATCAAGAACAAAAGCTAAATATTAATTATGATTATATTCTTGATTTAGATGTTACATCACCATTAAGAACCGTAGAAGATTTATTATCAGCTTTCGATTTAATACACAACGATTCCAAGTCGTTGAATTTATTTTCAGTAAATCCAGCAGCAAGAAATCCGTATTTCAATATGGTTGAACAAAAAGATAATGGTTATTATCATCTAGTAGCTAAATCTGGAAATGTACTGACTAGGCAAAGTGCGCCTAAAGTATATGATTTAAACGCATCTTTTTATTTTTATAAACGTGATTTTTTTGCTAGGGATTATAAAACTGTTTTTACTGATGCGTCCTTAATTTATACAATGCCACACATCTGCTTCGATTTAGATCATTTGATTGATTTCGATTTCTTAGAATATTTATTGAGTAATAATAAATTAGATTTTCAAATATGGAAATCTTAATCATTGGATTAGGTTCAATTGCTAATAAGCATTTACCAGCAATAAAAAATGTAGTGCCTGGCGCAAAAATTTTTGCTTTAAGGTCTGGGAATAAATCAACGGATGATGTAGATGGAGTAAATAATATTTATAATCTAGATGAAATGCAAAACAAGCCTGATTTTGCAATAATATCTAATCCAACAAATTTGCATGGCAAATTCATAGCCGGTTTATCGAAAATGAATATACCGATGATGATTGAAAAACCCTCGTTGCATTCTTTAGAAAAGGCTGAATCTATACTCAATTTAATCAATACAAATAAAACATTTACCTATGTGGCTTGCAATTTAAGATTTCATCCATGTATAGTGTTTTTAAAGGATTATTTAAAGAATAATTCTGTACGAATTAATGAAGCAACGATTTATTGTGGGTCTTATTTGCCAGATTGGAGACCAAATGTAAATTATAAAGAAGTATACAGCACAAATTTGGATATGGGTGGCGGTGTACACTTAGATTTGATTCATGAATTAGATTACACAATATGGTTGTTTGGAAAGCCCAAGAAGTTTAGCTCAATTCAAAGTAATAGTTCAAGCCTGGCTATTGATTCTCCAGACTATGCACATTATGTGTTAAACTATCCTTCTTTTAGTGCTAGCATCACCTTAAATTATTTTAGAAGAGATGCAAAAAGAACTATCGAGTTAGTTTGTGAAGATTCAACAATTACAATTGACTTAATTAACAATAAGATTTCAGATAGTAAGCAAGGGATTCTCTTTGAAAATAAAGATTACAAAATAATCGATACTTATGTCTCTCAAATGAGTTATTTTATTGATACATTATCAAAGAATGAAACTCCTATGAATACATTCGAGGAATCGTTAGAAGTTTTGAAAATAGCATTATGTAATGGATAGGTTAAAAAACAAAGTAATTATAGTTACTGGTGGTAATGGTTTGATTGGCAAGGAAATTATTAAATCAATCGAAAGTGAAGGTGGCTTATGTATGAATTTCGACATCAACCATGAAAACGATATTAAAAAAAACTTAGTTAAGTGCGACATAACAAATGAAAGTTCTGTAATAGACTCAATAAAGTTCGTGCATACATATTTTGGCAGGATAGATGGTTTAGTTAACAATGCTTATCCACGCACAAAAGATTGGGGGCTTAAGTTTGAAGATATTCCACTTGACTCGTGGAAAGAAAACGTAGATTGGCAATTAAATAGTTATTTCTTTATTACGCAGCAAGTAGCGGTTTACATGAAGGAAAGTAGAAAAGGCTCAATCGTTAATATTGGCTCTATGTATGGTGTAGTTGGCCCAGATTTTACAGTCTATGATGGAACCACAATGACTATGCCAGCTGCTTATGCAGCAATTAAGGGAGGTATAGTTAACTTAACGAGGTATTTATCCTCGTACCTAGGCCCACATCAAATAAGAATAAATGTTGTGTCGCCGGGTGGTATATTTGATAATCAAAATCCTATTTTTGTTGAAAATTACAATAAAAAAGTTCCAATGAGAAGAATGGGCTTGCCTGATGATATTTCTCCAGCGGTTGTGTTTTTATTATCGGATGAAGCAAAATATATAACAGGGCAAAATATTGTGGTCGATGGTGGGTGGACTGCTATTTAAGAATGAATCTAATAAATAAAATATAATTCAAATTATGAGGGGTAAAAAAATTACATGGTGTAAAAATTGTTTAAACATGTCGACTCGTCCTCGTATTTCATTTGATGAAAGAGGTTGGTGCAATGCATGTCAATGGATGGAGGAAAAAAAAGTGATGGATTGGACACCACGCCAAAAAGAGTTAGAACAGCTTTTAGAGAAATATAAATCTAAAACTGGGAATTTCGACTGTATTGTTCCTGTAAGTGGTGGTAAGGATGGCTCTTATGTTGCTTACGTGTTGAAGCATAAATATGGAATGAATCCACTGGCAATAACAGTTAGACCTGCTTTATCATTAGCTATAGGTGATAAAAACTTGTTTAATTTTATTCACTCTGGTTATGATCATATTCACGTAACACCGAATCCTAAAGTTTTAGATCGATTAAATAAATATGGATTCATTGAAAAAGGTTTCCCATATTATGGTTGGTTAATTGCAATTATGACAGCTGTAATTCGTACTGCATCTAATTTTAATATACCATTATTATTTTATGGTGAAGATGGAGAAATTGAATACGGTGGTTCTACAGAAAGTAAAAACAAGGCTTTGTATGATATTAATTATATGAAGCGTGTCTATCTAGAAGGTGGTCATGAAAAAGTATTTGAAAGAATTAAAGCAGATAATGATATTTCAGAAGCAGAGTTATCGTTTTTCAAATTCCCTACAGATGAAGAAGTTTCAAAAATTGGTTTATCATTTACGCATTGGTCTTATTTTGAACCATGGGATTCGTACAGAAATTATGTAATAGCTAAAGAACATTGTGGATTGATTGAAAAAGATGAAGGGAATGTAGATACATTCACCAACTTTGCCCAAAACGATCAAGCCTTATATGCATTACATGCTTATTTAATGTATTTGAAATTTGGGTTTGGTAGAGCAACACAAGATGCTGGTATTGAAATCCGAAGAGGATCGATGACGAGAGAGCAAGCATTAAATTTAGTTAAGATGTATGATAATTCGTATCCCTCTGATTTAATAGATACGTATTTAGATTATTATAAAATGACGAAGGAAGAGTTCGATGCTGTTCTTGATAAATATGCCAACAAAGAATTATTTGAAAAAATTGACGGTATTTGGCAGCCAAAGTACACACCAGGAGAAGATTTTGAAATATGAAACTAGTTATTGTTGACTATGGTATGGGAAACATACGTTCTATTGTTACTACATTAAATTATTTAAATGTAAACGATATAACTGTTTCTGATAGTTTACAAGATTTAAAGAAAGCTGATAAAATTATTTTACCAGGAGTTGGAAATTATGGTAAAGCCATTAATCAAATTCGGTCAAAACAACTAGATAAGTATTTAGATGAAGCGGTGTTGTCGAGTGGTAAGCCATTATTAGGAATATGTTTAGGAATGCAATTATTAGGAATGTCGAGTTCTGAGCATGGTGAAAATATAGGCTTAGGTTATGTAAATGGAGTAGTAACAAAATTCGATAACACTCTAGTAAAAGTTCCACATGTAGGTTTTAATCAAGTTAATCCGAATAAGAATAGCAAATTATTTGATGGGATTTCTGATGATGCCGATTTTTATTTTACTCATAGTTATAGGATGTTTTCTGATGACAATATAAATCAAAGTTTATGTAATTATCAAAATGACTTTGTAGCTGCATTTGAAGTAGGAAATTTATGTGGGGTACAATTTCATCCAGAACTTAGTCAATTTAATGGTTTGAGATTGTTGAAAAATTTTATAGATAATTTTTAATGTTACGAAAGAGAATAATTTTTGCACTTATCTATTCTGATGGGTATTTTATGCAAAGCAGAAATTTTCGCTTGCAAAAGGTTGGGGATTTACATTGGCTTGAAAAAAATTATAAGTTTCAAAACATCTCATTTGCGCTGGATGAACTCATTGTATTGAATGCAACCAAAGCAGATAAAGATATCGCACAATTTGCAGACACAGTTAGCAAACTAGTGAATGATGTATTCATCCCTATTGCTGCTGGTGGTGGAATTAAAACAATTGAAGACGCGGAGTTATTGTTTAAAAGTGGAGCTGACAAAATTGTTTTAAATTCTTTATTAGTTGAGCATCCAGAAATGGTTAAAGAACTGATCAAAAATTATGGTAGTCAAAGTGTAGTGGCTTGTATCGATTGCAAAACAAATGGCGATTTTTATGACATTTTTATTAATGATGGGAATACTAAAATAGATTTTTCAATGCAAGAATATATAAAGTATTTAGAGGAGTTAGGGGTAGGAGAGATTTTTTTAAATTCAATTGATAGAGATGGGACAGGTTTTGGTTATGATCAAACACTTATTGAATGCGTAAATAAGATTACAACATTACCATTAATTATTGCCGGTGGTGCAGGAAATGAGAATCACTTAGCTCAAGGTTTGCAGATAGATAATGTTAGCGCTGTGGCAACAGCTAACTTATTTAATTTTATTGGCAATGGTCTGCCAAATGCTAGAAAACAAATCATAGACTCTAATGAAAATATTGCTAATTGGAGCATTAATAATTATATTACTAACTAAAAAAACAATATTACAAATTATGTACACAGAAATTAAAAAATGTAGAATAGGAGATAGTACTAATCTGGTCACAGTATTGTCTCTTGGAGAACAATATTTAACGGGGGTATTCCCAAAAGACCCTAATGAAAAAATTACTAAAGGTCCATTAGATTTAGTATGGTGTCCAGAAACAGGCTTGCTTCAAATGAAGCATTCTTATAGTTTAGATGAGATGTACGGAGATAACTATGGGTACAGATCAGGATTAAATGCATCGATGGTTGCACATTTGCAACAAAAAATTAGAACACTTGAGAAATTTGTTGGCTTAACAGACAAAGATTTAGTTATTGATATTGGCAGCAACGATGCCACATCACTCAAAGCATATGTTGGTAAACATAAAAAGGTTGGAATTGACCCTACTGGTTTGAAATTTAAACAATACTATACTGATGAGATTACATTGATTCCTGATTTTTTTACTGCAGATAAATTCACTAATATATTTGGTAGCGAAAAGGCTAGAATTATTACTTCAATTGCAATGTTTTATGACCTTGAAGAGCCATTAACATTTGTTAGGGATATTGAAAAGTGTTTAGCTGATGATGGTGTTTGGCATTTTGAGCAAAGTTATATGCCAAGTATGTTAAGAACTAATAGTTATGACACAATTTGTCACGAGCATTTAGAATTCTACTCTTTTAGAGTAGTTAAAAATATGATGGAAGCCTGTGGACTAAGAGTAATTGATGTTCAAATGAATGCAATTAATGGTGGAAGTTTTGCAGTAACTGTTTGTAAAAAGAGCGCAAAATTTAAATCTAATAATCCAATTATTAATTGGTTATTAAAACAAGAAGACGACATGGGATTAGATACTCCTAAACCATACAGAGAGTTTGAAGAAAGAGTATTTAAACACAGAAAAAATTTGACAGAATTAATAAAAGCTTTAGTTGCTGACGGTAAAAAAGTTTTTGGATATGGAGCGAGTACTAAAGGAAATGTTTTATTGCAGTTTTGTGGTTTAACTAAAAACGAAATACCATATATTGCTGAAGTAAATGAAGAGAAATATGGCTCGTACACTCCAGGCACATTAATCCCTATTATTTCTGAAGCAGAAGCAAAGTCAATGAAGCCTGATTACTTCCTAGTATTACCTTGGCATTTCAAAGACAATATTTTAAATCGTGAGAAAGAATACATTTCTAATGGAGGTAAATTTATTTTCCCACTGCCAGAAATTGAAATAGTTTAAATTTAATTAGTTGAAAGCAATTATTTTTGGGGCAAATGGTCAAGATGCTTATTTTCTAAATAAACTTTTAGAATCTAAGGCTATAGAAGTCATTAACGTATCTCGTAAAAACGCCATAATAATTGGCGATGTGTCTGATTATAAATTTGTATATGATTTAATTAAAAAACATTCCCCTGAATACGTTTTTCACCTTGCTGCCTCCTCAAGTACAAATCATTCTTTTTTGTTTGAAAATAATCAATCAATTTCAAATGGTACCATAAATATATTAGAAGCGGTGAGAGTAGCTAGCCCAAGTTCAAAGGTTTTTTTATCGGGAAGTGCAATGCAGTTTAAAAATGATGGGGTGCCCATTGATGAAGAAACAGCATTTGATGCTTCGAGTCATTATTCAGTAGCTCGTATACATTCAGTCTATGCAGGTAGATATTATAGAGATTATTTTGGTTTAAAGGTCTATATTGGATATTTTTTTAATCATGATAGTGAGTTACGTTCTGCAAAGCATGTTAATAAAAAAATAATAGATGAATTGAGATTAATAAAGGCTGGATTACAATCTAAAATTGTTATAGGTGACCCCGAAGTTAAAAAAGAATTTAATTTTGCAGGAGATGTAGTTAATGCAATTTGGATGCTTGTAAATCAAGATCAAGTTCATGAAGCAGTGATTGGATCAGGTTTAGCTTATAGCATCAATGATTGGATTAAAATTGTAGCTAAATTACTTGGTTTAGATTATAATAACATACTTGTTGAAATTAATGAAAATTTTAAATCAGAATATAAGATATTAGTTTCGAATCCTATTAAAATTAAAACTATAGGTTGGAGACCTATAGTTTCAATTGAAGATCTTGCTAAACGGATGTTAAATAAATAGTAATATGTTTAATAATTTATTTTTTCGTTTTAAAATTTACATAAGACCTTCAATGCGAAAATTATTAAGGTTTTTTTTGTTTTATTATTACGACACACATTATGTAATTGGCATAGGTGGTAAATTTAAAGTTGGTGATATGTGTGCTCTCGCTAATACATATTTTAATTTATCAAGTGGAAATATAACCATTGGTAACGATACTATTTTTTCAAATAATGTTATGGTAATTACAGGGCGCCATATGTTTAAAGATGGAAGGCGTGCCTCTCTTCAACCAAATTTAGAAAGACGATTTCGAGGTGGTGGACCTGAAGAGGTACCTGAATTGGGGTATGATATCACTATAGGTAATGGTTGTTGGATTGCAGCAGGAGCCATAATATCTGGTGGTGTTACAATTGGTGATAACGTAATTATTGGTGCTAACTCAGTTGTAACCAAAGATATTCCGAGTTACTCATTTGCAGCTGGTATTCCTGCCAAAGTAATTGGTGATACTCGTAACATGAAAGCAAACTAATTTTATGTATAAAATCTATAGAAATACTATTTTACCTAGATTGTTCTTTCCAGTATTTTATTTGCATTTCTTCTTTATTAAAGTTTACTCAATATTTATAAAGAAAAATGAGAAGGATGAGACTAAATTAATTCTTAGTGCTGGTTCGAGAGGCTGGGAATCTATTGAGTTTAAAGAACTTTATGCAAGTGCGTGTGAATATTTAGGCGAAGAAAAAGTATTCAAACACAGTGTTGTAGACACCTCTAAGTATTATGATGATGTAAAACATACTTTAAAAAGCATAAAATGTACACATTTTATGTATGATCCTCGTACTGGTAATCAAGAATTAATAAAAGGTAGTTGGGATGTAATCAGGATTTCTTATCTTTTTGTAAAGTATAATATAACGCCAATTGTATTATCAACTGATTTGTCTATTAGATCATGGAGAATTAGAAGTTCTTTTGCTTCAGTTATTAATGGAATAGTAATATGTTTTGTTTCACCTAAAATAATACATCCAATCTTACCACATAAAAGATTGTTTGGTCCTTTTTTAATGCCTTTATCATTGCAGACTTTTAATAGCCTTAATTTATTGAAAAAGCCTACGAGCTCTGATCATAAAAAACATGCAATATTTATTGGTTCTTTGTATGAACCAAGAACTACCATGCTTAAGCAAATAAAAGAAGGTTTAATTAAAAAGGGGTTCGATTTAGATATTAGGGGAAGAGTTTTAGGAGGCCCGAGAAAACCAGATAGTGAATATTGGTCAACGATGGTTAATGCGGATATTATTTTTACAACTGCAGACCAAATTAGTTTACCAGAAGTTGATTGGGCTTGGGTGCAAAATCTCGTATACAGATATGTAGAAGTGTTAGCATCTGGTTCTTTATTAATAGCTCCTGAAGTTCCAGGTGTTGATAAATATTTAAAACCCGGGGTTCATTTTGTTTCTTTCACGAGTGAGGAAGAAGCCATCCAAAATATTACATATTATTTAGAAAACGAATCGGAAAGAAAAAAAATAGCCGAAGAAGGCAATAAGATTGCAAAATCCTTAATTGAGTCTAGAATATTTTGGACACTTATTGATAGTAATCTCTCATATAAATCATTAAAGTAGTTTATGATTTACACATATAACTCTTTTTTAATGGCTATTAAATTTGAGTTTAATCAAGAGTTACTATATAAAAATTT
>JACCDJ011735548.1_pt1 | contig 23214 bp, 32 predicted proteins | sample 7444481 | NCBI WGS metagenome assembly JACCDJ01 (sample SAMN15323435, study PRJNA562643) | freshwater metagenome | isolation source: river surface water | place: USA:Blue River Watershed | collected 2017-08-15 | reverse complement strand
ACAGCACTTCAATTTGCTTGTCACCGTCTACGTTGGCTATCTCGATGATCGAAACATCGAATGTACCGCCACCAAGGTCATAAACAGCCACTTTCCTATCAGCTTTATCATTTTTATCAACACCATAGGCCAAAGCAGCCGCAGTCGGTTCGTTGATAATACGTAGAACTTCCAAGCCTGCAATCTGACCAGCATCTTTAGTAGCCTGACGTTGGCTGTCATTAAAGTACGCAGGAACTGTGATAACGGCTTGAGTAACTTCGTGTCCTAGATAGTCCTCTGCAGTTTTCTTCATCTTGCGAAGAACTTCTGCTGAAATTTGCGGTGGTGCTAGTTCTTTATCTCCTGCCTTGACCCAAGCATCGCCATTCTTTGCTTCAAAGATTTTATATGGCATTAGGTCTAGATCTTTTTGTACTGCTTCTTCTTTGAACTTTCGTCCAATGAGACGTTTAGCAGCATAGATAGTATTTGTTGGATTTGTTACTGCTTGGCGCTTTGCTGAAGCACCTACTAAAATTTCATCGTTAGCATAGGCAACGATTGACGGTGTAGTACGAGCACCTTCTGAATTTTCAATTACTTTGGATTTGCCGTTTTCGATAACGGCTACGCATGAGTTTGTTGTACCGAGGTCGATACCGATGATCTTAGACATTGTCTATCTCCTTATAAAGTAAGATCTTGCTGAGCACTATGCTCTATAAACTGCCCTTTTGGTACAGTTTATAAGTTTATTTATTTCACAAAGATGTCGTTAAACTGCTTTGTGACCCTAATAAATGTGGTACATTTTGATAACTGTTTTAGGGTAGGGGCTCCTACATAAGTACAGGCGCTACGCAACCCTCCTAAGATATCTAATACCGTTTTATTTATATCGCCGCGATAAGGCACCCTAACAGTTCTACCCTCGCTGCTGCGATATTCTGCTACTCCGCCATGATGCTTGTTCATAGCAGTATCTGAACTCATTCCGTAGAATTCTATAAATTGTTTTCCGGAATCGTTGATAATCGTTCCGCCACCTTGATCTGTGCCGGCTAACATACCACCTAGCATCACAAAGTCCGCACCCGCCCCAAAAGCCTTAGCCACATCGCCAGGACAAGTACATCCGCCATCAGCCACAATATGACCACCAAGACCGTGAGCGGCATCGGCGCACTCAATAATAGCACTAAGCTGTGGGTACCCCACACCAGTTTGAACACGAGTAGTACAAACACTACCAGGGCCAATGCCCACTTTAACAATATCTGCGCCACGTAAAATTAACTCCTGTGTCATATCCGCGGTAACTACATTACCTGCAATAATTGTATGTTGTGGAAACTGCATACGCACCTTTCCAACAAAATCACCAAAATGCTCACTGTATCCGTTGGCAACATCGATACAGATAAATTCAATTTCAGGAGCACTGTTGATTATTCTTACTAGTTTTAGAAAATCACGATCACCGGTTCCTGTACTAACTGCAAAATGTCTTGCATCGACTCTATTGAGAATATCAATAATGTCTTCTTCATCATGAGTTTTTACCAAACAGGTAAACAGAGCATGGCCGGCCAATGCTTCTGCTACATTAACGGTCCCGACACCGTCCATATTAGAGGCCATAATTGGAACACCAGTCCATTCAGAGCCACTATGTTTAAATTTATATGTACGTCGCAGATCTACTTCTTTGCGACTAGAAAGAGTACTTCTCTTAGGGCGAATTAGTACATCTTTGAAGTCTAGTTTAACTTCGTCTTCGATACGCATTTTTATCTTTGATTGGCTAGTGGGGAGAACATTTTTCCATCGATACTGCTGGCTGAACGTAATTTTCTATAAACGTTCTGTACACCTACTGCTTGGTTCCAAGCATCTTCTAGAGCGTGGTGTGCTAGAACAGGAGGACGTTCTGGATTTACACCTATGTCAAACAGAGTGCGAGTATCACGAACCTCCCAAAACTGCCAGGGAATAGCCTTGCCTACTTTGCGGAATATGTGTTCTAGAATAATAATATCAAATCCTGCACCGTGGCTCCATACTCGTTTGGCACCCCAGCAAAATTTGTATAGTTTCTGTACCGCTTCTTCGATGCTGATTCTATCTGCAGGATCAAAAGCAGCTTCTTGTGCAGCCTTGCTTTGATTAGCCCACCAATCTAGTGTTGATTGACTAACTGTGCAACCTATGCGATCGCAACTATCAATATCTACTTTTACGTAAAATTTTTCACAGCAGGGTTCTTCGATATCCATGCCAAACGGATCAAACTTTACTGCTCCGATTGTGAGAATTGTCGCGGATGGAAGAACATCTAGTGTTTCTAGATCGATCATAATATCTGTATTCATACAGCTATTATACTACCTTTCTGACAGAATGTCAATGTTTAATAAAGTTTTGGAGGAAGTTGCTGATCACGAAGTTTTTTACGCCAGCGAGCTTTGGCTGCACTTTTGGCACGTTTACGAGCCGTAGTTGGCTTTTCGTAGAATTCTTTTTGTCTTAGGGTGTCTAAAAGACCACCATCTTCTATTTTTTTCTTAAATCTGCGTAGGGCCTGATTAATGTTTTCGTTTTCTTTTACGATCACGCTATTGCCCCTAAATTTGTTTTCAAATTTCGTCATGTTGTTTTAGAATTTTCTCCAATAAAAGTTGAACTTCTTTACTAGTATATATAGCACGATTATTAACTAGATGTAGATCTTTTAGGGTGCCAAAATAATAAGATTTAGAAGAAGCTGACAGATAGCCAACTATGGTATTATTAGAACTGTCTGCATTAAAAATAATGATATCGCATTTGAGTTTTTTATCTAATAACCAAGAAATATCATTGTTTAGATTCCAAACATAGTTAATTATATTTGTATTAAGATTATCTAATTGTAATAGGGCATTAGAAATAATCTGCCCTTGTTCTTGAGTAAGATCAACTGCAAGAATTCTAACTCCGGATATAGTTACATCATCAGGCGCAGTTACTACTAGAATTTTATCTGTCATTTTTTAGCGTCTTGTATTCGTTGCCAAATTGTACGCTCATTCTGTTCAGCATTCTGTTCATAGCCATCTTTACTTTTTTTGACTTGATGACCGTTTTCATTTTCCATCCAAACTATTTCGTTTTTTTTAGATTCGGATTCTGGTAGATAATCACCGGGACGTTGATTTAATTGTTCCTGAGCCCACTTGGCTGCTTCTAATGCCGCTTCATTATCGGTGTAGTCTGCTTGAGGTTTCAAATAATCTTCCCAAGGAAGATGATCAATTATTCCACGTTCGAAAAGTCTACGTTGTGATTTCAAAGAACTATCTGGGTTATCTTTCTTCCAAGCAGCCATAGCCTGTTTTTCAGTTTCGATAGCAGAATTTAAAATTTCATGATCTTCATCTTCTTCTGCTATGGCTTTTTCAGCCTCGGCAATCATTTCGTTCCATTCATCTAATGGTTTCTTTTCGTTGAATCCTTCATCCCGTTCTAGACCAAATTTTTCAGGGGCTGTGTCTGCACCAGTAACTTTAGGAAACATCCATCCAGGAGGATGAGGATCATTGCTTTCTGCTTTAATAGATTTGTCAATTACTTCAGATTCTTCGTTGGCTAAGACTAAATCAGCTATCCATGGATCCGGTTCAACTTCGTCGTCATCTTTGTTCTCACGTAGCCATTGAAAACTATATTGACTAGATAATAATAAGATAACTGCCAAAGGATCGAATACCAAAACAATGATAATAATAACCCAAGTAACAGCTTTTTCTAATAGATTAGCATCTGGATTGTCGCCGTAAATTAATTTAGCGATATACTTAATTGGTCCTACCTCAGCCTCTACCTTTCTTACTTCTGCTCGAATAGGAGCGGCTTCCTCATTAAGTTTAACGATAGCGGCCTGTGCTTTAGATATTTCATTTTGTAAAGTAGTTCTTTCACGAGCTTGATTTCTACGGATTTGAACGGCACGCTCGGCCCCTCGTTCATCGTTACTACGTCCCAGTACTTGATCAACCTGAGCATCCATTTGTGCTAATGCTCGTTTGGCTGCTTCGATGTTATCTTTTTCAGTTTTTATTTTTTCGTCGATTAAAGATATTTTAGACTGTACTTCACCGCTGACTATATTCTGATCTAAGTGTGCCTTAGATAGATAACCAAATATTCCCATTGATGTAATCAACATTAGAATAGCAATAGCTGATATGAGATATGTCTTGATAAGTCTTGGAGCTCTCTTCCAATTCCATTTCAACCATACTGTTGCTACTAATTTGCTGATTTCAAGAGCTACACCCATAATGATAATAGATGCGGCACTGGCAGCAAAAATAGCTACCAATCCTGCCACAGAATACCAAACAGCAACAGCGGATATAGTTAATCCGCTGATCAGAGCTGCATAGGCTAGTAATTTGTCGCTCGAATATGTTTTCATGAACAAATATTTATTCCCTTATCCAGCGCCAATTTGTATGTGCATTATCAAAGCAGGCAGTGGCCGACTGTGTTTTTTCTATACCATAGGCAATAGTTTGAATATGGATTCTTCGACAATACCCATTGCCGGTTGGCCAAGTCATTACTGGAACTGCGATACCGCTGGCATCATTCTTATACCACGTAACTCTTTGACCATTTTCAGACATCATCACTGCCTGATGAATACTCGAGTGATAGGCTTCTTTCTGTTCGTTGTCTAAAGTTTTAAACCAACCAAATGAAAGATCAACTAATCGATTTACAAAACTTCCTGAACGATATTCAAAAAATCTTGGTTCATTAATATCATTAGCGTATGCAGGACTAATAGCCAGCAACGTTAACAATTTCCCAGCTACCATCAGGTTTCTGACAGCTAACGCCTTTACGTTGAACATCACGTCCTCCAAGATTCATCCAGTAAGTAAATTCTCCACAGTTAGGTGCCATACCAGACCTAACTTGGAAGAGCTTTTTGATTTGATCATCTGTACACTCTACTAAAGTTTGGCTCTCAACCTTTTCGCCATTCTTGGTCAATATTGTTTGACTGGTATGACAGTACTGAGGTTTCTGAGCTACTTTTTTGGGGGCCGACGAACAGGCAGAAAACAGCAAACATGTCACTGCTAGAATGACAATCTTGTTCATTATTGTGCTTTCTGTTTGGCTTCGGCCATCAACTGTTCAAAAGTGCTCTTTTTCATTTCAAGACGAACATAGGTATAGTGACGCCCGTTCATAGTAAAGTGACCTTTTTCACTCTTAACATGTCGACGAATGGCAGTCTCAGAAACCTTATAAGAAATTACAGTACGAGTAGTTTTCTTATCGTCTTTGATGTCAATCACAGTTTCGGAATTTACCACACCGTTGATACGTTTAGCAAAGTTGTTCATAGCGATTGCATCCATTTGCTCTTCAGCGGCTTGTGCGTATGCACTTTCACCGGCGCCGCAAGCATAGACATAATCTTCTTTCCACCAAAACCAACCCTTAACACCTTCTTGAGCACAGTCTTTATACCACGACGGTTGTGCATAGGTTTTACGGTCTGGAATTTCCTTCATTGACGAACAACCAGTAATGGCTGCTGCCAAAATGCCTACTATAAGTGCCTTTTTCATAATTGCCTTTCTGTATAAGAATTACTACACTATAAATTATAACACCACCCGAAGGTGGTGTCAACTCATTCTTTAACCAAAATTACTTAAAGAATATCAGTGCCATCATTACCGATTGAACAATAAATCCAAAGCCAATTGTAACTACATTCAACATGTCCTTTTGAACAGCCGCCTTGATAAACAATAGAGTAAGACCTGCCCAAACTAGCAATACCAAATCTACTCCTGGTAAACGATCTGTTAGACCTGCCATTACCGCCAACAGGCTAGGAATGGTACTGGCATGTAAAACTACTACTGCTAGCCAACCAAATGTTTCAGATGAGATTGCTGTAAATTTGGTTGTGATAAACGTCTTAAAAGTTTGAATATTAAAGTTTAGCATAGTTGTTGCCTTTCGATTTTGGTTTGTAGAAAATGTGTTGTCCAATTTGTCCTATCTTTTGTAAAGGCCATTGGGGATTTACATAGTTGGCATGATAGTAGAGGGCTTCTTTAAGCACACTCAACTCAAAACCTTCTAGTAAAACTTTTTTGGCAACCTCATAACTTTCATTATAGGCTGCTTTGTTAATAGGTCTATTTTTATGTACAGAGTCACAAGCCCACGAAAACTGGCATACGACCTTTTCCATAACAACATTTTTTTGATAGACTACACCGCAGACATCTTTTCCGAAACGTCCATCTTTAACACGATTCATAGTGACCTGTGCCACTGCTACTTTGCCTTCGAACGGCTCATAGCCTGCTTCGCGATAGATATTGATTGCTAGGCAATCTAACTGCTGTTCACGAACTTTAATCGAAACAACATCAGGCGAATAATATCCGCTTTTTTCTTTTAGGGTTGAAAACTTAGTAGCGGTAATAGTTTGAACCAACACGGCTACTGCTAAAAATCCTACAAAGTAGGATACTAATTTAATCGACTTTTCCATAAGTCCTCCTTTCATTTGGTGTCAACGTCAAACAATATTCTGTTCTTCATTGGCATTACATTAAGGGAGTAAACTTCACGTGGCTCTATAAAAGAACCCTGGGTTCGTGTAGTTTGTCTCCATCAGCGACAATGTCTCATAACCATTTTGTCGCCTTTGGCGAACTTGACCGCCCGAATCTCACGGGTTTCTCATAGGCCAAGACTCGCGGGTCCTTTTCTGCTTTTGGCATACAATTCGAACCAACTATCTTAGTTTCTTTGCGAAACGTAGTTATATATATCATATCTCAGTAATTATACTATAAAAATAGGTGATTACCGACGCATTTTGGATATCTCGACGGCTTCTTCGTCCGAAAAGATAGGAACTGCATTACTTTTGTGCATAGTACCAATACCTTTGATTTTATCTCCGGTATAGACCTTGTCTGGCGATTTAGTACAAGGTCCGGCAGTAAAAGGCAAACTAGCGATACGTGGGGTCTCTCTGCGATATGGTTCTACTTTTGGGCCAGTATAAGTACCAGACTCGAGGGCACGGCGCCGTTTCTTTTCTTCAACTTCGATGCCCCAACGTTTTTGAAGTTCTTTCCAACTTTCTTCCAAAAATTCAGCCTTTCTTTTTGCTTCGGCAGAAGCCCATTTCTTTTTGCCTTTCTTTTTGCCTGTGGTCGAGAGCCATGGGCCTTCTAGATGCATTGTCAAAAGAAACCTCCAAACTGTTAAACAATGCTACTATTATAGCATCAAGTTTGGAGGTTGTCAAGTGTGTCTTAATTATTCAAAACACGAGCCACTGCTGTTATTACTGCGGCAATACGTCCAATATCACGAAGTTGTTCTACAGTATAGCCTTCCTTCTTGAGAGTTTCATAGTGTGCCTTGACGCAGAAATGGCACTTGCCAACAATTGAAGCGGATAAAGCATAAGCTTCAAATCTAGCTTGTGTAGTACCACCGTGTGTAGAAATAGCATTCATTCTCAACTGTGGAGGTAAACCACTGAGATTAGCATCTTCTGCCATTTCAACGTATGGATACCATACATTATTCATGGCCATTAGGCTAGCGGCCGTGATTGCGGCCTCGGCTTCTTTTTGATCTGCAAGCTGACTATGTATCCAAGTCCACAGTTTAGTGTTGCCTGAGGCGAAAGCCGCCGCTAGTGCAACAGCTTCTGCTTCCTCCTGTGGAAGAGTTGAACGTTTGACCACTGCGTCAATGTTAAGACGTGTGTCTTTGGCATAGTCAGGGATTGTTTCTTTTAATTGATCTACCCATGCTGTCATTTTTTATCTCCCTGTGCGTTGCAAGATGGACAATGCCATCTTTTGAGATAAGCAAATTGTTCTTGAAAGTTTGACATTGTCCTATCTCCTTAATTAAAGTGTTTCACCACCGACTGCACGATTACATGCACATTTTTCACCAGTCTGTAATGCATCTAGGATACGAAGTGTTTCATCGCTAGAACGACCAACGTTCAAGTTGTTAACAGTAACGTGTTGAATAACATTGTCTGGATCAACGATGAATGTGGCACGGAGTGCAGCACCTGCTGGAGCATAGAAAACACCTAATTGGTCAATCAAACTCAACTCGCCACGCTGTGTATCAGCAAACTGAATGTGCTTGATTTTCTTGAGATCATCGTGTGCGGCCTGCCATGCTAGTTTACAGAACTCGTTGTCTGTTGAACCTGTTAACAATACTGCGTCACGATCTGCAAAATCTTGGAACAGTTTGTCATAAGCCACAATCTCTGTTGGGCATACGAAGGTAAAATCTTTTGGGTAGTAAACAATTACTTTCCACTTACCTGCAAATGACTCTTCTGTAATAGTGAAGAAATCATCTTTACCTGGGTTAACGCCTGTTACGGCAAATTTTTCTAACTTATCACCTACTGTTTTCATTTAATTCTCCTTAGTGTGTGTTTGAAAACTTCATTAGTGTTTCTACTAATGTTTATAGTATATATCCTATTAAAACCTAAAATCAATAGATTTTTTCAATAATTATTTCTATAACGCTAATTGAAAAAATCAATAACCTTACTGATAATTTGTCCTGGACAATAGCTGAACAAACTATTATAGAGGAAATTTTTTTATTGTCAAGAAAAAAGGCAACCAAAGTTGCCTTCTTTCACTATTTTTGGTTATAAGGCATAGCTGCCCCAGACGTTCAGTTTTTAGGCTGCAAGAGCAACACGACCGCTTACAGTGTTACCTGTGAAGCCGAGTGCGCCAACGTCGAATGCATCTTCGTTTGCATTTATAGATTTGCTTGATTTAGGGTCATCGCCTACCCTGTTGCCGTCTAGACTATCTCACGCTGTCGAAACCGGGTCAGGCCCATCATAAGAGGACTAGTGCAAACACTATGAGAACAACAACTACACCTATTCCTAAGCTAGTCAGATCATCATTCATGTTAATCTCCTTATGGTGGACCTGGAGGGAATCGAACCCTCGTCCAACATGCCTTCGTTTTGAAGGAATTACAACAATACAGTTATTTAACTATCTTTTTTGGAAAATTGCAAGAGTTTTGTGTGTAGAATCATATTTTCAGTTACCAATTTAGTTATGGTAGCTAAAAGTATTAATCTATCTGCATCTGTAATAACGTCTTTGTCGAATTGTTCAAGAATACTAGCAGCAATCATTTTCATTGCTTCTTCTTTGCCTTGTTTGAAAGAGCCCCAATCAAACGGGTCACCTTCTTCTACTGCAAATGCAATATCGATCAATTCTTCTAGAGTTATTTTAGCCATTTATTTTCTTCCCCATTTGATTTGATTCCACGCTCTTTCGTGAATAAAGTATAGAATACTGTTAGATATTAATTGTACCACACCAATTACTCCAGCAATAGCGAAATTACCAGTCATGATGTATGCAATTAAAAATGTTGCCGATGAACCAGTAATCCGCCAGGTCACTGTTTTAACCAGACTTCTTTTATTTGTATCACTCAAAGCCAAGACTCTTTCTTATTTTAGTAGCGGAGATTGAATGAATTGCATCATCAAATACTTCCTGTTCTATTTTGTATCCAACATCACGTCCGTAAGTGATATTAACGATATTCGGTACTACTTGTATTTCGTATTGTCCTTGATAGATAGGATCGAGATCACGTTTTATGAATTCTTTCACTCGAGATATTTCGAATGGATTAGATCCCTGCCAGCCTTGACAATCACGTATTTGAATCACTACCTGTCCTGTCTTAGCAATAGCACGTTCAAACAGTGCTCTGTGTCCAGCATGCCAAGGTTGCCAACGTCCTAGCATCTGTACAGTTTCTTTTTGCCAATCAAATTTAGGTCTACGACGCTGTTCAATAATATGATTGCCTACGAATTCTGCCCACTTTTCTGCATTTTTTTCTGTGACACGGAAATCATAAACCTCCGGAGGCACAAACATTTTATTGGTATCTTCAAAGCGACCTTCATCGATAGTGTCCATCCAGATGGTCCAATCAGCTTTAAAGTTATTACGCATTTCGGGTATAGGTGCTACGAAGTCACAGATTACATAGTCAGTGCTTGATGCCAAGGCAAACTCTAACATTCGTAAACTCTGTCGTATGCGTCCTTCCTTTGAGAAGTCCCAGTCGTTGTATTTTCTGCGCACATCATCGGCATTGAACCAAGTCACTGTGGCATTGAGGCCTGTGATAGGCAACACTTCAGAAATCTGCTGAGTGGTTCCGTGTTGTTCCAGATATTTTTTCAAGGCTTCTGCTAGATAGGTTTTACCTGAACCCGGTAAGCCCATGATTAAGATTCGTTGCTTCATTATGATTTCCTTCGACTTTTAGAAAAGAGTGTAATAATAGTTATTCTGATAAGTCGAAACAGCTGAATATCGTGAAATTATTTCAACCAGCCGATTTTCTTATTATTGTCTACCCTGTGTTGCCATTCTGTGACTGAGCCAGGAAATCTCCATGCCCATATAGCAACTAAGGCCATAAACACCGCAGTTGATAAGATACCAACGGGTTTTACACCTGTGAACCACATGATAATCAAACTTGATGTCATCATGGCTAACATAAAATATTTCATTTTAGTTGGAAACACACGCTTCTGTCCCCAATTAGTTAGGAACGGGCCAAACAGTTTGTGATTATAAAGCCAACGATGCATACGCTCGCTACCTTTGCTAAAACAATAGGCAGCAAATACTACCCAAATACTATAAGGCATACCGGGAGTGATAACTCCTACGTAGGCCATTCCTAAACTAATGAATCCTAATATATTCCAAAATAATTTTTTAATTTTATTCATGCCGCAACCACTCTGTTAGGAACTGCACTGACAATAATATCTTGATGCAGATTTGGAGTAAATTTACCTCCGGCCGCTCCATTTAATGTTGCTAACGTACTTGCTATACCTTTGGTTTTTCTAGTACTAATACCGCCATAAGGCAAATTAGGAATAGCATAACTAATATGAATCCATACTGTTTTACCTGGTAGATATTCTAATAACAATTGATCGTAGGGAACATTTTTACTGATCCATACAGCAATGTCAAAATAATCGTGCGCACTAACTCCCCTAAACTGCAGATCCATAGCCTGTCCAGTGCCGTGGGCCCCTCCACCGATACTAGCTCCATGTCTATAACTATTGGTTATAAAAGCATTTGAATACTTTGCTTTTATTGGCTCCCAAACATTCAAGGCCAGTGCAGCTAAATTATTAACTACTGCTTGAGGACCCGATACTGCAGGACTACATTGAGATAGTTGAGCAATGGTTCTAGGATAGGTAACATTTTTTATCATTGTTCCTAGAGTGGTGCCATTAGGAGTTAATACCGTACCAAAACTTATGTCACCGGTAACTTCTGCAGATTCACGAGCTGCCGGCGGTGCTACAGGTGCTACTCCTTGTGTTTTCGGAGTCGGTGTTGTTGTTAGTTCTGTGTGTTCTTGTTTGGTAATACGACCTTCTGCTAGAAATCGATCAGCTTCTACTTTACCTGCAGTATTATCGTCATCCCCTTCAACGTTCTGTACCGCCTGTACTACAGTAACTCTAGGTACTGTGACTGCAGAGAATGAACCTTCTGTACTGGCCGCATTGTAAAGAGCAATTATCTGTCCGTTAGCATAGACGTTGGCAGCATCATATACTGGTTCTACCCTTCCGTTAGCACCAAATCTGAGACCAGTAATAGCGGTAAAGGGGTGGGTATGATTAACCGGAGTATAGATGCCGCTAGGGCTATTGCCGGGAGCCGGACTTGGGCTAATTGTTGGTGTAGTTGCCATACTACTATTTAAGCCAGTTTAATACCCGTAGTTTGTTGTATATAGGCGTCTGCAAACTGTTTGTCTGTAACTTCAACTGCTGATACTGCAGATTTTTGTAGTTTTAGTTCTTTATCGTGATTTACGGTCAGCATAAACGGAATCATCCCAATACCCTGCGGACCCATACTTAAACTCATTGGTCGTGATAATTTATAGTATGTGGTTCCATCTTCAACTAGTTTGGCAATTAATTCTTCACCACCCGCTGTTTTAATAGAAACGATTTCACCTTCTGAAATACCTTTGTCAATTAACATATTATCCTTGTAAATGTTTTTTTAATTCTGTAAATCCGCCAATTAGATTTCCATCTAGAAAAATCTGTGGCACTGTTCTTGCTGTTGGTACTGCTTCTAATAAATCTTCTTTGGTATAACCATCGCCCACTTTACGCTCTTCAAACTCAATACCTTTTTGTGTCAGTAGTGCTTTTGCTTGATCGCAGTAGGGGCAATGGTACTTGCTCCATACGATTGCTTTCATTGTGTTTCCTTATTATTAACCGGTATAAACCACACTGCCGTTCTTGTCTGTGACTCGAACCATCAGCATGCCTTTGTTTTTGTATTGTAGAGCAGCAGCCATAGCTGATTGTTCGTTGCCATAGTGTCCTATGGTTGTCCAAGATTCGTAGGGGTTTGATCTTTTAAATTGTGCTTTATACATAGTTTATTATATAGCCGGAAGAGCGTCGTAGTCAAGATTTTCACTCATGGCGCCGATTACATAATTTGTTGACTCATTTTCTTGTAATGCTGTTTGTTTCTTACTGGTATCAACATGTTTGTTAAACCAAGGAATAGGTGTGGATTTTGGAGCAGGTGTCCAATATTTGATTCCAATATCTTTAAGTGCTCCAACTGCTGTGTAATCAACAAAATCCTTTAGAATATTTGCGTTAAGTCCAATAACTGGTCCTTTTTGGAATAGATATTCTGCCCAGGCTTTCTCTTCGGCGATTACGTCTTTGTAGATCTGTATAACTTCTTCTTGACAGTCCTGTGCAGCTTTAGCAAAACGTGGATCTTCTTTGACAACTTGATTAATCAAGAAAGCGGTCCAACCCTTATGTAGCAGTTCGTCTTGCAGGATAAGACTAATGATGTTGCCGTTGCCAATAAAGATTTTGTTTTCTACCATTGCTAGGCTTGTAGCAAAGCTAACCATAAAGCGGAACGCTTCTAAGGCATAGCTGGCGTGTAAGGCCAACCATATAGCTTTGACATGTTCGTGCTCTGGAAATTTTTCCTGTAATTCTTTACGACAGTTAATCATGTGTAAACGATCATAGTAGAGACCAACACTTGACGCCATACCTACAATTTCTTTAGTGTCGTGAATAGTATTAAACACATCCTTAGGCACATTATAGATATTACGAATAATATGGCTGTAGCTTTTTGAGTGTATGTTTGTTTCGTAGAATGTCCAGTTATAGACTAGTGCTTCTAATTCTGGTAACGAAATAACGGGGGTAAAGATTTGACTCGGTCCACGACCTTGTAAACTGTCTAAGGCTGTTTGACGTAAAAGATTGCTGGTAAAGATGTGTTTAACAGCATCACTCGCATCTTTAAAGTCATTGGCATCTTTTGAAAGACTGATTTCTTCTGGTTGCCAAAAGAATCCACGAGCAGTGGCTTCGAAGTCTGCAATTTTTTTATATTTAACTTCTTCGAATCGCTGAATAGTTACTGGGCCTGCTGGATCTAAAAACATCTTACGATGTAGATAATCTGTTTTTGTTTTTAAATTATATTGTTGTTGACTCATAGTTTACATGCCTCGCAATCTTCATCGATCGACGGTTCCGATTCTCTTTCGTGAAATCCGTTGTAGTGTACTTCTGGTGTAGCATCTTCCTGCTTGCTACCGGCCTTGTTAATCAGACTATAATAGAATGTCTTCAAACCCCATAGATGTGCCTGCATTAAATTTTTAGCAATCAATGTTGTAGGAACTTTACGTTCTTCAAAGTGAGCAGGATTATAAAAAGTATTAGTTGAAATACTTTGATCTACATAAGCAGCCAACACTGCCGCAGTTTTAAGATAACCGGCACAGTCTGTCTGCTCCCACATCAATTGGTACTTGTTTTTCAATCTATTATATTCTGGTGCTACCTGTGTAAATGAACCCGCTTTGGATTCTTTAGTAGTAATTAAACTCATAGGCATTTCAATACCGTTAGTTGAGTTGATTACTACACTGCTAGACTCGACAGGAGCAATGGCCATTAAAGTAGCATTGCGTACTCCGTGCTGTTTCATTTCAACACGGAGTCCTTCCCAGTCTAGTTCGGGAGTAAAATCTGTAAGTTCGTTTACTCCGTTGGCTCTTCTTTCCCAAGGAAACTCTCCTTGCCCGTAACGTGTCTTGTCACTGTCTAGGCATTTGCCTCTCTCCTTGGCAAGTTCAACTGTGGCTTCTGTAAGATAAAAGGCCTGATGTTCCATCCAACTTTTAACTTCCGCCAATGCATCTTTGTCTCCATACTTAAGGCTCCTTTTAGCATGCCAATAGGCAAGATTAGTAATACCAATACCGAGTGGTTGGATTTCATCATTACTGAGTTTACTCTGTATTGATAAGAAATCCTGGTAGTCTAGAATATTACATAGACTACGTTGCAAGATGCGACAGGCTCTACGCATGTCTTCTGGGTTTCGGAACGCACCCCAGTTGATGGATCCCAGTGTGCATAACGCTATGCGTCCCTCCTCGTCGTCTAATCTCTTAAATGGACGGGTTGGCAATAAGATCTCACAGCACAAGTTACTTTGATAGATGGTATGATATTCAGGATCAAAAGGACCTTGATTCATTACGTTATCAATAAACACCAAATAGATGCGACCTGTATCTGTACGCTCCTTGAGTATGCCAGATCTAAATACTTCTTCTGCTGACATAGTTTTTTTGCGAAGACCTTTTTTCTGTTCATACTTCACATAAAGTTCTTCAAATAATTCTGTATCTCGATAGAAAGCTTCGTATAAGTCAGGCACTTCATTAGGATCAAAGAATGTGATATCTTCTTTGTTCTTAAATCTTCTCCAGAAGAAAGCTGATAACACAACGCCATAGTCCATATGACGCACACGAGTTTCTTCTGTGCCTTGATTGTTCTTTAAAACAATAAGGTCATCAAACTGATGATGCCAAATAGGATAGAACACAGTAGCACTGGCATTACGAATACCGCCTTGTGAACATGAACGTAGATCACCAAACCATTTCTTTAGAAATGGGATCATTCCGGTGTGCATGATTTCGCCACCTCTGATGGGACTACCTAATGATCTTAGACGACCTATCTCTAGACCGATGCCTGCTCGCTTGCTGGCATACTTGGCCATCATTTCTCCGCTAGCAAATATACTGTCAAGATCATCGTCGCTACGAATAAGGACACAGGATGAGAATTGCTTTGTTGGAGTTCCAAGACCAGCAAGAACAGGAGTAGCAAGAGTAAATAGGCCATCGCTAGCTGCGTTATAGTATTCTTTAATATAACGCATACGGGCTGCATTAGGTTCTTCTTTATGAAAGACTGTAGCGGCAGCCACCATGTACCTAACCTGAGGAGTTTCATATGTTTCTTTTGTAGCACGATTTTTAACCAAATATTTTTCAATCAACTGTTCGATGGCAGCATAGGAATAATGTTCGTCTTTTTCATGATCGATCATTTCCTGCATCTTGTTCCAATCTTCTTCGGTATACCACTCAAGTAGTTCTGGAGTATATAAACCTACGGTAACATTTTTCTTTACTATGTCGTATAGATGTGGTGGATCATATTGACCATAGACATCTTTACGCAACATTGAAAGTCTTTGCTTGCCAGCTACAAACTGATAATTGGTATTGCCTACATCTGGATTATGTTCAACGTCAATTAGGTCAACAATGGCTCGTAGAGTAATGCCATCGATTTCTTCAGTGGTGATACCATCATAGAAATTTACCTGTGCTTTAATCTCAATCATTGACTGACTAACGTCAGCTATTCCTTTACATACCTTTGCAACCTGTGCTTGCCACTTTTCGATGTGTAGTGGTTCTTTGCTCCCGTCTCTCTTTATAACTGTGATGTTGTTCATTGACTTTGTGGCTCTCTATGTTTTTTATTATTAAGAATGATATTTATTACAATCTGTTCTTCGACCAAATTATGTTGGTTTTTAAATTCATTATTTTATCTACATCGACTACGGTGCGATACTCTAAATTAAGTACATGTTTTTTATCCACAACAACAAAATAACTAGGTTCTTTTCTGTCGGGCAACATCATCGTATGTATCTCACATTCAGTATCCATAAACCGCTGTGTTAATTTAATAGTATACAGCATACCCAATGCAATTGCAAGGTCGTCAAGATGGAGATCCAAAATTAAATGCCATGGATCGGGCCATTCTGTTGGGTTTTGAGGATCAAGATATGGACTAACAAACGGAGCATGGCTCCAAAGTTCAGCAACATCTTCTAGAGGAGTTGCACTGACTTCTAGGCTATCTCTAAACTGCTTCCAATTGGTTAGTCTATCTGTGCCGTGACTATCAAACACCATAGGTGACATCAAAAGAGATGTTACCTGTTGCGCCTGTGGCAAGAGGATTCTTATAGGACAAAACTATAGTATCAAGATTTGCGCCTAGAGTTGAATCATCGCCGACCCTATTGCTGGACAACGATGCTGTAAATTCAAAATTAGTCATAAGAGATCCTCCGGGAGAAGTAATAAAATTAGGTGAATAAGTGTAGCTGTCTGTGACAGTAATCTGGTTATCAGCAGCACCCAGGTCATCGCTAACTGCCATATGTAATGATCCGAATCTTGTGTGGGTCCCAAGTCTTAGACAATAATTAATCACAGTAAATTTGTTCAATGCAGAAAATACTGCTAACGGTCTAAAACTATCTGACAGATAGATTAAAGAATAATTTTTATCTAGAAAATCTACAGAAGAAGCATTAAAGACTTCAGTATATGCAGAGATATCATTAGTTGCTGTCATGTTGGCTAATTGCTGACGATCACTACGACAGGCCACAAGAATGTTACTAATCTTTTCTCCAAAGTATACCATTACATCATCTGGCGATGCTGCTGTTGAAACATTGTTACCTACATTTTTAAACTTAGATTGTTGTATCACAGTTCCCTGACCGTAGGTAGAACGGAAGGCCTGATTGGCTATTTCTTCAAAGTCACAGTCTGAAATAATCCATCTGTTGCCTTGTGTTTCGACTCCTTGAATATAAATTGCTGTGTCGCTAACAAAAAATTTACACTGATCAAATTTTATTACAGTTTCATAGACCAAGGACTGAAGACATTTAACTGCTATACTGTTACCTTGAAACAGGCAGTTTTTAATCTGAATATCAGTTACTCGTGTACCTATAAGACTGTTTTCCCAAAACATAGCTGCAGGTTCAGTCGACAATGAGGTCACTGTATTACCAAGCACATATTCGCCTAATACAGTGATATTTTCAAAAGTAGAATTACCTACTCCAGATAACACTATCTGTCCTGCATTTCTCTGTACAGTGAGATTGGAGATACTAATGTTTTGAGGTCTGTTTGTGCTGTTAAAATCAACAAGTTCTAAACCTGTGCTGGTAACGAATCTAATGTTATTATTACCGATATTGAGAACAACACCGTTCTGTGTTTCCCCTTTAATAATTACATTAGATGGAATAGTTAAATCGCTAGCGAACAGGTATTCACCGTTTGGTACTATTAGAACTTTTCTATAGTTTGTGTTAACGTTACGGAACAGTTGTATGAATGCTGTTTCAAAAGCCAGCACACAGTCTGTAGAACCATCTCCTATGGCTCCAAAGTCTGTCACTGATACATATTCGTCTAGTTTGCTTTGAAGACTTCTTGAAACGCTAAGAGTAATTGCGGTGTCATCGTTGGCGTATTGATATCCACGTGCAAGATCTAAAATATTATCATGCTCTGTGAGAATTTTTGTATTTCCCACATAAGGTGCTCCTTCAAGTACAGAACCATTACCGATGAATAGTTCTTGGCTGTCTACAGCCCAAGCAAATTCAGCTGAACTTAATTGCGGAACTCCACTATTGGAATTTTTCTGTCCTCTACGGACTTGTATTTTCGAGATCTGGACAACTGCCACGATAGTATCCTCTATGCTTTATAGAGTATTTATCTACCTAGCTTATAGTATTCCTCTACCTTGTTGAGCCATGCATCCTGCCATTTGTTAAAATCTTTAGGCTCTAGTGTAAATTGTTGATATTGAAAGTCTCTTGAACACATAAAAATAACACCTTTTTTAATGTCTGTGCCGTAGACTTCATTATGTGCTAATATATAAGCCATTAACTGTAAGTAGTAATCTTCTACCCACTCTGCCTTCTTAGGTTTATTGGTCTGCTTGTGATCCATTACAGCAGGCTCACCTTCATGTACACCTACTAGGTCAGTGGTTCCTGAGAACAATCCCGGAAAGTATAAACTCTGTTCCATAGCCCATACTTCGTTAACTTTAGAGAGACCGTTTTCGATGATAACATCAGCCATTTTGTTAGCCTGCACGTGAACAGGATTATTACCTGGTTGTCGTTGTTCACCTATCAGAAATCGTTCTAGATTAGCATGCATAGCTGTACCTACACCTGCAGCTTCTGTAGTAATCTGTTTGGCCTTGTCTTCCCCTATGCGCTTCTTCCACTCATTTAGGTGAGTCATATCTTTAGTAGCCGACAGGATTGTTGTTACTGAGGGCAGGCTTTCACCATCAGGAGTTAGATAAACTCTTTTACGTGTTACAGGATCGTTGACCTGTTGACAGTTTTTGTATTGATATCGCTCAATAAATGGCGGGGGAGTAAATTGTATCATATTCTGTATATATTACAGAATTATTTTAGTGTTGTCAAGCCTGGGTTTGTAGTTGTTTTGGAGCAGCCGAAGCAGCGATTTTATCTACGGCTGCTTGACTGTCTTGAGGAGTTTGAGTTCCATCACCCTTAGGTTCTTCATCTGGGGCTCCGGGAACATTAAGCTCAACTCCTCGGTCGTTGAAATTTTTAACTAGATTTTGGATAGCCGGGCTCGAATCATAAATTGATTTGAATGTCTCATAGTCGGCGGCAAATTCAAATCCGCTGTCTTGAGCAATTTTTTGCAGTGATGCCCAATTCATATTGGCCGGTGCTTTTTTACTGGCGGCTCGGCCTACAAAATTTCTAAGTATCATTACGAACTTATCTAGGCCTGCATCTGTATCAACAAATTCAAAAAATCTCATCGTATCTGTGCCAGTTGTTTTTGTAGGTCTTGTAATTCTTGTTGCTTTTGTTTGATAGCATCTTGAATCTGTTTCTTTTGATTAGCCTTGTCTAGGGCCTGTTGAGCCTGCATCTTGGCCTGTGCCTGCGGATCAGCAGATACCTGTTGTCCAGGAGCTAGTGTAGTTGAGCCTGCGGCAGGAGTAGCGCCAAGCATAGGAGCATCAAGCTCCTGTAGCCTAGCGAATTCTGTTTCAGAAACAATATTAGAAAGTTTCATTAGCCTGCCAATACTTTCAACAAACGATTTTGATAATCAATGCTTTCACGTTGTTCACGTCCTGAATCACCTAGTCCGCCTGCTGCTGGTTCAGCTGCGGCGAATTCATCGTCTGCTGGTTCTGCATTCATAGCATCTGGTTCTGCTGGTGCTTCTAGATCACTGCCCAGATCTGCTTCTGGCTCGGCACCAAGCATACCTGCTGCTTGTTCTTCTCCTGTGAGCTGACGAACGCCTGTTGATAGTGTTTCACGTGTGGCTTTGAGATTTTCTAGAGCAGCTTGAATTGCTGGAGCACAAGCACTGATAAAGTTCTTGGCCTGCTCTGCACCCATTTCGTCACGAATAGAATCGCCTAGCTGTAATAGAGTGTCATTCTCCATACCAGAAAGTTCTTCAATCCAACGACCTACTCTGTCAACCATTGTTTTTGCTGTGACAATCGCAGACGCTTGCTGGATTTCACCTTCTTGTAATTTAGTCATATCTTCTCCTGATTCTGTTGACTCATTCTTTTCTTTGTTGTGTTGCTTCCACGCTGTGGCGTAGGCAATACCACGTTCTTTGTCTGATAGTTTACCATCTTTGGCATATCCTTTCTTGATATGCTTGACCATACGTTCTGCCTTGTCTCCTGGAGGAGCCTTTTCAGAAACTTCAGTACCTTCCTTGCCGCTAAATCCACGAGCAGCACCTTTTACTGCACCTTTGACTCCGCCTACAATCTTTCGACCAACCTGTGCCATAAATGGTTCATCTTCTTTTTCTCTATCAGATTTTAACTTAGCAATACGATCATCTGATTGCTTGTCCAAAGAAGCCTTTAAACGATCCGCAGCATCTTTACGAAGTTGATCCATGTCATAAGCTTCGTTGTCTAGACTCTCGTAGTCCTCATCTGATCCAAACCCTGCTGATGCTAGTGCGTATGCATCGTCAGTTTCACCACCTTCGTCTGGATCTTGATCTCCGCCATCGACTAGTTCTTCAAACTCTGCTTGAAGATCATCTATCAAAGGTTCCTTCTCTGGAAATTCTCCGCCGTCTTGATCTGCGTATGCATACCACACTACTTCTGCGGCCGATTCAGCATCGCCGTTTTCTAGATGTTTGACAATTTCTTTAATGTCTGGATCGCCATACCCGCCAATTTCCATAGCAGCTTGTTCGAATTTCTGTAATAGTTCTTGAACTTTTTCTTCTAGAGAACCAAACCCTTCTTCAACTTCTACTGGACCAGCATCGACAACAAACTCGTCTCGTTCTGCAATTTCTGCATTAATAGCATCTAACATCCATTGTGCTTGTGTTAGAGCTTCATTTTCTAATGTTTCATTGAACCCGCTTTGGCTTCGAGCATTATGAATCTGTGTTCGCAGTTTATTACGAGCATCTTCCAACTTAGGTAAATCAAATGATTCTAGATTTAGTCGCTTGCCAAAGGTTTTTTCAATAGATTCATTAATACGATCTGCAGATCGTTGATTTTTAAAAAGGTCTGTTGTTCTCATGTTTAAGGGTCCAGATTGATACTATATTTATTCAGATGTCGGCCAAACTTTCAACTCTTTTTTTAGCAGTCATAGCACGATCTCTGCTTTCACAGTATCTAGCCCATAACACATCGGCACGGTCGTAATCTTGATTATTCACTGCTTTTTGATACTGAGATCTCAACAACTGACTGTCTATAAACCAACGACCGTACTCCTGATCAGCAGCATAGATTTGATCAATTAGTATAAAAGAACTACGTCTGGCGAGCAAATTCGCTATGCGTATGGCTGCACAATTTAGACTGATTTCTTTGTACCGAAATTGACCCTGTTGTTTGAGATGTTTAACAGTGCCTTGATTTATGATCAACACATCGCCCACAAGAATACCATCTGCTGTTTTAACAGGCAAGATAAGATTCTTTTGGATTACTGAGCTCAGTGTCTGCTCAAGACGTTTACTTAAATTAGTCATAAAAAAAGGACCTATGGTCCTTATTTAAGTGTGTATTTAATTAATGAAATATTTTTACAATAGAATCAAAGTGTCCAGATACAAATCCTAGTACTGCTAGGCCACCGAGGATCATATACATCCATTTCTGTTTAAATTGTTGTAGCTCAGATATTTTTGCATCTAATTCTGTATGAGTGCTTTTAATAGATTTAGCTAATTCGGCATGCTGTGTACATGATGCTTCATACATTTGATCCAGACGTTGAGTTATACCAGCTCCAAGCTGATTAACATCGATTTTAACTTCGTCTAATTTTTCGTCTAGGTTAGCTACCTGTACTTCTACAACGCTAACACGTTCTGCTACTGTTGGCATCCAGCCATCTCCTGTTAAGTCAAGTTCCCGCGAGGGACATGTGCCTAAGAATGAAATGCCTTGTTTATTTGCCTGTTAAATTTATTTATCCGTTTTAGAGAGATTCGCTGATCCATATATTGGTTTTTGGACCGTGTGTTTGAAATATTGCCGGATTAATGTCTACACTGTTATTTAGTTCTCCAATAACAGGAACACCATGTAGGTCATCTAAAAGCAGACCGACTGGATCTCCTTCTTTCATAAATGTATCTGGTCGTTCCGAATCAAATATCCACGTCCAATAGTTGGCTCGACCTTCTAAGGGATAAGGTAGAGACCCTGAGGATTCGATCGGATCAGTTTCCCAACTGACGTTGGCTCTAAGACCTATGGCTTGTAACAGACTATTAAAATTAGCTTGCTGAGCAAGAAGAAGATGATCTGTTTCGGATCTTGAGGGATTACTCCGAGTAATATCAACTAAGGTAACAATTTGATAACGTGGCATAATATGCTACTATTTACATCTATAAAATAGAGCCAACAAAAAAGCGCCTTTCGGCGCTTTAATGCTTCCCATCCCTAGGAAATTAAATTAAACTGCTGCTAAAGGGAATCCAGCAACTGCTGTAACTGTTGCAGAGCTTAGGTTAACTGAACCAGCACCAACCGATGTCTTAGCTTGGATTAGATCTTCTAAGTGTGCTGCAAAAGTTTCTGCGTTGGAACCGTCATACTCGTCAGTACCAAAATCACCTTCAACTAGAACAGTGATGATCTGACCAGCGTTTGCTCCACTGTCAGCACGTAAAGCAGAATAACCAACCACTGTTGCTAATGTAGCGATTGTGTTTAGAACATCTTTAACAGCACCATTAGCACCTAGCTCTGTAGAAGCAAAGTTTGTGCCATTAACTGCAAAGTCGATGTCAAATGCTGCAAGTGCTTTGGTTAAACCGTTTCTTGCTACATCTCTGTGACCAGCATTAGCGCCAGCATAGGCTGCTGTGATTGCAGCGCCAGAATTGTTACTAGTTTGTCTTACTGAATAAATGTCTGCCATGATATTTTCTCCTAATCAATGACCTCGCTCAGAGGCCGGCAATAATAAAGAATCACCTCGATTCTTATGCAAGTATTTATGTCTTTTGGAAAAAACCGTGGTTTTGAGCCGTTAATCTGCTCTAAATGGAGTCCAACGGTCTCTAGGAACTAGTTTTACAGAGTCTTTGCCCTTAACATAGCCTTCACCGCCCGCTTTACCACCAGTGTTAGCAGTAATATCACCTTCGGCACTGTCTAACTCACGGATCACTTCATCTTTAGCTTTCATTAGTTCACGTACTAATAGGAACATATTGTCCATGGCACCCGCGTTGGCTTTGGATAATTCATCTATCTTCTGTTGCTTAGGCGCAGACACTTTGCTGGTCTGT
>JACCDJ010056592.1_pt1 | contig 23241 bp, 23 predicted proteins | sample 7444481 | NCBI WGS metagenome assembly JACCDJ01 (sample SAMN15323435, study PRJNA562643) | freshwater metagenome | isolation source: river surface water | place: USA:Blue River Watershed | collected 2017-08-15 | reverse complement strand
TTCTTACCGGTGGCCATGCTTTGTTAGTAGATGAAGCACCTAAGGGTCTTCAATTCAAAATTGAGGACAAGTTTTTCTCTTTCGCTGAGAACGACAAACGATGCATTAAAATGGAAAACACAGAAACATACACATATTACAATTTATGCTTTGAGAATGATGGAAACAAAGATGCACGCTTTGGTGTGTGGGCCAACGGAGTGTTGTGTGAAACACCATCCGAAAAACAATTTACGAAACACCAATATGCCGAATTATTATAAAACATTGTCTATCATATGAAAGATAATGGGTGATCCTAAGTTTAGTACTATTTTGAAATACCAATAGACCGAGTAAAATTGCATGAAAAATAAAGAAAATTGAAATGCCTTTTTTGACATATGGTATGTATTATACAAAACATACCATAACAAACCAAACACTTTAAAAATGGACTGCCCAATTTGCTTAGAGATTGTTCAACAAGGACGTAATTGCGTCGTCACCGAATGTGGACATTGTTTCCATACCAGTTGTTTAATGACGAATGTCATGCACAATGGATTTGGATGTCCTTATTGCCGAGATGCCATGACCAAGGTCGAACAGACCGACGACGAAGAGGTCGACGAAGACGACGAAGATGATCAATCCGATGACGACGATGATTCTGAGTATGATGACGATGAAGAAGATGGCGACCAAGAAGATTATGTGCTAAGAGGTTTCCGATTCTTTTACAACAATGTAGAGAATGTAGAACATGATACTAGCGACGTCTTTGTAGAAACATCTGATCAAGTATCCGAAGAGAGCAATCCAGACCGGGTGATACCTAGTAATAAATATATAATTGAAAAGTTACAAGAGAAAAATGTAAGTTATAGCCAATTAGTTACCATGATTGTCGACAATCATTACCGATGCGACACAGATGAGTTTGGAACGATGGACAATGTATATGGAGTATTGAATAAAATAAATGATATCATAATAGAGTATAATTAGAGTTGTTTTCTGTAAATGTATAATACTTTTTAATTTCTGAGGTATTTGTATACGATGATAGACGCATCAAGTATTTATTTTTCTGGAACAACCGATTCGTATTTATCGATTCCTGCAGACACCTCTTTAGACTTTGGAACCGGAACATTTACCATTGAATGGTATCAATATATGGAATCAGGACAAAATTGGCCGCGTATTTTCGACAATGGAAGTATCATGGTGAGTATAGAACAAAGTGATCCGGGTGAACCAAGACAATTTTATTTTTGGATCAATGGATCTTCATTTGATTTAGGAAATGAAATGACAAATATTGATAATACTTGGGTTCATTTTGCAATTACCCGTGATTCTAGTGATACAATACGCGCATATCGGGATGGTGGATTGTTGGGATCCATTACGAATAACAGTACCAATTTTACAAGTAGCAATCCTTTATACATTGGTATAAAAAACGGTGGTTCAGACGGAGAATTTTTCAAAGGTTATTTAGCATACTTTCGATGGATCAAGGGAGAATGTTTATACACATCTGATTTTACTCCCCATTTAAGTTTATTAAACAAACAACCATTTGGTGTATATAGTGCGGAAAATTATGCGGCGAATGCTATACCAGAGTTCAGTAATAGTTTTGGTATGGGTGTCACATGTAATTCAGTTACTAAAATAACTGCGTCTGGAAATGGAGCAAGTGCATCAATTCCATATGTGTATGGAACAACAACTTCATCAATGTTATGGCCAATGGGAACGATTCCATACACATTTACAATTTGCTCAACCACTCGATATACTGGATCAAATAAAAACCGTATATTACAATCCAGTGGTGGTGGTAATTTGTCAAATTGGTTACATGGACATTGGTCATATACAGAAGGAGCTTATCGAGGAACTGCATTTTATGGACAAGACTGGTCAAGAAGCTATGTTACATTAGATACGGACAATTCGTGGTTAGTCATGTGTGGTAAAAATGTCGGTATCGGACCGGGAAATATATATTATGATGGTGCTGCATATGGAAATGGTTCAGATGGAGCAATTCAGGGAATAGATGCTCTTAGTATCAATAGTGGTGGATATGGTGAATATGGTGACTTCGCATTCTCCAATATTATGATTTGGGATCAAGCGTTAACCGATGCAGAAATTGTTACTGTATACGATGTATTAAACGATTATTTGGCAAACGGTGGAAATGCAGGTGAATATTTCAACCAAATTGCACTAACTACCGAGACCAATGTATCTTTGTTGTTATTAGCAAACGATGGTACTTATAAAGGAACTATGAGTGGTAGTGTATCTGAAAATAATGTTACGATACAAACATCGACGATCACTTACCCAGGTGAGCCACCATGTTTCTTAGAAGGTACACAAATTGCGGTCTTACGTGACGGTGTAGAAAGTCTTGTTAAAGTAGAAGATCTTCGCCAAGGTGATTTAGTGAATACCTATAAACATGGACCAAAAGCCATCAAAATCATCGGCAAACGCACTTGTCAAAATGACAAAGAAAAAATAAACGCTGCCCTCTACAAGGTTTCCAAAACAGAAGAAATGATCGATGATTTATACATCAGTGGCGGTCATGGTATTCTGAAGGACGACGCTCCTCGCGGTCTTCAATTCAAAATTGATGACAAATATATCCATTTTGCTCACCAATGTTGCGAACATGTAGATGACCGTCGTATGTGCACTTATTACAATTTTTGTATGGAAGGCGACAAAGATGAACGATACGGTGTCTGGGCCAACGGTCTCCTATGTGAAACCCCATCCGAGCGCCAATTGGAAAGTTTCGGCTTGATTTTATTATAATAACCCATACCTTTGGTCAAACCTTTGGTAAGACCTTTGGTCAAACCTTTGGTAAGACCTTCGGTCGGTCCCCCCTTAAATCTATTTTTCGAAAATAATATAGTAATTATTTCCGAATACTATTATCCCCACCACAATGTCCGAGCACGTAGGTATTATCGACAATGCACTTTTACAAAAACACGAAGTCAAACTCTACGGCAGTGACCGTGATACCTATTATATTATCAACGATTTCCTAGAAGAAAACCAATCCGAACGCGCATTTTACATTATCGATTTGGGCGAAATCACCAATTCCTATACAAATTGGGTCAAATTGTTACCCGATGTAAAACCATACTACGCAGTCAAATGCAATCCGAATCCGGTTCTACTCGACGTCTTGGCATCTTTAGGATGTAACTTCGATTGTGCAAGTGAAAATGAAATCAAAACCATTATTGAAATCACCAAAGACCCCACTCGTATTATTTTCGCCAATCCATGCAAAATGTCGTCGCAAATCCGTTATGCCCGCGCAAACGACGTCGATCTGATGACATTCGATTGCGAAGAAGAACTCTACAAGATCAAACTTTATCATCCTTATGCCAAACTAATCCTCCGTCTAGCCGTCGACGACAGCAAAAGCAAATGCAAGTTCAACAAGAAGTTCGGGTGCCCATTGTCCCAAGTTGAAGAATTGTTGCGTATTGTAAAAACCCTCAAATTGGATGTGGTCGGTTTCAGTTTCCATGTAGGTAGCGGATGTTCATCGGCGGACAATTTTTACGATGCACTACACGATTGCCGGAAAGCAACCGATATTGCCAAAGATTTAGGAATCACAATCACGATGATTGATATTGGTGGTGGATTTCCTGGACTCGATGTCAATGTCAAGTTCGAAGATATTGCGAAAAAAGTCAATGATGGGATGACCGATTTTTTTGCGTCAGAAATAGAAAACAAGACGATTCAGTTTATTTCGGAACCGGGACGCTACTTTGCGGAAAAAACCCATACATTAGTGATGAATATTATTGGGAAAAAAGTCGTCAAATCATCCGATGATAAAACATTCGTCTATTATTTGAATGACGGTATTTATGGGTCGTTCAATTGCATTTATTTTGATCATTCGAAACCAACGGTGTTGCCATTCAATGAACGCGACGGACAATTGCACAAAAGTCGGTTATTCGGACCTACCTGCGACAGTATTGATTTAATTGCGGAAGAAATCATGTTGCCGGAATTGGCGATAGGTGAATGGGTTTATGTAGAAAACTTCGGGGCGTATACGGTCGCGGCCAGTTCAGGGTTTAATGGATTTAGAACAAGTATCTGTAAATATATATTTAGGTCATAATTTCTATAGGTATTGTATAATACAAAAATGAGTAGCGACTTATTTTTCGATAATGTTGGTGGCAGCACCCAAGATTACATTTACGTAACCGATTGTGCTGGAATACAATTAGGAACTGGAGATTATGAAATTGAATGGACAATGAAGATGGATTTTACATTATCAGGTAATTATACTCGAGTATGGGGATTGGGTGATTATCCACAACCTTATTTATCAATGAGTGTTGAAAAGGTGGGTTCTAATCGCGCAATGTATTTTTGGCATTCTGCAGGAGGAAATAGTTATGATAATTTGCATACTTTAGATGGTACTACTTACAATAATGCATGGACCACATTTAAATTGAATCGTACTTCTGGTTTAGTTACATTATACGTAAATGATGTATCGGTAAATGCAATATCATGTACTCATAATTCTACAGCACCAACTGGAAAATCATTATACATTGGGTCTCAATATACAAGTACCGTTGGTACAAATGCTCCAACCGATGGATTTTACGGTTATTTGCGTTATTTTTCTTGGACAAAAGCCGGAGTTCAACAATTTTATATTGATAACTACGGAGCACATGGCACATTTGCAAACAATGTATTTTATGTTAATAATAACGGAACTCCAACTACCGTACCATGTTTCAATAAAGGAACACAAATCCTATGCATCGACGGCGAAGATGAAATATACATGCCTATTGAGAAAATTGTCGCAGGCACTAAAGTTAAAACATATAAGCATGGTGCAAAAGCAGTAAAATGCATTGGACACGGACAGTTTATCAATGATGTTAAGAATCCAAAGAAATGTATGTTCAAGATGGAAAAAACTGAATCCATGACCGACGATTTGATTCTTACCGGTGGACATGCAGTTTTGGTCGATCAAGCATCAAAAGGTCTTCAATTCAAGATTGATGATAAATATTTATCATTTGTAGAAAACAATAAATCATTTGTGACCCTGGACAATACCGAAACATATACCTATTATAATTTCTGCATGGAAGGCGACAGTGATGTGCGTTACGGTGTTTGGGCGAATGGCGTTTTATGTGAAACTCCATCGGAAAAACAGTTTAGAACATTTACATACGATCATATTGACGAATAAATGATTGATTTAAAAATATATATAAATTATCGTACATATATTTAAATAATGGAAAACAACGGATGCGACGAGATTCTGGAAAATATGCAAAAATGTTTGATGGAATGCAAAACCAATTCCAAAACCCATTTTAGCAAACACTTTACGGATTTGAAAAAATGTGAAAATCTTCGCGTTTACGAACGATCATTAGGTGCTTCTACCGGTATCAAAATCATTTATGCCATTGATAAAATCAGTGCGGAAAAATCATACCAGATCATGTATGATACTGGGTCAAAGGTTTTGACATTTAGGTAAAAATATATTTAGATAGTATATATACATGAGTTCAGTGAGTTTAGTTTTTGACGGAACCGGTAGTTACTATTTAATAGTGCCCTACGCCAGCGGTTTACAATTTGGAACAAACAATTTTGAAATATCATGGGATCAAAAAGTAGCAAATTTGACTACTACAAAACGTGTTTTTTCAGTAGGTTCATACCCATCTGCTGAAATTGCAGTATCAATTGAAGGATCTGCTATATATTTTTGGGGTAAGAGTGGTTATCGCATTAATGCGTCTATTTCGGCTGCTAATAATACTTGGTGTAATATAAAAATTGTACGTTCAAGTGGAACCATTACAATGTCTATCAGTTATGATAGTGGAAATACATATACTACATTAGGTACTTATTCAAGTAGCACTCTCAATTTTAACAATGATTATGCATATTCAAGTATGTACATTGGAATAGAAAATACAACATCATGTCCATTCAATGGTGAAATAAACAACTTCAAATGGATCAATAATGGAACGACTGTTCTAAACTTGACAGGATCCAGTTTCGGTGGCACATTGGGCGGAACTGTAAACGTATCATGTTTTAACGAAGGAACCCAAATCCTTTGCTTAATCGACGAACAAGAAACATACATGCCTATTGAAAAAATTGTCGCCGGAACACTCGTAAAAACCTACAAACACGGTGCCAAAGCAGTCAAATGCATTGGAAAAGGATCTATGCGCAACGACGTCGAGAATCCAAAGAGTTGCATGTACAAACTTCCAAAAACTGCCAATATGACCGACGATTTAATCCTTACCGGTGGTCATGCGATCCTAGTTGATGAAGCACCAAAAGGACTTCAATTCAAAATCGAAGACAAGTTTTTCTCTTTTGTCGAGAATGACAAATCATTCGAGAAAATCGAGAACGCCGAATTGTACACTTATTACAATTTTTGCTTTGAAAACGACGGCGACAAAAACGCTCGTTACGGTGTCTGGGCTAACGGCGTTTTATGTGAAACTCCATCAGAAAACCAATTTGTTGAACACCAATACAGTGTTGTTCTATAAATATTCGTAAAAATATGAAACTCGGGGGTTCATATTTTTATATGATGATTTTTGTTTATTTTTTGTGTTGTTTTTTTGAGTGTTTGTTTTTATTACGAGCACCTTCATCAAATGACTCTTTGCCATGTTCCCCACAACGATGCATAACGCGCCATGCTAAATGTGCTAAAATAACAAAAACAACGGCATGGACAATCACGGCGGTTTTAGATGTTAGGCCGGAAAAGAAGATTTTCTTGCCGACAGGAGGTAAAGTAAGAACCATACCAGGAGAAAGAACGATGAACAGAACGAAAAGAACGATCATATGACGCCACATGATTATATATATAATACATTAGATTATATTAGGTGAAGTTTTGGTCGCTCTGCTTTGGTCGCTTCGCTTTGGTCGCTCATATTGTTGGCATAGCATCAATATCCATATATGGTGTCCACAATTCGGCACTATCTACTTCATATTCACGAAACAACCCATTGGTAAATTGATTTTCGGGAGTATGTTTGTGAACAGTGCGTGCAATCATTTTATACAATTTAAAGTTTGGATAACGCTCTTGACCATTCTTCTTGTAAAGCATATGTTTACCTTCATCGTCATTACACCAATCCGCTATTATTTTTTGGAACTCGTCTAAATCTTCGTAAACATCTTCGTCGTCGATCAAAAAATCATACATGGAACATCCTAGACGACACAAATCAAAACTCATGTTGGGTTCCAAACGTGGTTTGGATTCATTGAAAAATGGTTCGCAATTGTATTGTGAATATGCATCCCCGCCATGTGCAAAACTATCACTGCAAAAGACTTCACCTTGGCACTTGTAAATCGCGCGACCGAAATCGATGATTTTATAAATACGTCCAAAGGTAGGAACGCGATAATGTTTACCGCCATATTTATAATACAAATATTCAACATCGGTGCTTTTATACATGATATTGTTGGTATGTAAATCGTTGTGGGTCATTTTGAAGACTTTTTGGTAGACCAAGAGAGTCATGACAATTTGAAACAATGCACTCATACCATCATCTCTGCATATATCACTTTTTTCCAAAAGACTATCGAATGTTCCTTCGCATTTTTCTAGACAAATCATTTGCACTGGGAAATTGTTGATGTATGCGTATATTTCTTCTTCTTCTGAGGAACTTGAATCCGAGCCAGATGAGCCAGATGAGCCAGATGAGCCAGACGATTCAGATCCAGATTCGGATCCTGACGATTCAGAGTCATCTGACGATTCAGATCCAGATGAACTCATTGTTTCATCCGAGCAACTGGTATTTTCCGAACCTTCCGAGTCCGAATCATCAGATTCCTCCTCCTCAGAAGATGATGAAACAGATGCACGTTCGTAGACTTCTTCGACATCATCGCTAATATCTACATCACCATCCCCGTCAATCGATTCCACACCTAATGAAATGACGGAATCAATGTCCGCATCATCATCCCCTCCAATTTCCAACCGTTTTTTGTTGCAGCGTGAATCATTGGTTTCTACTTGTCCAACGCTCTCATCTGAAATCGTAAACAATTTGCCAACATGTTCATGGAAATATTTGGATTCACATATATAATCCAAATCGTCAGCCACATTCATTTTATATTTTTCCTGAATACCCGTGCAACATCCATAAAAATCAATACCGTGCACAAATCCATAATCATGCAATAATCGACTGCTTAAATAACTGAAGAAACAATCGACATAAGCAACATTGTTTTTATCTACATATTTGGGAAATACGTTAGCATTCGCGCCGCCCATTTTAGGCAATTGCAACAATCGTTCATCGTTACTATTGTATTTACCAATCATATACTTCACCGGATCCAACAGTGGCGAGAACTTGGTAAATGTAGGACTCTCTTTGATCTCTCCATTTCGGCTATCCATAATTTCACAACTATTCACCATTTTGAATGCGCGTTTTAAAGAAACATTCTCTAGATCTGTGAAACATGAATATACTGGATTATAGAGTTGCACATCACGTATATGGAAGGGATGATACCCTTGTTCCACATCTCCTTGCCCCAATTCTTCTTTCATATGTTCGACTAAAGCATTCATATCATACACGTTTTCGTTCTCAAACTCGATCCATTTTTCTCCTAAATATTTTGCCATAGTTGTATATCTTGAATGGAACATATAATATTGCCATTGTGAACGATTGTTGCAAAGTGGGACGATTGTAAACAATAATCGTTATCAACCCGGGACGATTGTAAACAATAATCGTTATCGCGTTCATCACTTCCAAATAAAAATCCCTAAATAGTATAAGTTTAGCAAAATGGCATTAGAGTTGAAAAAGTTTGACATGAAAAATATCACATTTAAACCCGATGAGAACAAGGGTCCCGTCATTGTCATGATTGGTCGTCGTGATACAGGTAAATCGTTTTTAGTCAAGGATCTATTATACCATCATCAAGATATTCCTATTGGAACCGTTATTTCAGGAACAGAAGCCGGAAACGGTTTTTATTCGGCTCATGTGCCTAAACTCTTTATTCACGAGGAATATAGTACATTTTTAATCGAAAATGTGCTAAAAAGACAACGCCAGGTTCTCAAACAAGTGAAAAAAGAAATGGAAACATATCGTCGAACCACCATTGATCCTCGGACGTTCGTCATCCTAGATGATTGTTTATACGATGCCACTTGGTCCCGTGACAAAATGATGAGATTGCTTTTCATGAACGGTCGTCACTGGAAAGTGATGTTGATCATTACCATGCAATATCCATTAGGTATTCCACCCAATTTGAGAACCAATATTGATTATGTATTCATTTTAAGAGAACCATATGCAGTAAATCGCAAACGTATTTGGGAGAATTATGCCTCTATGTTTCCAACGTTTGAATCGTTTAATACCGTCATGGATCAAACCACTGAGAACTTTGAATGTTTAGTCATCAATAACAATGCCAAATCGAATAAAATCACCGATCAGATTTTCTGGTACAAAGCCGAGAACCGTCCAGATTTCAAATTGGGATCCAAAGAGTTCTGGGAAATCTCGAAATCGATGGGTTCCGACGACGAAGATGAAGCATATGATCCACAAAAAGTGAAAAAGAAGAGCACATTGCAACAAATAACGGTCAAGAAAACAAAATAAAAAGAGAGTATCATACAACTATATATGCAAGCGATCGCGGTTTTTCAAGATAAAAAAATCAGCGGAACCGTGCGTTTCGTAGAAGAGGACAAAGACAATGTGCGTATTGAAATCAATGTAGTTGGATTGCGCAAAAACGCCCACCACGGTTTTCACGTGCATGAATGCGGAGATATGTCGCTAGGATGCGAAAGTATGTGTGCCCATTTCAATCCCTATGGCAAAACTCATGGTTGTCCCGGCGATAAAGAACGTCATGTGGGGGATTTAGGCAATTTGAAAACCGATGCCCACGGTTGTGCAAAATATGTGATGTATGACGACCAAATCAAGTTGCGCGGAACCAAATGCAATATTATCGGACGCGGACTTATTATACATGCCGATCGCGACGATTGTGGAAAAGGCGGACATGAGACATCACTTACGACTGGCAATTCGGGAAAACGCATTGCATGTGCAGTTATTGGAATTGCATCTCCTAAAAAATAAAATTGAAACTATTTCGGGTTTAGTATAAGATTACTATTATACTAAAACATCAATCAAACATCTCACATACGTTTAAACATGGAAACCAGACGTCGTCGCCTCCCTACTTGTGGATATTGTTGCCAAGAAGGACATAATGTACGTAGTTGTTGTGACCCAGATATGCTGCAATTACGCATACAATTTAAAAATATAGTTCGGAATCATGCACGTCTTGAAACCATAAGAAGTTGGTTGAATGAAATCAACAATACCAAATTATTGAAAATGGTGGTCATGCAATACATTCGCATCGGATTCCATTCAGTTATTTCAAAACCGGATATGGTCGAAAGGACAATGCAATTTGTGTATGAACAACACCGCCATGAATTACAGGAAAAAGTCGCAAATGTGAATATGTATATTAGACAACTCGATCATATGCAGGTAGCATTGACACCACAAATGCTGTGTGAGAGTTATGCTGCATACTTTCGAGAAGCACAAATACCGGACGAAGAACATGCATTGGTATGTGCAGTTGTATTGGATATGCCACAAGTAAATATGGTTATCGAATATATTGTTTTGGCACGATTGGAATGCTATCTAGCAAATATGATACGAGAAATAACGCAGCAAATTATGAGTTATGGTCAAGATTTTCGAGTTCAAGATATTCGAGTAATACCTATTTATGTGGAACCAGTAAAATATGTATACGAAGAATCGAATACACCTCCGCCGCTCAATACCGATCCATGTCCAATCTGTTTCGATGATCTGAAATGGCGGGATACATATACTACGGAATGCGGTCATCACTTTTGTCACAAATGTATCCAATCTACAATCAAACAAATCCCGAATACCACTCGATGCCCGTGCCCTATGTGTCGCACACCCTTAGCCAAATTATATTATTATGATATGCAAAAATATACAAATCATATGGACACAAAACTTCCCCTATGTATTGATCTTACGATTGCCTGATAAAGAGGGCGTATACTTATTTTTTATGGTATTTACGGGACTTTGATTTGCGGGATCCAAGTTTACGACCAAGTTTACGACTTCTATGTTTTCGCAACTTTGCACCGCCTTTAGAAATTATACTTACTTCATCTTTATTTGGACAATCAACAACATTCTCATTGCATTCGGTCATCTCATTTTTAGTATTATCATCTTCTACCATGCATCCATTTACATTTACAAATAATGGTTTTTCTGATTGCGATTGAAGCTTATTTCCGATTGCAATGATTTCATATGAAGTCATACGTGGTCTGTGATCATTTTCATATAAAATATATGTGCAATCATTATTATTCGAAATAAGTATATCTAACCATTCATATATTGATTGAATCACTTGATCATCCGGTATTTTTTTCACACGATAAGATTCAATTGCTGCTACTATTTCTTTATTATCTGGTATAATTTTATAAGAATGTGATTCATTTTTGCCATTCGTAGGAATAATAATTCTATACTCATCGGGATGTCTTGGTTTTTTTAGGACCTGTATAGTTTCTTTTGTTCCATCATCAAGAGTAATTTCCATTGTTTGTTTATAATAGTTATTGATTCTATCATCTTGTATTTTTTTGTAGTTTTCCTTGGAATTATCACGATTCTTACTCAGAGATTTACGTAAAAACGAAGAAATCTTGCTATTATTTTGTATTTTCCAAATCGGATCCACTAATAATCCATATGTTTTTTTCACTTCAGACATTTCCAAATATATAATACACATATATAAAAATATACAAAAATATACAAAAACACGGCACCGCTGAGGACCTTTCGCATCCACCCTACATACGACCATTCCAAAATAGGATCATCACCTATGGGATTCTTTCTAAATCCCAATAGCACATAATCGCGAATATATTCATAATGGTGTTTTTCATACATTTGTAAATAGTTCGGAAAAAGGGCTGCATATTCTTGGCTATTGCGAACATAGTCGCCATTTTCTAACAATTCCGTAATTAAATATGTCGCCCATGTAGTATTGCGATTGGGTTCACGCATCAATATCATCCCGTCGTGTTTCAAAATAATGTCGATTTCCTTCAAAATAAAATGGAAGTCGGTATTGCTAATATGATGGATACAGTCATTGAACAATACAAGGTCGAAGGTATGATTTTCAAATGGTAGTCTTCCGCTATAAGGCGTTATCATATCAATTTGTAGAAACTCTTTTTCCGGAAATGCACGCGATGCCGTGGCAATGCGACTCTTATCACTATCAACTCCCACATAATTATCGAAAAATACACTCATGATTCCCGGACCGGATCCAAAATCCAAGACTTTTTTCGCGCCATCATTTGTAAATTGGGGGAGAATGGACCCCAACTGTTTTTTGAAGAGGGCCTGTTCACAATCTTTACACACATGAAAATAGAAAAACCCGGTATCTATTAAGTGACTAAAGTTCTCATTCAATAAAACCCGATTGACAAAAAGAACGACGAAGAACAAATGAATCCACATTAGATTACTAGATGGATTCATTTTATATGGATTTATGCAAATAAATCTCGGACATTTTTCAACATATTGACTTTTGATTCGACTGCGGCCACATCAATCGATTTTCTGAATCGACTTGGGTCGGCACAAATCGCCTTCAATAATTCGAAATCGCGGTCGACATCTCCCGACAAATCAATTTGTGTTCCGGGAAAATAGGATTCGATGTTTTTACATCCTAGATATACTGGTGTTGTACCAGCCAATAATGGATTGATGATTTTTTCGGAAAAATAATGTGCACATTGATAGTTCTCAATGCAAATATGAAACTGATATGATTCGACCATTTTACACATATCGGCTTCTTCAAATGGCCCTTTGAAACGAGGATCATTCATGCTTGTATAAAACTTGCATCCGCGACCATAAATATCAATCGGTAAATCACTACGAACAATTTTTTGGACCAATTTATGGCGATATTTATGTCCAGGTGCAAAGTTTTTCTGACTAATCATAATAGACATGATATTGGATTTGATGGGCGGATTGACGTAAGGTTTTATATACCATAAAAAGGCATTTCCTTCGACAAATGCCGAAGGTAAATTGGGAATCTTGTCACCAATGAAATACTTACCAATATGGCGTTGGGCATATTGGACAAACTCTCGAGTCAAACGTAAAAATGGAATCGGTTCATGTGCAAATCCAATGACATTTTCCTTGGGTATACTAAGGCGAGGCATACCTGTATTCATGATAATGACATGTGTATAATCATCACCATCCGTCATTCGGAACTCAGTTCCATATCCTGGAATAGATTCGGCACAACTTATTTTTTCCCATTGTTCTTTGGCACCGCGCGAATCACAACACGACGAAAAAACGCGAATAATCATCATAATATACCATGTATAATATGGTGGTTTTTATATAGTTTATAGTATTGAGCATTTCACATAATCTGTAAATCATAAATCAATGCTTCTCCGGTAAAAATCGTGAGATGTTCTATCATATGCCAGTGGATTTATTATAAATGAGTTTCTATCGGTCGTTTCTGGTTCCGGATATTTATTGTATATTGTATCAAACTCTATTTCTTTTTTGTCGGTTACCTTTTTCGTATAATATTTGTAAATGACACAAATGATTACCGCGCCAGATAGGATAATACAAAATATAACCGAATACATTTTTGGACCGTTTGTTTTGAATATATTTGAACCGAAATTGTTTACAGTTGCATTTTCATTCGTTGGACCATAGGTTGGAATGATTGTTGGTGTATAGGTTGGAATGATTGTTGGAGTACAGGTTGGAGTATAGGTTGGACCGTAGGTTGGACCATAGGTTGGACCATAGGTTGGACCATAGGTTGGACCATAGGTTGGAATAATAGTTGGAATCATCGATGGTCTAAAACTTGGACCATAGGTTGGAGTATAGGTTGGACCGTAGGTTGGACCGTAGGTTGGACCGTAGGTTGGACCGTAGGTTGGACCATAGGTTGGAATTATAGTTGGACCATAGGTTGGAATTATAGTTGGAGCATAGGTTGGAATTATAGTTGGAGCATATGTTGGAATAATAGTTGGACCATAGGTTGGAATTATAGTTGGAGCATATGTTGGAATAATGGTTGGACCATAGGTTGGACCATAGGTTGGACCATAGGTTGGAATAATGGTTGGACCATAGGTTGGAATAATGGTTGGACCATAGGTTGGAATAATGGTTGGACCATAGGTTGGACCATAGGTTGGACCATAGGTTGGACTCAAACTTGGACTCAAACTTGGACTCAAACTTGGACTCAAACTTGGACTCAAACTTGGACTCAAACTTGGAATAATTGTTGGACTATAGGTTGGAACCATCGATTGAATATACGTTGGATTCACCGTAGGAATAAAACTCGGTACTCGAGATTTGTAAACCGATTGCATAAATGTTGGCACAAATGTTGGCGCACTAGGTACTAAAGGATTCATATACTACATTACAATGACAAAATTAGGCAATCATTTTCATTTGTATTGGACCATGGCATTGATATTCAGTATTCCAAATAATATCATCCAAACAATAATCTTCAATATTTTCATGTTCATTTGCAAAAGCAATTTTCGGAAAAGGATAAGGTGCGCGCGTCAGTTGGGTTTGCAATGGTTCAATATGTGATTCGTAAATATGACAATTGCCCAAAAAATGGACAAACTCGTCGGCTTCTAATCCACAATGATGTGCCAGCATATGGGTTAAAAACGAATAACTCGCAATGTTGAATGGAACTCCTAACCCCACATCCCCACTACGTTGATATAATGCACATGATAAATACCGATTTTCACGCACATTGAATTGCGCTAATAAATGACATGGTGGTAAAGCCATTTCGTTCAGTTGACATGGATTCCACGCTGACAAAATAATGCGCCGTGATGTTCTCAATTCGGGAGTTCGCAACATATGTATAATAGAAGCCAACTGATCTACTCCTTGTCCTGAATAATCGGTATGACAATCCGCATAGGGTGCATTAAAATGGCGCCATTGATGACCGTAAATCGGACCTAAATCCCCTTCTTCGCGTCCGAAAAATCCACATGAATCGAGAAACTCGCGACTGCCATTTCCATCCCAAATATGCACATTTTGTTCGACCAATTCGCAATTGTTGGTCGATCCGCGCAAAAACCAAATGAGTTCTTTGAAACACGTTTTCCAAGCGAGTTTTTTGGTGGTGAGTAGCGGCAATGTACCGTCTTTCAGCGAAAACCTCATCGAATACCCGAAATAAGATTTTACCATTCCATTACGTGTGTTTTCGGCAGTCCCTTTTTCCAAAATGGTGTTGATCAATTCTAAATATTGGTTCTCGTCGGATCGCATGATAATTATAATCATTATGGAGTCTTTGTTTTTATCTCGTTCTCAATAAAACAATTTATTGTCTCTATCAAATTGCCTAAATCTTTCTCGTAAAATGTTTTGTGCAAATAATGATCGCATTTTTCAAAACAAACCGTGGATTCAATCTCATGCTTCCTGAATAGGGGCGATTTTTTCGAAACCGTGAATGGATTGTATATTGTAATCATGACTTTATCGACATGTTGCATATTTTTTGCGAAACGGGATATATAATACATCGATCACCTAATTGTATTATACACATCTTTTGGGTTTATGTAATTGTTTGTGTTTTATTGTTTTTCGAAAGAATATAAAGTTGTTTTCCATAAAAATGACATATAAGACAATGGACCAAAATAGCGAAACTATTACTACTACTATCAAGAAGAAACGCGTGTCGAAGAAAAAGACCGAAGCCGTGACACAAGAAGAAGAACCCAAAGAAAACATCCAAATGGTGCCTGAAGATTCGAAAAAACGGGGTCGCAAACCAAAAGGTGGGAAATTAATTCCGCGTGTCATTGAACCCGTAGTTCAAAAAGATACAATTGCCAATATTATACTGCATTTGAAATGTTCATTGAAAGACCTAGATGAGTATAATACCAATATTAATAAAATGATCAAGAATCCGTTGAATTATGATCCGAGTGTACCGCCCGAAATCCGCATGTACAATGATGACAAGACGGATTTATTGAAATACGAACCGGTGACTGAAATGGCTGTTCAGCCATTGCAAAGCGGTCCGACTTATGCCTACAAAGATAATTTGTGTAGCCAATGTTCCAAGGGGGCAAAGTCAACGGTCGAACATAAAACGGTTAGCGACGACGATCATGTGAATATGAAAGACGTGAATACGAAGTTGCGATCATTGAAGATTCAACTCTACAAGAACACAATGCATGATAAAAAATCGGCATGTTTCTGGTGCACTTACGAGTTCGATAATCCAGCATGTTATATTCCGAAATACGAAATGGACGATACCATTTTCGCTTATGGATCGTTTTGCAGACCAGAATGTGCCGTTGCTTATTTGATGAAAGAAAACATTGATGATTCTACCAAGTTTGAACGATACCATTTACTCAATCAAATCTATAGCAAAATCTATGATTTCAAGAAAAACATCAAACCTGCGCCAAATCCGTACTATTTGTTGGACAAGTTTTATGGCAATTTGAGTATACAAGAATATCGGAAATTGTTGAAAACAGAACATATGTTGTTGGTCATTGAAAAACCATTGACTCGTATTTTACCGGAATTGCACGAAGACAATGAAGATATGATGTTGTCCGCGAATGGGGGGAATCAACCAAATGGTATGAATGGGGTGTATAAAGTAAAACGCCAGAGCGAAAAACAACAGGGACCTAGTAAGGCAAGTATTATACGTGATACTTTTGGATTAGCTTAGATTACATTAGATTAGTAGTTAGTTTAGATGCTTAGTCATTATTAAATTACATATGAATATAAACAGTATTCACATGTAATAATATAAAATGCTTACCATTGATTTGATGGGCGGTTTAGGGAACCAATTATTCCAAATATTCGTGACGATTGCCTATGCACTGAACCATAAACACAAGTTTGTATTTACGCACGATGAAATATTAAAAGTGGGGGTGCATCGACCAACTTATTGGAATCATTTTCTGAAACGATTAGCTATGTTTACGACAGCCAATAAAGCCCACGGTCTAGCCAATGATTTTGCGAAAATGTGGCCACGATACAAAGAACCTTATTTTCGGTATCATGAAATACAGGCGATTGATCCAAATACCCATTTCGTATTACATGGCTATTTCCAATCATACAAGTATTTTGAAACAGTGCAAGACAAGATCTATAAAATGATTCAACTTGAAGAACAACAACACGCCATTCGAGCAGAATATCCTGCACTTTTGGAAAAAACCAATAGTCAAGAGATTATTATCAGCATGCATTTTCGCTTAGGAGATTTCAAAGCAAAACAACAATATCATCCGATTATCCATCCACATTATTATGAGATGGCTCTAAAAACCATTCTGAATAAATCAGCCCATCAAAATTACAAAGTATTGTATTTTTGCGAAGCAGAAGACAATATTTATGTCGACCAAGTCATCGTAAAAATCCGATCCATATTGAGTAATTACCACATCACGTTTGTAAAAGTCGATGATAGTATTGCCGACTGGAAACAAATGCTCATTATGAGTTGTTGTGATCATAACATTATAGCCAATAGTTCGTATAGTTGGTGGGGGGCATATTTGAATGCTAGTGCCACAAAAATGGTATGTTATCCAAATGTATGGTTTGGACCCGGAATACCACATACCGGTAATAATGCAGTTGATGATATGTTTCCTCATTCCTGGACAAAAATAATTGTATAAAATTGAAAATGTATAAAGGTTTGTCATGATTAGTATCCACATACAACTACTATTATGCCAAAATCACTCTACAAAATGGATGCTTCTTCGAAAACAATTGTCGACAAAATGAAACATAAAATGAAGAAACAATTCAAAAAAATCGAAGAAAAAATGGAAGACTACGAAAAATACAAGATGAATTACGAATATTTTAAATATTCGCCTTATGTACAAGAATTGTTAGCCGAAATCGCCGATTTGAAACGTGTCAATAAGGTATTGATGAATCAATTGACTATCAAACATAAATCGGATTATGAAATCAACAAAGTCCGTAAACATAAACCGGTCATTATCAAGGTGGAACCAATTTCTGGAAATGGTGAAGTCATTGATTTAACGCATGAGGATGAGTCCACGAACATTGTGTATGATCTGGAGGAAGTTGATGACGAAGATGACGTTATTGATTTGACTCAGGAAGAAGTCGATGATCAAGAAGCTGACGAAGAAGCTGACGAAGAAGACGCAGTCGAGGAAGAAGAAGCTGACGAAGAAGCTGACGAAGAAGACGCAGTCGAGGAAGAAGAAGTCGAGGATCAAGACGCAGTCGACGAAGAAGACGCAGTCGACGAAGAAGACGCAGTCGACGAAGAAGACGCTGAAGAAGAAGATCAAGACGCAGTCGAGACCGAGGATGACGCTGAGGATCAAGACGCAGTCGAGACCGAGGATCAAGAAGAAGAAGTCGAGACCGAGGATGACGCTGAGGATCAAGACGCAGTCGAGACCGAGGATCAAGAAGAAGAAGTCGAGACCGAGGATGACGCTGAGGATCAAGACGAGACCGAAGAAGAGGAGGTCTACGAGGTCAAAATCAAAAACAAAACTTACTATACAACTAACGAGAAAAATGGAACGATTTATTCTGTAGATAAAGACGGCGATATTGGCGATGAAGTTGGTCAATATATTGACGGTAAACCTGTATTCAAAAAATAATCAATAATACAATAACATCCTTTTTATTGTATTATACGTAACGTGCATTATCTATTTCTGCGCGTATATCCACCCGTTTTCATTGGTCCTCGCTTTGCAGACTTGTTAGCAGATTTTATTTTTTCTTCTTTCGCCCTTTTCTTTTTTTCAATTTCAGTTTTCGCAGTTTCAACATTAAATGGTTCGCGTCGCACTAATTTATACGTTTTAACTGGATTCATTAATTCAAGAAATCGACTGATCAAGTTTTTGTCTTTGTATTGACAATTCAAGACCCCCATAGTCTTCTCATCTAAATTACCAAGAATCACTTCCATGTATACATTTATTTTGTATGCCGCATTGTTTTTGTTATTGTCGTTTTTATTGTAGATCCAATTGTTTTTGAATACTGATATGTTAAATGCATCATCTATAGAAACCGATTTGTTTTTTTGTGGATTCTCAATTTCATAAGACTTGATAACAATATTTTTATAAAAATCATTCGAAGTATTATCCAAATAATCTTTCACCATTTTTTGAAAATGAGGATTCATGGATTCTATATTCTGAAATAAATCCTTATTGATATTGTTGACTATATTTACAAAAAAACTATATTTTTCTTTACGCAATTCATCGTCGAATAATTGTTTCATTGATTTGTCTAGTTTGATTTCCTTGTATTTATAATAAATACCGGGCGAACTCAATATATACTTATGTATAAGATCCAAACTTAATTTCTCATTCATAATTTGCGTTATTTTTTGCAGTTTTTGTTTGATAATGTTTGGTGAAACTTTCAGTGTCTGTAAACTATTTATTTTATCTAATGTTGACTGGAGTTTATTTGAGATATTCGTAGTTCCTGGCGCTTGCAACATTTTCATGTCTGTAATCAATTCTTTTATAATTCGATCCGCATCTCTATATTGTGCATATAATTGTGCATTACCACTGATTCTTTTAAAATCATTGTATTTTTCAAATAAATACCATAACTCTAGTTTTAATTTATCTATTTCAGATTTCAAACCCTTTTTGATTTGATCCAGTGACCCATGTGTATTATAGGCAGTATTTTTCCATGTAAACAATGGATTTGTCTTTTTAAGATCGGCAAGTTCATTTTCACTATCAATAATCGCATCTACTTTTCCCGTCATAGCATTTATTTTTTTTGTGATCCAATCCTTTTTTTTTGCATCAATGTAAGAGCTCCCTTGTATATTTATATTTGATGTATTATAACTATTAACATACTTGTCCAATATATCTTTTAGATCCTTATTATCATTGGCATTTTTAACACTCTTAATATAATCGTATAATACTGTATCGTATCCTGCATTGAATGTAATATTATCAAGTTGTCTTTTTATTGCTGTCAATTCGTTTGTTAACTTAACTATCTCTGATTGTTTCGCTGCAATTTCACTCGCATTTTGCGCATCCCCTGAATATAAATCAATATATTTAAACAAATCATTATCTATTTTACTTATTTGAAACTGAAACGCATTATTGAAAGCAGATGCACCCTTTATATTATCTATATTCCCATTTTCTACAAAATAATTAACCATATCTTTTAGTTTTACTTGAAACTCGGCTTTTTTATCAGGCAATGATTCCATATATTCATTTAATTTGCTTATCATTTTTCTTACCAATACATCCTCATCAAATAAAAAGATTTGATTTTTCAAACTATTAAAGTCTTCGTCTGTAAAATAGGTATCGCTTTTTGGATCAGTAAGTGCGACTGATAATTTGTTATTTATAATATTTATATCATTACCATAATTTGCGAGCGATTTTTGTCGCCGCGATTCAAAATCATTTACTTGTTGTATAAAATTACTATACAATGGTTCGTTTATAACATCATTTATCCATATAATCTCGGAAATCGTTTCGTTCGCACTTAATTTTGCATGTTTACTTTTTTCACCATACATCATTTTTTTTATTTTGGTTATATTATTGCCTCGATATGGATTTCGTTGTTGTTTCAAATACTTATCAAATGACGTTGTTATATTATGTTTGGTTGGACATGTATTCGGAAACAATAGATTCAACATCAAAACAATATTTTCATTCATATCTCTATAATCGGTGGTCGGTGTACCATTTGCAACTACATTGTTTATAAAGGATGTTCTATCAAAAAATGTTTTCAACAATGAATTATATTCTTTCCCTTCTAAATATGCTTTTGGATATTTTATATGTGGTGCAAAATAGGGCAATTGTTGAGCAGGTATTTCAATATCGGGTTTCGTCGATGTAATTATTTTTGAATATGTCAATGGAAACGGGGTCTTGTTATTATTTGTTTCGACCATAATTTCAATTGTTCGAATATCATCATTTAGTATTCCACCATTATAATTTTTCATAGTTATAATAGTAATATATTTTTATACAGCATCTAATTATTTCCGGAATAGGCTAAAAAATCTTGCTGTTTTTCCTGGGTTTTTTGTTTTTTCGCTTTTGCCAATACTTCTTCGGCCTGTTTAATTTGATCGGGCGTCACGGTTTCATTATTGTCTAAAAGCGATACATGGTAATCAGTAAAGTTCTCAGGTAAACAACAGAATGAACTCTCTTCATTCAATAGATAATCCATAAATAAAATAAATACCAACATGATAATCAGTGCAGTATAAATATCGCGAGTACCCATCCAAGCAATAGCAAATACCAACATATCACGACTAAATGTATGTTTCAAATAGGATTCCATGGTTTTACTTAATTTCACATTGACAAACTTGGATGCAATATTCAATACGATGATCATGAGACCCGCAAATATTTTACTATTATTCAGTGTCATAATGTGATCATGCAATAATGAAAACGGTCCCAAGAATGATGTTTTCGACCTTTTACCCATATTATATATTTAGGCGAAGAGTTTTTTGCGACGGTATATATTCATGGAGTTCGCATTTTTTCTTCAATAATTGAGAACCCACAAGTCGATGAACATGGGTTGCAATTACGATCGGTATAATTCAATTCGGCAAAAACATGGGGTGCCATTTCGCTCTTTACATTCATCGATTTGTGTTTTAAACGCCCCTGATCGCAATTGTTTTTCACAAAGGTTTTCTGAACGGGGGTCTGGTCATATCCAATATAAGGAATCGCATCGGTGGCATCAAACTCGGCAAAATCTTCTACCCCCAGTTCTTCGAAACCTTCATCTATACAATCATCTAAATTATCTTCCATAACCAATGAAAATCCTTCTACATAATCAGTTTGATAATAAAAAATAACTAGTGCACACACCAATGCGCCATAGAGAACATCCACCTTCGTATACAAAATTATGAGAACAATGGCTACTAATTTACCTAAAATACTATGGGCAAAAACAGCAGTTTCTTTATAATACAAATAAAGCACACTGGCTACAATGATGGGTAATATATTTATTAGGGATTTTATCATATATATAAACCGTCGATTTTTATCTTAACCATTTGGGCGTTATTCCTGTAAATAAAATCTAGTGATTTTTTAAGTACAATAACTTATCATATGTCTTTATTAGCAACGGCGTCGCCATGGACCAATAATGACCCTCCTAAAAAACGGGTTCCCACAATGGGTAATCCATTAGCCAAAACCCGAACAATGGATTCAGATGATGCACCTTCGACCAATCAGAGTCCATTGACTCCCGAAGATGTGCAAGCAGAAACCACTGAACGACAAAATAATGTGCATAAACTCATTGAAAAAATTACAACTATCGGGGCTGAAAATGACGGATCTCATTTAGCCGAATTCAATCCCCTCCCTTTACCCGAATTGAACCAACATAAAAGTTTCCCTAAACTAGACGATTTACTACCTGGACCAAAAGATGTTGCCCCAAAAGGTCCTCAATATTCTTATGAAAATCGTAGTTTAGGCAATGTAAGCAATTATAATACCAGTTATGAAAGCCCCATCGTTTACCAACAACAACAACATCAAGATGCGAAACCATACTATGCGAAAATGGGATTAGGCAATGATAATTTAATGGAAAAGATCAATTATATGATACATTTATTGGAAGAACAACAACATGAACGAACCAACAATATTACCGAAGAGTTTCTATTATACACATTTTTAGGCGTGTTTGTCATTTATGT
>JACCDJ011135670.1_pt1 | contig 23248 bp, 20 predicted proteins | sample 7444481 | NCBI WGS metagenome assembly JACCDJ01 (sample SAMN15323435, study PRJNA562643) | freshwater metagenome | isolation source: river surface water | place: USA:Blue River Watershed | collected 2017-08-15 | reverse complement strand
TGTTATCAAATACGCGTTTATTCGGACGGACCCACTTATTTTTTAGAATTTCTCTGGCCAGTGTCGAGAAGCTAGCCGCTTCTCCAAGTGCCTCGATGGTGGTCTGCACCGTCGGCAGATAGTCTTCTGGCAGCGCTTTGGAATCGGTTCGAGGGTAGGTAAGCACCTTATGTTTTTCGTAAAGTGCCTGTGCAAGACCAAGTGTATTGCGTGCCGAGAATCCAAAACGAGCATTAGCCTCTCGTTGAAGGCTGGTGAGATCAAACAGTGCAGGCGCAATCTGTGATGACGGTTTGCTTTCTTCGCTAACCGTGGCGCACTCGTTAAGACAGGCCTTACGAATGGCTTCGGCGCTCGGCTTTTCCCAGAGCCGATCGGCTTTTTGTTCGGGATCCGTCTCATTCTTTTTGAACGATGGCGCAAACCACTTTCCTTGATAAGTCCCTGCCTTGGCGGTGAACGTGGCATGGATTTCGAAATAGTCACGCGAAACAAATTTCCGGATCTTTTCTTCTCGTTCCACCACCACGGCCAACGTTGGGGTCTGGACCCGACCGACGGTGGTGAGAAAGAAACCACCCTCTTTGGAGTTGAAGGCGGTCATGGCCCGGGTGCCGTTGATGCCAACGAGCCAGTCTGCTTCGGATCGGCATCGCGCGGCATCCGCCAGCGGTGTCATGGCCTGGTCTGTTCGAAGATGGGTAAACGCATCCCGAATCGCTGACGGAGTCATCGACTGAAGCCAGAGTCGTTCAACGGGCTGTTTAGCCTTGGTGTGCTGAACGATGTAGCGAAAAATGAGCTCCCCTTCGCGACCCGCGTCACAGGCGTTGATGAGCCGGCTCACTTCTTTGTTTTTGACGAGCTTGGCTAGGGTCTTGAGTTTGGTCTCGCTTTTGGCAATCGGCTGCAGGTCAAAATGCGGTGGGATAACCGGAAGATTGGCGAAAGACCATTTGCCCCTTTTGACGTCGTACTTCTCAGGCGCAATGATCTCGAGCAGATGACCCACGGCCGAGGCCACGATCATGTCGTCTCGTTCGAAGACATCGTCGTGTTTCGTAAAGCCGCCTAGCGCCTTGGCAATATCCGAGGCGACGGAGGGTTTTTCCGCAATGACCAGTGCTTTGCTCATAGAGGCGCGGATCATAGGGGCAGTTTTAGATAACCTGCAAATCCTTTTTTTTCTGTTCGTCTCCCACAAACAACAGTATGTTTGCGCTCACTCTCTATAAGAGGCTTATTTTGAGCCATCTCCCATCAGGAATTCTTGCAGCCAATCCATGAAGCTCGAGCAACAATAAACCGGTGTGGATGTCCCCCAGGCTTAGGCCACTCCGAGATGAAAGAGACAAAACGTCTGCGGGTTGCTCCGAAAGGGCCTGAAGCACCTGGTCCGCCACCGGGAGTTCGGCGAGTGAACCATGCTGGCGCGAGCCCCTGAGCGTGCGGTCAGGGGGGCTTGAATGAGAGGTGTTGATCCCAAGATCTTCTAGAAGTTGTTCAGGAGATTGGACGAGCTGCGCCCCTTGGCGAATCAGCTGGTTGCTGCCTTCGGCCAGCGGGTTGTGGATCGATCCAGGCACTACGAAGACGTCGATGCCGAGCTCGAGCGCGTGTCGCGCGGTAATGAGAGATCCGCTTCTGGGAGCAGCTTCGATGACCAAAACCGCGCGTGCCAGCGCGGCAATAATTCGATTTCGTTGCGGGAAGTGGTGCGGGAGCGCTGGAATGCGGTCGGGGTATTCGGTGATTAGAGCGCCGCCTGAGTCACAGATGGTCTTGGCCAGGGATTCATGGGATCGTGGATAGATGCTGTTGCGTCCATGCCCGAGCACAGCGATTGTTTTCCCTGTCTCTACAAGGGCGCCGGTATGGGCCGCCGCATCGATGCCGTAGGCAAGACCGCTGATCACGGTGAGCCCTGCTGCTGAGACTCGTCTGGCAAATTCCTCGGCATCCGTGATTCCTTGGGGGCTGGCACGTCGACTTCCGACAATGGCAACACCAGGTTTCTTGGTCTGACGAAGCACCAAGGCCTGACTGCCCAGACCGAACAGCTGCCTAACGGGAGGGTGTGCTTCTAATAAGGCCGTGGGAAAATCAATGGATTGCGCATCGATTTCGAATCCTGGGCCTGAAATAACAAACGGGAACATGGTCCTACCGTATCGAAACGACGCGTTATGGGATATCGTCCAAACCGACGAGGCGACGACATGGCACTTTTAAAACTTTTGCATTACCCCGACGAACGGCTCCGGACTGTAGCGAAACCCGTGACGGTCATTGATGAGCGTGTTCGAACGATTGTTAGAGACATGACGGAGACTATGTATGAGGCGCCGGGTATCGGGTTGGCGGCCACACAGGTCAATATTCATGAGCGGATCATTGTGGTCGACACCTCAGAGGACCGATCGGATCTGAGGGTCTTAATTAATCCAGAAGTAATTGCGGAGGGTGCCGAGCGAAAGGTCTTCCAAGAGGGATGTCTTTCTGTGCCGGGAATCTTTGATGATGTGGAACGCCCCGATCGGATCCGCGTACGCGCGAAAAACGAACACGATGAGATCGTGGAATTTGAAGCAGATGGTCTGTTGTCCGTTTGTATTCAACATGAAATCGACCATCTCAACGGAAAAGTCTTCGTAGATTACTTATCGCGCCTAAAACAGGGTCGAATCAAGACCAAGTTATTGAAAGCGAAAGAAACCGGAACTTTTGATGTTGACGAGGAGTTCGCCCGTCGGCATGACCGAATGTCGGTCCGGTCGTAAGACTGATTCCTTCGTTAGATACGATGCGAATGGTCTTTGCGGGCACACCGCGGTTTGCCAGTGATGCGTTGATTTCACTCCATCAGGCGGGGCATGAGATTCTGGCGGTTCTTACACAGCCGGATCGTCAGTCTGGTCGGGGACTTGCCTTATCCCAAAGCCCCGTCAAACAAGCGGCGTTGGCGCGGGGGCTTCTGGTGATTCAGCCGCAGTCTTTACGAGAGGGAAAGCCAGGCGCAGACGAGGCTGTTGCAACATTGTCAGAATTAAAGCCCGATGTCATGGTGGTGGCCGCCTATGGGCTTATCCTTCCAAAGCGCGTCTTAACGCTTCCCCGATACGGCTGTCTCAATATTCATGCCTCTTTATTACCCCGTTGGCGGGGGGCTGCGCCCATTCAACGGGCAATCGCTGCGGGAGACACGCAGACGGGTATCGCGCTCATGCAAATGGAGGAAGGGCTGGATACCGGTCCGGTCTGGCGGTCTGTCCAGACACCGATTGATGCCGACGACACGTTTGAAAGTCTTCATGACCGCCTCAGTCGGCTCGGCGCAGACGCCATCGTTGCGCTGTTAAACGACTTCCCCCCCGTTGGCGTAACCCCCGTCCCTCAGCCCGATCAGGGAGTGACCTATGCCCATAAGATTGAAAAGAAAGATACGGTGATTGATTGGACGCGGTCTGCTCAAGAGATTGCCTGTCAGGTTCGGGCGTTTGATCCCAGTCCAGGAGCGATGGCGTTATGGCAGGGTAGTCCGGTAAAGGTTTTTGAGGGGCGCCCTGTGGTCGACCCCTTGAAAAACGGTTCGCCCGGCCAAATACTCCAGGCGGACCGAGACGCGTTACTCGTGGCCTGTGGCCAGGGAGCAGTAGCGATTGGCGCCCTTCAGCGCGCGGGTGCAAAGCGTCAGGGATTTCGGGAATTTTTAAACGGCCAGCGGGTCACAGTCGGTCAGCAGTTTGAATCTGTTCAGGAGGCGTAACCGAAATGTTTAATTGGCTTAAGACGGCGGTACTAATGGCCGCAATCGTGGCCCTCTTTGGAGTTATTGGTGCCAGCCTTGGCGGCCAAAGCGGTATGTTGTTGGCGCTGGGCTTCGCATTGGTGATGAATGTCGGGGCCTACTGGTTCTCGGACAAGCTCGTTCTCAAGATGTATGACGCGAAAGAGGTCGACGAGTCCAGTGCCCCCGAGTTCTACAACATGGTGAAAGAGCTGGCCCAAAAAGCAGGCCTTCCCATGCCGCGGGTCTACATCATCAACGAGGACGCACCGAACGCGTTTGCGACCGGACGCAATCCTGAAAATGCGGCTGTCGCCGCCACAACAGGCATCATGCGAGTACTCTCGGCGCGCGAAATGCGGGGCGTGATGGCCCACGAGCTCGCGCACGTTGCACACCGCGATATTCTCATCTCAACGATTTCGGCCACGATGGCGGGTGCGATCTCGGCATTAGCGAACTTCGCCATGTTCTTTGGCGGCCGAGACGCTTCTGGTCGTCCGGCCAATCCTGTGGTGAGTATTGCTGTCATGATTCTTGCGCCATTGGCAGCAAGTCTGATTCAGATGGCGATCTCGCGCGCGCGTGAATTTGAGGCCGATCGTGGGGGCGCTGAGATCTCGAACGATCCTTTGGCCTTGGCAAGCGCCCTGGATAAGATTGACCGTTATGCAAGAGGTATTCCTTTTGAAGCGGCCGAACGTCATCCTGAAACAGCGCAGATGATGATCATGAATCCTTTGTCAGCCCGCGGTGTTGCTGGGCTGTTTTCAACCCATCCCGCCACCGAAGAGCGGATTGCCCGACTTCAGGAAATTGCTCGGACCATGAATGGCTGAGCGCCTCGCACGGCCGCTGTCAGCGGATTTTGCTGAAGCGGCTCGTGTGATTGCGGGGATTTTTTCGCATGAGAGTGCGGCTCAACGTCGCACCTCTTCGGCGGTCACCGATCTGGTTTATCGCGGGCTACGTTTCTGGGGTCTTGCGAAAGTGCGGGTGCAGCGACTTGCATCGCGAGATCCGGACCCATTGATTCTGGCCTTGCTCGCGGTGGCCTGGGCAGCACTTGCGGAGAAGCGTCGCGCGGACCATACGGTGGTGGATGAGGCCGTCGCCGCTGCGAAACAACTTGTCGGCCAGGGTCCCGCTGGTTTTGTGAATGCGCTGTTACGCAAGACGTTGGCGCAGCCAGAACTGGCTGCCCAGGACTGGGACCATCCCATTGCACGGTATAACGCACCGTCTTGGTGGATCGAAAAAATTCAACGGGATTTCGGGGATCAGTCCCTCTCTGTATTGACGGCACTGGCTGCTCGGGCGGGGCTCACGGTGCGCCTTGCCGGCCCTTTGGCCCAGCGCCCTGATGATTATTTGAAGATGCTTGCAGATGCAGGGCTTAAAGGCGTACGAGTTGGTCCCCTTGCAGTGAGAATCTCGCCGCCTGTTGGGGTAGATCGCATTCCAGGATTTGCTGACGGTCTTGTGAGTGTTCAGGATGCTGCTGCGCAGATGCTTGTGGGGTTATTTGCGGGTCTGCAACAAAAGCATTCAGGGCCTTATCAGATCCTCGATGCCTGCGCCGCACCCGGCGGAAAGAGTATTGCGTTAGCGCAGACACTGCCGGGAACAGTCTGGGCGATGGATGTCTCGAGCGCGCGGCTTGCGCGACTTACTCGGGACCTTCCCCGGGTCCAATCGACCTTGAGGGCACAGATTCGACCGATTGAGGCGGACGTACTCTCCCCAGAGCGCTGGCCTGAGGCAGTGGCCCATCAGGAGTTTGACCTGATCGTGGTGGATGCGCCTTGCTCGGCGTCTGGCGTAACGCGGCGCCATCCAGAGTCCGCCTGGAAGCGATCGCCTGAAGATGTTGCAAAAGCGTCAGTGATCCAGTCTCGAATGCTTGATAAGCTTTGGCGAAGACTGAAACCCGGGGGAGAATTGGTCTTTATTACCTGCTCGGTATTTTCTGAGGAGGGGGAATCGCAGCAACAGGCCTTCTTATCGCGAACGCCAGATGCGCGACTGCTTCCATCTCCTGGGCGAGTACTCCCGCGCGCAGATCTGGAACACGGACAAGACCAGGATGGATTTTTTTACGCACAATTTGAAAAAATTCCTCACCTGGAATCCTAAGCGTGACCTGCGCCAGCTTGCCTGGTGTCTTGGTCTGGTCCTCATGCTAGGGGGTGCGCCTTTATCGAAGGCCAATGACGTCGAATCCATTCGCGTAATCGATCCTACCTTTGTAGTGGATACGGATGGTGACTGGGGTCTGAATACAACGGTTGCTGTTTCATTAAGTCCAGTGTTGGTGGATGCGGTGAACCGCGGGGTGCCACTGTATTTTGTGATGGAGTTCGAGCTATCTCGTGACCGGTGGTATTGGTTTAATGAACGCGCCATTCGAAAATCCAAAACTGCCCGACTGACCTATCATGCGATCACACAGCAATATCGTGTGGCCTTTGGCGGACTCCACCAACTAAGTTTTCCCACGCTTGAGGAGGCCCTCAGCGGAGCACTCACGCTAAGAGGCTGGTTGATTGCGGCGAGCGATGATCCGAAGTCTGTGAATGCCTTAAAGGCATTTCAGAAAAAGCCTGGAGACTATGAGGCGCGTTTTCGTGTTCGGTTAGACAGCGGTCAACTGCCTAAACCGCTTCAGGTCAATGCTTTTACGAACCGTGACTGGGCACTGTCGAGTGACTGGGTCGCCCTAAAGCCTGTGGTCGCGTCAATCGAGGGCAATCTGTGAGTCGTGCGCTAAGAGCCGCACTCCTGCTGGTCCTTGGACTTGCTGCGTTGCTGATGCTGTTGTTGGCCGCGTCGAGCTCGAGCAGCTCCGCCTTCGATCGTTACTATCCTTGGCTTGTTGCAGCGAATTCTATTGTTGCAGCGCTGATGGTTGTCGTCACCATCGCGGTGATCGTCCGCGTCTATCGGCGCTATCAACGCCGCGTGTTTGGCACCCGACTGATGGTGCGACTTGCGATTGCGTTTGCATTGATCGGGGCGATCCCTGTTGCCCTGGTCTCATTTATCTCGGCACAGTTTCTTGCAAAAACGATCGATAGCTGGTTTTCACAGAGCGTCAACCTTGCCCTGGAATCGGGGGTATCCCTTGGGCGAGCATCGGTCGATGCGATTTCTACGGATGTCCTCTCTCGAGCACGACGCCTTGCCTTAGCGATCGAAGAAGTCCCCTCGGGTCAGATGACCGACCTGATTGAGCGGGCCATTGATGGCCGAGAGGGTGCCGATATTCTCGTTCTGTCCGGCTCTGGTCGCGTGCTTGCGAGTCGAAGCGCTCAGTTTTCTAGTCTCGTACCGGAACTGCCCTCGCAGGATGCGTTGAACCGTGCGAAGGCGGCACGCCAATATCTCTCGATTGAGCCAAGGCCGGAGGCCGCGGATCGGGGGCTACAGGTACGAGCCATCGCCATGACCATTCGCGCCACCCCATCGGGGGATGAGACCCGTTTTGTTCAGTGGGTTGAACCGATTCCCGAAGGGCTGGCGAAAAACTTGGAAGCGCTGAATGACGGCGTCCGAGACTATCAGCAGCTGACGCTCGGAAAACAAGGGCTTCGTAAGATTTATGGGGTAACCCTGTTGCTGACCCTGTTGTTGGCCTTCTTTGGCGCCTTGTTAAGTGCGGTGTTGTTAAGTGGCTGGTTAGCCGGGCCCCTACGTCAGTTAGAGCGGGCGACGAAAGCGGTTGCCTCTGGGGACTATCGACCGCTTCGTGTCGATGCTAGCTCGACGGACGAACTCAATGTCCTTGTCGGTTCTTTTAATGAAATGACGAGTCAGCTGAACGACGCTCGTGAGGTGGCGCAGCGAAGTCGTCTTCGACTGGAAGAATCAAACCTGTTTTTGCAGCAGGTACTGGCGGGCTTATCGGCAGGGGTGATGATTGTCGATGAACATTGGAATCTCTTGGACTTCAATTTGAGTGCTGAACGATTATTGGGGCTGGATCTGGCCCAGGCCCGAGGACAGTCATTGGCGCAGCTTGCGGTCATCGGGGGGTGTCTGCCCACGCTGACTGAAGGTCTGGTGGATGCGCCGGAGATTCAGTTTCAATATGAGGGGGCTCGCGCTGACGGACAGATGATGACCCTGCTGGTGAGCGGCTCGAAAATTTCGGGTAAGCGGCCGCAGGTGGTCCTTGTCTTTGATGACATTGGTGAGTTGCTGTCCGCCCAACGGGCACGCGACTTCGCTGAAATTGCCCGACGGCTGGCCCACGAGATCAAGAACCCACTGACCCCAATTCAGTTGTCCGCAGAGCGACTTGAGCGACGGCTGATGGATCGACTCGCACCAGAAGAGGCGGAGTTGTTACAGCGTTCGACACAGACCATTGTCGAACAGGTCACCTCTCTAAAGGCAATGGTGGACGAGTTCAGGAATTACGCCCGACTTCCTGCGGCGAACCCTGAGCCATTAGACCTAGGACAGTTATTGCGTGAGATGCGCGTCCTCTATGCCACGGATAAACGAATTCTCTGGCCAGAGCAGCAGCAGGCGTATTGGGTGCTTGCGGATCGCGCCCAGTGTATTCAAGTGGTGCATAACCTCTTGCAGAATGCCCAAGACGCGATCGGCGACAGCGCAGAGGGGTCGGTGGAGATACGTCTTGCGCTTGTCGCGGGTGCGCGACAGGAGGAACGGGTTCGGCTAATGGTCTTAGACAACGGGCCGGGACTGTTACCCGAAACGCGTGGACGGCTGTTTGAGCCCTACTTCACCAGCAAGGCCAAAGGGAGCGGACTGGGTCTTGCGATTGTGAAAAAGATCGTGGAAGAAAACCATGGCCGTGTCAGTCTAGTGAATCGCCAAGAAATCGACCCCGGCCAGATCGTGGGTGCGGCGGCAGTGGTTGAATTTGCGAAACTCGACCAAGCGACTCACAATCACCCTGTGCGACAAAAAACGCAGCAGAACTATGGCTGACATCCTCATCGTTGACGACGAAATCGGCGTGCGTGAACTTCTTTCTGAAGTTCTGCAGGATGAGGGGTATTGTGTTTCGCTCGCTGAAAACGCCGCCCAGGCAAGGGATCTGCATGCGAGCAAACATCACGACCTCGTGCTCTTGGATATCTGGATGCCCGACATGGATGGCGTCTCGCTGCTCAAAGAGTGGGTCGCGAATCAGCGGATGACAGCACCGGTCATCATGATGTCGGGGCACGCAACGATTGAGACTGCGGTGGAAGCGACGCGCATTGGTGCGATCGATTTTCTGGAAAAACCGATCGCGTTGACCAAGCTCTTGCAGACGATTGAATCGGCATTGACACGTCAGCCGGTTCGTCGCGGCCCTGAATTACACAAGCCATCCGCGTATGCGCTGGACCAGGAGCCGGAAACAGAATATGCAGAACTAGCGCCCATGCCGCCACCACCGGAGACGGTGCCGGTGCCGTCAGCGTCGACGTCTGAACCGGCCTCGATGCGTGATGCGGCGACGCAGGCGTTGGCTGAAATAGATGTTGATCGGCCCTTGCGAGAAGCCCGAGACGCCTTCGAGCGGGCGTATCTCATCTATCACCTGAGAAAAGAAAACGGCAGCATGACGCGTGTCGCAGAAAGCACCGGGCTTGAGCGCACCCATCTTTATCGAAAGCTGAAACAGCTGGGCATCGATAAGCGCTAGGCTGATTGAGTCTGGATAAGCCGTTATGAAAATTTTGATTCTTGGTGCCGGTCGTGTTGGCGCGAGCCTTGCCGAGCAGCTCGTGATGGAAAAAAATGACATCACGGTGGTCGATACCGATGCCGAGAGTCTCTCCCTATTACAAGAGCGGTTTGACCTTCGAACGGTGCAGGGAACCGCCACATCGTTAGCGGTACTCGAAGAAGCCGGGGCGGCAGACTCCGACATCCTGATTGCGGTGACCGCTGATGATGAGGCGAATCTTGCAGCCTGTCTGCTGGCGCATCGTCGGTTTAATGTGCCAAAGCGGATTGCGCGGTTTCGATCGACCCAGTGGGTTCAGAATCCGGATCTCCTAGCACCAGAGGCCTTTGCGGTGGACATGGCGATCAGTCCAGAGCAGACGGTGACGGACTATCTGATCAAGCTGATTGAAATTCCTGAAGCGCTTCAGGTGCTGGAGTTTGCCCGTGGCCTAGTCAGCATGCTGGCGGTCAAGGCCGATTCGGATAGCCCCCTTGTGGGCCATCCGGTGCGTGATCTGCGGGAACATCTCCCACATATCGAATCTCGCATTGTGGCGATCTTTCGAGGAAATCGCGCGATTGCCCCTGATGGCAATACGTTGGTCGAGGCGGGAGACGAGGTATTTTTTGTCGCTGCGACGGAGCACATTCGTCAGGTCACGAAAGAGCTAAGAAAAGAAGAGCGCTCAGTGAGGCGCATGATGATCGCGGGGGGCGGCAACATTGGACTGCGGGTCGCCAAGGGCGTCTCGAGCTATATGACCCCCAAGATCATTGAGGGTAATCGTCAGCGATGTAATGTGCTCGCGCAGAGCCTCAATGGGCAGGCCTTGGTATTGCATGGAGACTCTACTGACGAGGAGCTTCTCGCCCAAGAGAACGTGGGCAATATGGACCTGTTTCTTGCGCTGACCAATGACGACGAAAACAACATCATGTCCGCGTTATTGGCGAAACGTATGGGAGCCCGGCGGGTCATCGCTTTAATTAATCGGCGGGCCTATGCGGAGCTGATGGAGGGGGGTCGGGTAGACGTGGCCATTACCCCTTCGCATGCCACGATTGGGGAGCTATTGAAATACGTGCGCCGGGGAGATGTTGCGGCGGTGCATAGCCTGCGCCGGGGCGCTGCCGAAGCGCTGGAGGTCGTTGCCCACGGCGACCGTAAGACATCCAAGGTGGTGGGCCGTCGAATTGACGAGATTGACCTGCCGGAAGGGGCCACGATCGGGGCGCTCGTCCGCGGCATGGAGACCTCATCCCCCACGGTCCTCATGGGCCATCACGACACCCTGATCGAGACGGACGACCATCTAATTGTATTCGTGACAGATAAACGCATGATTCCCAAGGTAGAGAAGCTATTTCAGGTGACCGCTGGCTTTTTCTAACTTCCCCTTGAGCCGCCCGATTGTTCGGGGGTATTCCCTAGGGACACACCCCGATTTCGCGGGAACATAATGATCGCTCCGGTTGACAGGATTGCCTGTCCGACCGTGTCCGCCAAGCCCGGAGGGTTCCGTGCGAGGTTTGTTTCAGGTTCCATCACTCAGGAGACATCGATGGCAGAGAAAGCCACCAACAAAAAGACTGCATCCGTTGCAACAGATGCCTCGCCAAAGCGTCGTAAGTTCCTAGCAGGCGCAGGTGCTGCTGGTGCCGGTGCGCTGGCATTCCCGATGATTGCAAAATCACAGGGCACGATTAACTTCCGTTTCCAGTCCACATGGCCTGCGAAGGATATCTTCCACGAGTACGCACTGGACTTCGCGAAGAAGGTCAATGACATGACTGGTGGCGAACTCCGAATCGAGGTGCTTCCTGCAGGCGCAGTGGTCCCCGCATTCGGACTGCTGGACGCAGTCTCCAAAGGAACACTTGATGGCGGTCACGGTGTGATCGTGTATCACTACGGTAAGAACTCTGCGCTCGCCCTGTGGGGATCGGGCCCGTCCTTTGGTATGGACGCCAACATGCTGCTGTCCTGGCACAAGTACGGCGGTGGCGCACAGCTGCTGGAAGAGCTATACAAGGCAGTCGGCGCTGACGTTCGTTCTTATGTCTATGGCCCGATGCCGACTCAGCCTCTGGGATGGTTCAAAAAGCCCATCACCAAGCTCGAGGACATGAAGGGCATGAAGTTCCGTACCGTCGGTATCTCGATTGATATGCTGACGGCGATGGGTGTCTCGGTGAACGCGCTGCCTGGCGGCGAGATTGTTCCTGCAATGGACCGCGGTCTGTTGGATGGTGCAGAGTTCAATAACGCCTCTTCTGACCGACTCCTGGGCTTCCCCGACGTGGCAAAGATCTGCATGCTGCAGAGCTATCACCAGAATGCTGAGCAGTTTGAGATTCTGTTTAACGGCGCGAAGTATCGTGGCCTGCCCGGCAAGCTGCGTGCGATTCTGGATAACGCAGTGGAGGCCGCCTCTGCTGATATGTCCTGGAAGGCCGTGGATCGTTATTCCAAGGACTATCAGGAAATGGCGACGCAGCAAGGCGTCAAGTTCTTCAAGACCCCCGATGCCGTGCTCCGTACCCAGCTGCGGGCCTATGACGAGATCGTTAAGAAGAAGTCGGCAGAAAATCCACTCTTCAAGAAGATCGTTGACTCTCAGCGTGCCTTTGCGGCCCGTGCAGTGAAATGGGATCTGGAGACCAACGTTCAGCGCCGTATGGCTTATGACCATTACTTCCGCGCAGCGCCTGCCGGCAAGGCGGCGCCCGCAAAGAAGTAAAATAACGTGGTTCGCAGCCCCTTTGGTACCACAAGCGTGCTGAAGGGGATTGAAAGGCAGCCTTGCGAAAGCAGGCTGCCTTTTTAATGAAGATTTCTTAACGGATCAAATCGTGCAAAAATTTTTTCTCACGGTCGACAAAATCTCCACGTATATTGGCCAGGCCTTCTCCTGGTTGATTATCGGATTGACCCTATTGATTGGGTTTGAGGTCTTTTCAAGGTATGTCTTAAACGACCCTCATCCGTGGGCTTTTGATGCTCAGATGATGCTCTATGGCACGCTCTTTATGATGGCCGGCGCCTATACGCTTGCGAAGAGTGGCCATGTACGGGGTGACATTCTGTACGGTTTTTTACAGCCGAGAACGCAGGCGATTCTTGATCTAATTCTTTATCTGATTTTCTTTATTCCTGGCATCTTGGCGTTGATCTATGCCGGTTATTTTTATGCCGCTGATTCTTGGCGCATTCTCGAACACTCCTCTATTACTGCAGACGGACCTCCGATTTATCCGTTTAAGACCATCATTCCGATCGCAGGTGCCGTGCTCCTAATGCAAGGGGTGATTGAGATCCTTCGGTGTGCGGTCTGTATCCGGGAAGGTGAGTGGCCCTCGCGTGAACATGACGTCGAAGAGGTCGATGTAGAAGAGCTTAAGGCCATGATCTCTCACGAAGGAGACAACAAAAATGCGTAAGGAACTCTTCTTCGGTTTTGCCATCATGGCCTTGGTGGTCATTGGCACGCTCGCGTTGATGCCCTGGGGTAACCTTGAATCGGGTCACGTGGGGCTTTTGATGTTGGCGCTCGTGGTCGTCACGATCATGTTGGGCTTTCCCACGGCCTTTACGCTGATGGGCATGGGCGTGTTGTTTACCTTCTTCGCCTACTATTTCCGTGATCCTAATTTGGCGCTGACTAATACGTTGACGCTGATGGTGCAGCGGACCTACGGCGTGATGACGAATGATGTGCTGATCGCCATCCCATTGTTTGTCTTCATGGGGTATCTGGTAGAGCGTGCCAACCTAATTGAAAAGCTCTTTAAGTCGCTTCATTTGGCGTTGGTGCGTGTGCCTGGGTCACTTGCAGTGGCAACGATTTTTACCTGTGCGGTGTTCGCAACGGCGACCGGGATTGTAGGCGCCGTGGTGACGCTGATGGGGCTGCTGGCCCTGCCACAGATGATGAAGAGCGGCTATGACGTGCGGGTTGCAGCAGGCTCGATTACGGCAGGCGGTACGCTCGGAATTCTGATTCCACCTTCGGTGATGCTGATTGTCTATGGCGCAACAGCGGGGGTGTCCGTGGTGCAGTTGTATGCAGGGGCATTCTTCCCCGGCATCATGCTGGCGTCTTTATATATTTTGTATGTTGTTTTGATGGCGAAGTTAAAACCTCAGTCGATGCCACCACTGGCTGAGGAAGAGCGTCGTGTCCCACTGCCAGAGGCCTATCAGCAACTGAAGCAGACGATCAGTGATCGGGTCTTGCCCGCGCTCGTAAAAGGTCTTGTGGGCGCAAGCAACACGGGCGTCTCAGTTTCCCAGATTCTGAAGACACTCTTTGTGAGCTTACTTCCCGCGATCTTCTTCGCTTTGTTCATGGGCTATCTGTATTCGGTGGTGACGGCGCCTGAAAAGACGGTGGATACCTCAGGCCTGATGGAGATGAGCGCTGAGGTCTCAGTGCTTGACGAAACCGAAGAGGCTTCCGAAGAGCTTGTCGAGATGGGGGCGGAGCCTATGCCCGCCGAGTCCGCTGAGGCTGCTCCTGCCGAAGCAACGGCATCTTCTGAAGCGTCTGCCGCGCAGCCCGAGGTTCCTGCAGAGCGTAAGCCAGCGCCGAACTGGTATTGGTGGATGCTGGGGATCGGCGGGTTTGTACTGCTGGCCTTCTACATCTTCTTTACCTGGGTTCGTCTTGAGATCTTTAAGATGCTCCTGGGGTCGTTCTTTCCGCTCGCGGTGCTCATCCTTGCGGTGTTGGGATCGATTGTCTTTGGTCTTGCGACACCGACCGAGGCCGCAGCAGTGGGGGCAATTGGTGGTGCCGTGTTGGCTGCCGCCTATCGACGACTTAACTATCTGGTCGTGAAGGAGTCGGTCTTCTTGACGGCCAAGACCAGCGCGATGGTCTGCTGGTTATTTGTTGGGTCATCAATTTTCTCGGCGGCATTCGCCCTCTTGGGTGGACAAGAGCTTGTCGAGAAATGGGTTCTGGGACTAGGCCTGACGCCAGTGCAGTTCTTGATTTTGTCGCAGGTGATTATTTTCCTGCTGGGCTGGCCGCTCGAGTGGACAGAGATCATTGTGATCTTCATGCCCATCTTCATTCCGCTACTGGATAACTTTGGAATTGATCCCTTGTTCTTCGGTCTGCTGGTGGCACTTAACCTTCAGACGGCCTTCTTGTCACCGCCTGTGGCGATGTCGGCTTTCTATCTGAAGGGGGTTGCACCACCGCACGTGACGTTGAATCAGATCTTTGCGGGAATGTTGCCGTTTATGGGAATTCAGGTGATTGCGGTGGTGCTGCTCTACGTTTTCCCGGCAATTGGAATGTGGCTGCCAACGGTGTTGTATAGAAATTAACCTAGGAAAGGCCGTTTCTGATCGAGACTGCATGAGGTTGTGGAATCTTTAGAAGATAGTCGCGTTCAGAGTAGTTGGCCTTTCCTTGCCGTATTTCGGGTGTTCGGTGTGGTGGTCACACTGTTTGCCCTTGTCATGTTGGTTCCGATGGGATTTGGTCTTTTCGAAGATCATCCCGCCGCCCTTCTCGCCTTTCAGGAATCCATTCTGGTCACATTAGTGATCGGGGTGACGATTTCTGGTCTGACATGGTGGCATCGTCGTGAGCTCTACTCACGCGATGGATTTCTGTTGGTGGCCCTGGTCTGGGCGGCGTTGCCGGCGTTCGCTGCGCTTCCATTTATTCGTTACTTTCCGGACATTACTTTTTCACAGGCGTATTTCGAGGCGGTCTCAGGGCTAACCACGAGTGGGAGCACGGTCCTTGTTGGGTTAGATGAGATGCCAAGATCCATTCTGATCTGGCGTGCGTTTCTGCAGTGGCTTGGCGGCATGGGGATTCTCATTCTTGCGCTCGCGATCTTGCCGCTATTGGGGGTTGGTGGAATGCAGATTTATCGCGCAGAGATGCCCGGCCCGATCAAGGATGCCAAGTTAACGCCTCGTATTGCGGAGACGGCGAAGCTCCTCTACGGGGTTTATTTGTTTTTTTCCATTGCCTGTTTTTTTGCTTATTGGGCGGCGGGGATGACCTGGTTTGATGCCTTGGTCCACATGGGGACCACCATGGCCCTGGGTGGACTCTCGTCTCATGATGCCAGTCTGGGCTATTTCAATAGCCCATTAATTGAAGCGATTGCGGTTGTCTTTATGCTGATTGCAGGGGTCAACTTCACCTTGCACGCAGTAGCCTTAAAACACTTATCGATTCGAGTCTACCTGGGCTGTATCCAGACACGCGCCTTCTGGCTGGTGACAATGGGTGGAGCGCTGTTGGTCGCCGCCTATTTATTTTTCACCGGGGTCTATCCAAACTGGTCAGAAGCCTTGCGTTACGGCATCTTTAATACCGTTGCAGTCGCGACAACCACCGGTTACTCCACGCAAGACTATGGCCTGTGGCCCCCGTTTGCCGCCTGGTTCATGATCTTTCTTAGTGCCTTTGCCACCAGCTCAGGCTCGACAGGAAGTGGCATCAAAATGATTCGACTGCTCCTGCTGATCAAACAAGGTCAGCGAGAACTAATGCGAATTATTCATCCACGGCTGATCAACCCGGTCCAAATGGGCGACGCCGCGGTCAGTAATCAGGTTATTTTTGCGATTTTGGCCTATATGCTGTTTTACGGCGGCACGGTGATGGTGATGTCGTTTCTGCTGCTGCTGACGGGTGTCGAACCGATCACTGCGGTGAGTGCGATTCTTGCAAGCGTTAACAATCTTGGTCCCGGTCTTGGCGAGGTCGGGCCGGCAGGAAACTATCTTGGATTTAATGATTTCCAGCTTCTTGTCTGTTCGATCACGATGCTACTGGGACGACTCGAGCTCTTGACGCTCTTGGTCGTTTTGATTCCTGCCTTCTGGAAAGACTAACGGCGAGGTTCCCGTACACCGGCAAGGGCGATCACGGTGATGATCAGCCACAACGCCGTGGCTGCAAATCCCCACTGAAAAGCAGCACTGTCGTATCGACGAACGCCGTCAACCAGTAGACCACTCCACTGCCAGTCAAGAATTCGGCCAAATAATGGCTGAAGACCAATGGCACCAAGCGTGACCGATAGATTGACTAATGCGGTAATCGTGGCCGTCCGTTGCCCACCGACGAGATCTTTGCCAAATGCAAACGAGACCACCATCGACCCAGCTGCAATGCCAATGCACCAAAGCACAAGATTGGTCCCCCAAAACGATGAGAGTGTCACGCCACTGGCAAGAATCAGAAAGCCAATCGTGACCAAAACGGTACCGACCATCAGAGGCGTCTTTCGACCAGAGTGGTCTGACCAAGCGCCAAAGATCAGGCTGCCTACCGCGAATCCCACCATCATGAGCGATGTAAATCCGGTTGCCGTACGGGCGCTGATATCGAAGATTGTGGTGAGAAAAGGAACGCCCCAAAGCCCCGCCATCATGATCATGCTTCCGGTGACGGCGGTCTGCGCAAGGCAGAGCAATGCCAGATCTCGCCGGGGAAGCGCCGCAAGGGACTCGCGCCAGGTCATCGGGGCCAGGGCGTCTGTTGTCTGGGGTGCAGGTGACCAGCTGCGATAGCCTCGCTGAATAGGATCGTCCCGCAAGATAAAGATCATGCCAATCATCAGAATTGCTGCAAAGCCCGCGCTGCCTCCGACCACGAGACGCCAGCCAAACTCTTCTGACAACAGTCGTAACGGGTAGCCGGCCAACACGGCCCCGAGTGTGCCAACGGCCAGTGAGAGCCCCGATACGGAGGCAAACTTCTGTGGCGAAAACCAATGGGCCGCCAGTTTCAACATACCAATCCAGCCGACAGCGGCTGCGCCACCAATGATGCCGCGACCGATCGCTGCGGTCGTAAAAGATTCGGCAAGCGCGAACAACAATGTACCGACAATTGCCGCTGCAGTTGCGGCAATAAACAGTCGCTGTGGTCCAAAGCGGTCCGCAAGGACGCCAGACGGAAGCTGCATCAAGGCGTAGCAATAGAAGTAGGTTGCGGATAGCCAGCCCAAGGATGTTGCCGTGGGTGCCAGCTCCCGCGATAACGCATCCGCGAGTGCTGCCGGGGTCACCCGTTGAAAGAAGCCAAATAGGTAAAACGCCGCAGCCATTCCCCACATCAGCAGGGATAGGGCGAGCGGCGGTGGCGCAGCGCGAAGGGCGTCGAGGGCGGGCTTAATAGCTGTAGAAACCTTTGCCTGTCTTGCGTCCAAGATAGCCCGCATCCACCATCTCTTTAAGCAGAGGGGCGGCGCGATACTTGGGATCTTCAAAGGTCTTATAAAGCACTTCCATGACAGCAAGGAGTACGTCCAGACCGATCAGGTCGGCAAGCGCTAACGGACCAATCGGATGGTTGCAGCCAAGCTTCATGCCTTCATCAATTTCAGCAGGAGATGCAACGCCTTCGGCGTAGACAAAGATGGCTTCGTTAATCATCGGACAGAGAATACGGTTGACTGCAAATCCAGCGCTGTTCTTGATTCCGATAGGTGTCTTGCCAACTGCCTTGGCGAGCTCGGTGACCTGATCCACAGTGGTCTGTGATGTCTGTAAGCCACGGATGATTTCGACCAGTGCCATCATCGGCACGGGGTTGAAAAAATGCATTCCGACAAATCGTTCGGGCTGTTTCAGTGACGCGGCAAGCTTTGTAATCGATAACGACGAGGTGTTTGTCGCAACAATTGTCGTAGGCCCAACTACGGCTTCAAGCCCTTGCAGAATTTTTATTTTGACAGCCTCGTTCTCGGTCGCTGCCTCGATTACGAGATTCGCTTTTCCAAGATCAGCAACCGCTGTCGTTGTACAGATCTTTTTAAGCGTTGCTTGTTTGGCCTCATCGGTCAGTGCGCCTTTCTTAATCAGGCGATCCATTGAGCCGGCAATGGTGGCCAGCGCCTTCTCGAGGGCGGGCGCGGAGATATCTTGCAAAATCACATCGAAACCCTTACTGGCAAAGGCCTGTGCAATGCCGTTGCCCATCGTTCCGGCGCCAATGACACCGATCATCTGAATCGCCATAGTCGTTTTATCCTCCTGAAGACTTCTTTTTAAAACGATACACGGCAAGCGTGCACCGTAGCTGTGGAAACCATTGAATCGGCTGATTTTCATCAAGATATGCGCGATTCAGAATCTCAAACCCGAGCTGATCCAGAAACTCCTCAAAGTCCTTGGTTGTTGCGAAGTGGAGATTGGGCGTGTTGTACCAGGCATAAGGCAGACGTTTATTCACCGGCATATGGCCACGGACGAGAGACGTGATATGCGACCAGTGACCAAAGTTCGGAATACTGACAATGCATTCACGGCCAATCTCGGCAATCTCTCGTAGGACACGTTCGGTCTCGCTCGTCGCCTGGAGCGCCTGCGCGAGCACGACGACATCAAACCGGTTTTCTCCAAACATCTGGAGTCCTTGATTAATGTCGGCCTGAATAACGGAGACGCCCCGCTCGACGCAGGCCAAGACCTTTTCATCAGCAATCTCAACGCCAACGCCTTGGCATTGATGCTGTCGAATCAGCCAGTCCAGAAGATCGCCATCGCCACAACCAAGATCAAGGACGCGGGTATTCGGTGCGATCCAGTCTGCAATCTGAGCGAGGTCGCTGCGTAAGGTAGGCGGTGTTCTGGTCATGACTGGTGCTCCGAGGCAATCCGTCGAAAGGTTGCGGCAATCAGTCGGTGATAGCGCGGGTCGTCCATGAGAAATGCATCATGACCATGAGGGGCATCGATCTCGGCATAGGTCACGCGCTTATTTTTTGCCAGCATTGCCTCGACGATCTCTCGTGAACGCTCGGGGGGGAAACGCCAGTCGGTCGTAAATGACACAAGAAGACTTTCACATTCCAGGCCTGCAAGCGCTGCGCCTAAGTCGTGGCCATAGTCTTTTGCAGGATCAAAATAATCGAGCGCCCGCGTGATTAAAAGATAAGTGTTGGCATCGAAATAGGTTGAAAACTTTTCGCCTTGATAGCGAAGATACGATTCAATCTCGAACTCCACATCAAATCCAAAGCGATAGTCGTTACTTCCTCGCAATTGACGACCAAATTTCTCTGCCATGTCATCGTCTGAGAGATAGGTAATGTGGCCGATCATGCGGGCGACGGATAGCCCTAGTCGGGGCACCGTTTGTTTGGCGTAGTAATGGCCTTGGTGGAAATCAGGGTCATTGATGATGGCCCGACGGGCGACTTCGTTAAAGGCAATGTTCTGTGCGGACAGCTTTGGTGTGGAGGCAATCACGATTGCGTGACGTACCCGCTTCGGGTAAGCAATCGCCCATTGCAGCGCCTGCATACCGCCAAGGCTGCCCCCCATCACGGCGGCAAAGACATCGATGCCAAGCGCATCGGCTAGCCGCGCCTGCGCATGCACCCAGTCGTCGACCGTAACGACAGGAAAGTCAGCACCATAGGGCTGGCCAGTTGCTGGATTGATGGATGCGGGACCGGTTGATCCAAAACAGGATCCGAGATTATTGACCCCAATGACAAAAAAATGATTGGTATCAACGGGCTTGCCTGGGCCAACCATGTTGTCCCACCAGCCGAGTTGTTTCGGATCATCAGCGGGATATCCGGCGACATGGTGAGAAGCATTGAGGGCATGACAGATCAGGACGGCGTTCGATCGATCCGCATTGAGCGCCCCATAGGTCTCATAGACCAGGTGATAAGGTCCAAACGACTGCCCACTCTTGAGGACAAGCGGTTTTTCAAAGACAAGGGTCTTTGGGGAGACGGGACCAACGGATCGGGAATCGAGGGTATCAGACATAGCTTATTTTGAGGCAAGCCTTGAAAAGTACCTAGCTGACCACAGGCTGTCAATTCCGTCACAAACTGCCAGAAATAAAGCGCATGCGAACAGGCCAGGCAGACCTGGTTGTTGCAATCTGTGCGGTCTGCAGGGACGCCGATTCGAAATACTTCCTTTGCCAGACGGACACCTGGCGGGTCCCGATGGCGCTATTTCATTTTAATAAGGGAGATTCTGATGATGCCAATGAAATCCCAGGGTATTCCAGCCCTGTTACCCCCCACCTCGTTGATGGAACCAGCGACCGCGCTTCGGTCAGTACGACGGCTTAGCCTGCAGCAGACCCCTGAGCCTCGGCAGGCCATCACACCGCGTCAGCGACAGGTGCTTTATTGTCTGATTGAAGGGAAACCGACCAAGAAAATCTGTCAGGAACTTGGCATGTCCGAAGGGACTGCCAAGGTCCACATTGGCGCAATCTTTCGTGCCTTGCGTGTCAGTAACCGAACCCAGGCGACTTTGGCTGCACTACAGGAAGGCTGGATCTATCCGGAGATGTGGTCGCGATCTTGATTCCACTTCGCCAGGGCGGCCGAGAGTCGCGAGGGATCGCCTTGGCGAATGATGCGGCCGGCCTGTCGAACGCAGTCACTGGTTCTTGATCGCAAGATCTCTTGTTTGATGACCAGAACCTGTGCGGGATGCATCGAGAACTCGGTTAGACCAAATCCAAGAAGCAGTCGCGTGAGATCTGGATCACCGGCCATCTCACCACAGACTGATACGGGAATCTCGGCACGATTGCAGCTGCGAATGACCTCCCGGATCAGTCGCAAGACTGCGGGGTGAAGTGGGTTATAGAGATGCGCTACCTCGCCATCGGCACGATCAATGGCAAGGGTGTATTGAATCAGGTCGTTGGTTCCGAGCGAAGCGAAGTCGATCACTGGTAACAGGCCATCGATAGCAAGGGCTGCTGCGGGCACCTCAATCATCGCGCCCACAGGAATCTCTGCATCAAATTCGATCGACTGCTGACGCAGCTGATCCATTGCTGCAGCAATCATGCGTCGAGCCGCCACAATTTCTTGTGGACCGCTCACCAAGGGCACCAAGAGTTTGATAGGCCCGTGGGCGGATGCACGAAGAATGGCACGGAGCTGCGTCAGGAATAGCTCTGGCTCGGCAAGACAGAGTCGAATCGCACGAAGTGCAAGCGCCGGGTTGGAAGGCGTCTGTCGATGGGCAGAGACACTGGGCACGTCTTTGTCAGCCCCAGAGTCTAGCGTTCGAATAGTGACGGGTCGTCCTTTCATTGCCAAGACCACCTGTCGATAGGCGTGGTACTGCTCTTCCTCGGACGGTGGATCTTCCCGGTTCATATAAAGGAATTCACTGCGGAACAGTCCAACACCCTGACAGCCGGCATCGAGCGCGCGCACTGCATCAGTGGGAAGATCAAGATTGGCAAAGAGCTGGATGTGGGTGCCGTCGAGCGTCTGGGCGGCGACATTCTTTAGGCGAACGAGGCGGCTCTGGGCGAGCGCCTGTTCCGCCTGACGAACTGCGTAGATATCGCGAATTGGTGCATCGATACTGCCCAGGACAACGCCCGCCTCTGCGTCGACAATGAGGGGCTCGCCTTGTTGCACTAGACGATGCAGGCTCTGCAGCCCAACAACAGCCGGCAACCCCAGGCTTCTTGCCAGAATCGCCGTATGGGACGTTGGACTTCCTGTATCGGTCGCGAAGCCGACAAACGAATGCTGCTTGAGCAACAGCATGTCTGCTGGCGCAATATCGTGGGCCACCAGAATCCAGGGCAGTTCTTCCGGGTCAGGGTTGTCCTCGGTGGACGGCAGCGCAATACGATGACCGCCTTCAGGATGTCGCATCGCCTTCAGAATACGTTCGACGATCTGTCGAACATCATGACGTCGCTCACGAAGGTAGGCATCTTCAATACTATCGAACTGTTCAGCAACAAGCTCATACTGCTGAACGAGTGCCCACTCAGCATTAGACTTTTCAGTGAGGATACGTTCTTGTGTGGCTTCAATCAGCAGGGGATCATGAAGTACGACCGCCTGAAGATCGAGAAACGCGCGAAGCTCTGCGGCGACCTCTTGTCCAAGGTCATGCCGCATCCGCTCAAACTCCTCATCCACGGCGGAGACCGCTGCATAAAAGCGTTCGACCTCAGAAGGGATCTGCTCTGGGGTAAGTGATCGACGAGGAACATCCAGCGATGCGGGCGCCAAGACCCAGGCACGACCAATCGCAATACCACGACCCACCGCAATTCCGGAGACAGAAAATGCCATGGTTACTGGTCCTCGCCGAATCGACTCGCAAATAAGGCTTTGAGTGCGGCTAAGGCTTCGTCCGCCTGATCGCCAATGGTTTCGATCTCGACCTGCGACCCTTTTCCTGCAGCGAGCATCGTCACGCCGAGCACACTCTTCGCATTAATACGTTTGTTATTTCGCGAGAGCCAGACTTCGCACGGATATCGTGTGGCCAGCTGACTCAGTTTTGATGAAGCCCGTAGATGAAGCCCCAGGGCATTGATCACATCGACGGTTTCTTTAGGCATGGGCGTGAACGGTCTTCTTATCCAGCGGGATCAATCGCAGCGCAACTTGGCGCAATACAGTCCGAGAGTTTTGCCACGAGTTCGGTCGGCGGGAGCGCTCGATAGGTTAAGGCCTTGAGCATCATCGGAACGCTCACGCCCGTCAAGCCCTTCGCATGCAATTCCGGATGAATCGCTAGCCATGCTGCAGCAGCATTCGATGGGGTTGCCCCAAGGATATCGGCCATCAGCATGACCTCTGTGGGACGGCCTTCGCCAATCCAGATGCGTTCAATCAAGGCAGACGCCTCATCGAGCGAGGAGTTCGCCGCGATATCGGCGACGATGACCTCTGGGATATATCGCCCAAAGGCGTGACAGGCGACCGCATGGAGGGCTTGGCCAAGGGGGGCATGACAGACAAGAATTAAGGCAGTCA
>JACCDJ010478792.1_pt1 | contig 23265 bp, 22 predicted proteins | sample 7444481 | NCBI WGS metagenome assembly JACCDJ01 (sample SAMN15323435, study PRJNA562643) | freshwater metagenome | isolation source: river surface water | place: USA:Blue River Watershed | collected 2017-08-15 | reverse complement strand
TTGTTTTATTTTTTGTTTTATTTTTTGTTCTATTTTTTGTTTTATTTTTTGTTTTATTTTTTGTTTTATTTTTTGTTTTATTTTTTTAATGGTGTATCTGTAATTTTAGTTCCACAATAATCAACTGGTGAAGTAGAATAATCTTGATTTTGATATAATTTAAGTTCAATAGCAACTCTTAAAAGAATTCTAAAATTACTCCAGAATTCCTCAGTATGACCTACAGATTTAGTCATTATATGAGATAATTCATGAAGAGCAACAAACATAATAACATTATCAGAAACTAGAGTTTCAACTTCTCCTTTGGCTCTTAGACAGAAAACTATTTTCTGCCCTTTATTAACTGAATAAGATGTATATTTACTATTCGGGGTTGTTTCACTAATATTATCAGGTTGAAATCTTTTAATTAATCTTTCAAAACCTTGTTTTGTATCTTCAACAGCACCATCATTTGAAGCATATTTCTTAACTTGTTCATCATTAACACCTTTAAGATGTTCAACAATTTTAATCAATTTAAGTTTTGTTCTAGCAAGTAAATCAGCTGCTTCTTGTTTATCAGGAAGATTTCTAACTAGATAATCTTTATTATCTACTTTTGACATAACATAAATAACTTCATAAGTTCTGGTTTCTAAATACATGTAAATTATCATCAATAAGACAATAAAAACAAAAAAATCTATAAAACTATCACCTAACATTTTGATTTTCTTTTTATGGTTTTAATATTTTTAACCTTTTATTATTTGATTAGAAACTTTTCTTTTACAAACAAGACATTTATATTTTCTTATTGAGTTTTTTTCTAATTATAAAATATAAAATAAATTTTTCTCTATAAAATGAAATCTAAAGGAAGCTTAGGTCTCTCCAAAAAAAATATAAGTAGTTATATTATAATTGCTGTAGGAATAATAGTAATCATCTTACTAGCCGTAATTTTATATAAAGTCAATAAAAAGGATGGCTTTAAGACAAGTAAATTATTTTCTGGTCCATTTAAATCTGATAGTCCTTTAACCGGTTATTGGATGTGGACATGGACGGCTTCTTCAACTTCAACAACTAATGGTGGTTTTGAACCATCTCAAATGTGTGACATAGGTATTCGTTTTGGTGGTGAAGTTCCAAAAACAGCGATTGATAATAATATTAGTTTAGCTAATACATTAACAAAATGCCGTGAAAAATTTTTAAATTTAGGAGGTGGAATTGAAACTGGTATTTGGGGTATATCTGATTTTGATTATATAAATAGTCAATTAACCAACATTAAAAATTCAGGATGGACAGGGATATGTTTTGATATTGAAGTGTGTCCCCCAGGAGTATCTTTTGTAAATCAATTTGCTGATTGTTTTGCAAAATGTAAAGCCGCTGGTTTAAAGGTTTTAGTTACAATGAGTCATTTAGTTCCATATTCTTGCCAAACTGGTTCAGGCCAAGGGATGGATTTAGTTAATGAATGGATTCAAGATTCTAACATTGACTATATTTCTCCACAATTATACACACAGGGAGATACATTAGAAACAGCTGATTTATCAATTTTTAAAAATGCTAAAGCCAAAATTGTCCCATCAATTCCTTATGATTTTAATTGGCCAGATATTCAATCTTTAGGTATAACACCTGCCGGATATATCAGTTGGTCTCGTCTACCATTTTATTGTGGTACTGATTCGACTGATGCTTCAAATAATTGTAAAACTACATCAAGATGTTTAAAAGATACAGATTGTGGTGGTAGTAAAAAATGCTATAATCAAATTATGTGCAATCCACAAGGATACTGTGGAACAGATTGGACTGATGCAAAAAATAAGTGTTGTTCTAAATGTAATGGTGATGGTGATTGTCCATCAGATTCACCACATTGTATTCTTAATGTTCCTTGTAATGGTATTAACCCCAATTGTAAAGAAAAAGTAAATTTATGCGGACTCAACTGGAATACTGTTGATTGTGCAACAAGTGTAAGATGTCCAGGTGGAACAAATGGTGAATGTCCACCTGGTCAACAATGCTTTGGTAATAATAGTTGTTAAAAAAACATAAACAAAATTCTTTGTATATAATATAATTTTTAAATTTTAATAGATAATTCATTATAGATTATTTCTATAAAAATGACAATTAATGTTTTTGCTAGAGCAGAAATGCAAGAAGTTTTATTCGAAGCTTTTTTATTAAATTATTTAGAACCAAATATTAAAAACTGTAAAATAAATTCATGGTTAGCTGTATTTGAATATTGTATTGATAAACCAATTGGTTATTTCAGATATTTTGATAATAAAATAAAACCAGAAATGTTAGACCATTTAGTATATTATGCCAAAGAAAAATTAAATAAAACTCCTGATAATTTTATCTTACAAAACATTAATCCAGGAGTATTAAATTGTTCAAAAACTACTGATTATGCTGATAAATCTGATATTGAAAAAATGACTAAATATTTATCACTTTGTTTACAGTATAAAGCAACTATTTATATAGAATAAATACTAAAAAATAAAAACAATAAACTAAAGAATAAAAATTGAAACATAAATAAATTATTAAATAAAAATAATTTAAAATTTCTTAGGGGAAAAAATTTAAAGTTACTTCATATTATATATTAACGTAGAAGATGACTAAACCCTTTATTTTCCGTCAAGATGAAAAATTTACATTAAATTATACTAAACCAATATCATTTCAAATTACTGATTGGCGTAGTTTTGATTATAAACCTCCTTATAATCCAGATACTGATAAAGGACGTTATCGAAAGGAATTTCGTGCACAATTATTTGGTGTTACTAGTAAAGGTCGTTCTGTTTCTGCTGTTATTTATGGATTTAAACCATTTTTCTTCGCTGAAATTCCAGAAGATTGGTCTGAAGGAAAAGTTGTTCAATTAATTAAAACAATTAATAAATTGGTTCCTGAATATGAAACTAAATCATTGATTTCATATAATATTATTAAAAAAAAGAAGTTTAGAGGATTTACTAACAATACCTATTACCCTTTTATCAAATTTGAATTTCACAGTCAATCTGGTTTTAATAAATATAAAAGAGTTCTAGAAAATGATATTGTTCTAGGTGGACAAAAAATTAATTTACCCCTTTACGAATCTAATCTTGAACCTATTATGCGTTTAATGCATATTACTGATATTGAACCTGCTGGTTGGGTTCAGCTACTCAAATATACAGTAACTGATGAACCTAATAGCACATGTCAAATTGACTTAGTTGCTAATGTTAAACATCTTAAAAAAGTAGATAGTTCTGGTATTGCCCCTTTGATTGTCCTTTCTTTTGATATTGAATCTGATAGTAGTCATGGCGATTTTCCACAAGCTAAAAAGAAATATACTAAACTAGCAACAGATATTATTAATCATCATCAAAAAGCTCGTTCAACAATTGCAAAATTACAGAAATCTGGAGATAATCCGCAAAAATTAGAATATCTGAGTAATCTTATTCAAGATAAACGTAAATATTTTTACGATTTAATCAAAGCCGGATTTCTTAAAGAAACTCCATTTCGTGATGAAGAAATTCATTATGTTTATACAAAAGATGGAGCTAAACCAAAAGATTCTACAATTGAAAAAATGATGGATGATGTTTTGAAAATCTGTGACCGCACTGAGATTTCTATTCGTGCAAATCGTCAATTAAAAGAAGGTGTTCAGAAAGTTCTGAGACGTTGGGTTAATAAAAAAGACAAATTTAAACCAGATGAAACAATGGCGAATGAAAAAGATGTTTATGAATTAGAAGAAATTATTCGTCAAGTCGCAAAAAGTGATAAACTTGACATTAATACATTATATTCTAAAGTCTTTAATAAAGATGTCTGCATTACCCTTTTAACCAATTTATTTGATAAAAACTTTCCAAAAGTCGATGGTGATCCAGTAATTCAAATTGCTAGTGTAGTTTATAAATATGGTGATCCAAGTGTATCTTATCGTCATATTGTTACTCTAGATACTTGTGACCCAATTGAAGGTGCAGAGGTTATTAGTTGTGCTGACGAAGCCGAAGTTCTGATGGAATGGGCTAAATTCATTAATCGACTTGATCCTGACATTATGACCGGTTATAATATTTTTGGTTTTGATTATTCATTCCTTTATTTTCGTGCTAAAGAACTCGGATGTTTATCTGAATTTAGTAAAATTAGTCGATTACCTGATTATGAAGCTCCTTTAGTTGAGAAAAATCTATCATCGGCTGCTTTAGGTGAGAATACAATGCATTTTATTGACATGATTGGTCGTGTCCAAATTGATTTATTGAAAGTAATTCGTCGTGACCATAATCTTGGTTCTTATAAGCTAGATAGTGTTGCTGAACATTTTATCAGTGGTAAAATTACCGGGATGCGAAAAAATGATCCACAATGGATTGAAATTAAAAATACATCTGAAATTGATACTGGTAATTATATTATTATTCGTCAAGCTAAAGATGGTGATAAATTCAACCGTGGTGACAAAATTCAAGTTCTCGAAAAAGAATCAAAGGATGGAAAGGATTGGATTAAACTTGATATTCCATTTGAAGAAAAAGTTCTAGGCAAAAAACCCATGTGGGGTCTAGGAAAAGATGACGTCAATTATAAAGATATTTTCGAATTACAGAAAACAGGTGGTCCTAGTGGTCGCCGCATAATCGCTGTTTATTGTATTCAGGATTGTGTTTTATGTATTCGTCTTATCCAAAAACTTGAAATTATTGCCAATAACATTGGTATGGCTAATGTTTCAATTGTTCCTTTTTCATATATCTTTCTTCGTGGTCAAGGTGTTAAAATCTTCAGTTTAGTTGCTAAAGAATGTCAAGCTCATGACTTTTTGATTCCGGTCTTAAAAGGCAAGGATAATAAATACAAAGAAAATGAAGAAGAAAAGACAATTAAAACCAAAGAACAAGAGATTAAACAATTGATTAATGCTCTAGGTGAAGATGAACCAGATATTGGTATTTCAACCGGAGATGGTGATATATATGTCAACAGTCTAGGTGAAGGTGATGATGATGAGTTCAGTAAAAACTTTCGTCGAGGTGGTGATAATAATTATCAAATCGGTGAATTAGATACCATTGGACAAGACTCGGGTTTTGTTCCTGATGATGATGATGGATATGAAGGTGCAATTGTATTACCTCCTCGTCCTGGAATTTATCTGAATGAACCTGTATCAGTTTTGGATTATGGTTCTCTTTATCCATCTTCAATGATTAGTGAAAATTTGAGTCATGATTCGATTGTTCTTGACCCTGCATTTGATAATTTACCTGGATATACTTATGGTGAAGTTACTTATGACATTAAGAAATGGATTGATAAAGATAAAAAATCGCTAGGTAAACATACCGTTGGTCAAAAGACTTGTCGATTTGTTCAATTTCCAGATGGTCCAGATGGTAAACCAGTTAAGGGTATTATTCCTTTGATTTTACAAAAACTGCTAGCTGCTCGTAAATTTTATAAGAAAAAGAAGGATGCTGACCCAGACCCATTTAAGAAAACGGTTTGGGAAGGTCTTCAACTTGCGTATAAAGTAACTGCTAATTCATTATATGGTCAAATTGGTGCTAGAACTAGTCCAATTTATCTGAAAGATGTTGCAGCATCTACAACCGCTACAGGTCGTGGACTTTTAACATTGGCTCGTGATTTCGTTTTAGCTAACTTCGACGGAGCCCATATTATTTACGGTGATAGTGTTATTGGTTCGACACCTTTATTGTTAAGAAATTCTAAAACTAATGAAATTTATATCGAATCGATTAATAATTTAACTGATAAATATAGTCATCGTGATGACAATAAAGAAACTTGTGAATTAAATGATATTGAAACTTGGACTGAAAAAGGATGGACTAAAATACAACGTGTTATTAGACATAAATTATCACCGAACAAGAAATTATTTAGAATAACAACACATACTGGTTCAGTAGTAGTTACTGATGACCATTCATTATTGAATCCAAATGGTGAAAAGGTAAGCCCTAAAGATATTAAAATTGGTAATGAATTATTACATAGTTTTCCAGATTTGTCAAATGCTATAAATAATAATAATATACATAAATGGTTGAATGATATGTCGACGGATATTAAACAAAAAGATATGATGTCAGCAATGAAAGCTTATATGTTTCATAAATCAATGGGAAGCAATGTTTTAATTCACACTTGTCCTAATGATATTAATTCCTATTATATAGTTATTAATTATGATACAATTGATGAAATCATAAAATACGAAAATAAAATTAAAAATATTGAAGAATGGACATTTCCTGAAGAATATGTTTATGATTTAACAACCGACAATCATCATTTTCATGCTGGTGTTGGTAGTTTAATTGTTCACAATACTGATTCTATATTTATTAAATTCAAATTAGAAGATGAAAATGGAAATACATTATCTGGTGTTCGAGCCCTTCAGAAATCTATTGATACTGGCTTAGAAGCTGAACATTTAATTCAAAAGTATTTGAAACCACCACATGTTTTAGAATATGAGAAGACCTTTTGGCCATTTATTCTATTTACTAAAAAAAGATATGTTGGAAATTTATATGAAACTGATGTTAATGAATTTACTCAAAAAAGTATGGGTATTGTATTAAAACGTCGTGATAATGCTCCAATTGTTAAATATGTTTATGGTGGTATCATTGATTCCATTCTGAATAAGAAATCATTGGAATTATCGATTGATTTTCTTCGTCAATCTTTACTTGATTTGATTGAAGATAAATTTGATTTGCAAATGTTGGTGATTTCTAAAACATTGAGGTCAACATATAAAGACCCAGAGTCTATTGCTCATAAAGTTTTAGCTGACAGAATGGGAGAACGTGACCCAGGTAATAAGCCTCAATCTAATGACCGTATTCCTTATATCTATATCAAGGTAAAAACTAAAGGTCCTAAAGATAAGGTATTACAAGGCGATAAGATTGAGTTCGTCAATTATGTTCGAGAAAATAAACTAAAACCAGATTATTTAACCTATTTGGAAAATCAGATTATGAAACCAGTTAGTCAAATTTATGAACTAGCTGTTAGTCAACTACCTGGATTTAATAAAGATGAAGACTATTTTGAACGTCTTGAAGTCAGATATAAAGATAAATATAGTGATAAATCTGAAGATTTCATTCATGATAAACTTCAAGAAGCAAAACAAAAAGAAGTTGAAGCTCTTTTGTTCCAAGATGCTTTACGAAAGGCAAAAAATCAAAAAGCTAATCTACAAGAAATTAGTTCATGGTTAATTCAATCAGAAACTAATGATGAAATTAATAATATTACTGAAATTAGTGAATTAGATGATGAAAATAATTCTAATTCAGATAAAAAAATAGTTAAATCAAAGATTGTTGAGAAAAAGAAGGTTTCCCCTAGAAATAAAATAGTAACAAGAACTAATCGTTCAATTATGGATTGGTTAGTCTAAAATAAAATTTAAAAATAAATATTTTTGACTTTTATATTTTTTTTGAAATATCAAAATATATCAAAATCATGAATGTTATTACCTTGTTCTAGATGATAATCTAGAAATTTACCATATGAATTAGGATGCATCGCTTTAGTAATAATTTCTGAATAAAGTAGTTTATTTCTTTTTTTTGCCATTGTAACATAATCTAAATCAAATAATGATACATTATTGGTTAATTCTTTCAATACTATATAATTTGGAACTCTAACTAATGATGCTAAAACTCTATCATAAAATTTATCATTTTCTATCATATAATCTTGTAATATATCTAATCCTTTCTCATTCATAGCAAGATATTTATAATTAATCGATGGTATTAATTTTTTAATTAAATGAATTGAATTAGAATTTATTGAAATATTAAATGTTATGTCGAAATAGTTGTCACTTTCATAAGCATTTAACGATTCTAGATTGTTTAAATAATTTAAATAATTATCTATTAGATGAAATGCTTTTGTATTGTGTGCTAAGTTTTCCCAACTAACTTTCTCTAGATTAGCTTCCAATATATGAATCGCATTAGGATTTAATGAAAGACTATCCCATAATATCTTATCTAAGTTTTTCTCTATAATCGAAATTGCATTTGGATTTTTTGATAATTCATACCAATGAATTTGTTGTAATTTATCTAAATTTTTTTCTATAAGATTAATAGCATTAGGATTTAATACTATATGATTCCAGTCAATTTTGTCAAGGTTTGCTTCTAAAAGATGAATCGCATTAGGATTTAATGAAAGTTTAGACCAATTAACTTTATCTAAATTTTTTTCTAATAAATGAATCGCATTTGGATTTGCTGATAATTCATACCAACAAATGTTGTTTACATTTTGTTCTAGTATTTTAATTGCTACCGGGTTGGATGAAAGGTTTGACCAATCTACTTTGTCTAAATTTTTTTCCAATATTTTAATTGCATTTGGATTTTTTGATAAATGATACCAATCAATTAGTTCTGGTTTTTTATTTAATATAAATATAGAATTTGGATTATGTGCTATTGAAATTTTAAGATTAAGCACTTTATCAATTAAATATTGATATTTGAATATTGGTTCCATTTATTAAATTTAATTTAAGTTTAAATAATATATTAAAAATAAAAATCAATTTTTTTTATATTTACTATTTTTTCCAACAACTAAATAATGAACATTTTGTTTTTTTTATATTTTCATTTTCAAATTCTTTAATTTCTTTAATTTCTTTAATTTCTTTATTTTCTTTAATGTTTATTTTTGAATCTATTTCTTCTATTTTTTTTTCAAAATTATTAATTTTTGAAATAATAAATTCTAGTGATTCCTGAATTTTATTTTTATTTTCTTTATTTTGTTTATCATCATCATTATTGTTATCATTATCATTTTCTGAATTATCATGTTCTAAACTAGGTGGTGGTCTTTCATTTTCTATAACTGATTCAGTTTCTGTTTCTTGGTCTGATTCTGTATTTCTAGATGTATTTCTGTGTATTTGTTGTCTTATTCTTTGTATTGTTGGTGAATTATTATCATGATAATAATATTCTATTTCAATTGATGGATTTTCAGTATCATCGGATGAAAAAGTATTTGTGATGTGCTGAATTATTTGTTGTATATTATGTGGTATATTAGAAGCATTTGTAGTAGTTCTGTTTGTAGAAGATATATTTTCAGAGTGTGTGCTAGCTTCAGTTCTATTAATATTTGAATTAGATGTATTAGAATTGATAATTGAATTAGGTAATCTTCCATGTAAAGAATTTGATAATGAATTGAGAATGTTATTATTTAATCTATTTCTTATTTCATTAATTTCATTCAAAATATTTTGTTGTGTGTTTTCTCTTTCATTTCTAAATATTGGTATAGTAATAATGTTTGGTATTTGTTGTTGATGATTATTTTGTATATTATTAATTATATTTTGACGTATATTATTCATAATATGCTGTTGGTTAATATCATGTATAATTTCGCTAATTCTATTTTGTAATGAAACTTGTGAATATGGATTAGCAGTTGTTGGAGTATTAATATTAATATTTGGATTATTAAATGGATGATTAAAAGATGGGGGTATTCCATTTGTATTAGATAATCTAGATGGTATAGTTGTTTGATTATTTTCATTATTAGAATCATTTATAGAACGACTTTCTCTAAGGTCATATTGACATTCAGGACATTTCGTATTATTTTCTAGCCATTGTTCTAAACACATATGATGATAAAAATGATGACAATGATTTATTTTTCTAACAATGTCACCATTAATATAATTATTTTGGCAAATACTACAAACTCTTCCACCTTCATTTTCAGTATTTGATTGATTTGTATATGTTTCTAGAATGGTAGCTCTTCTTAATAGATTAATATTAGTTCCAATTCTTACAGGTTCAAAGAAATTTAAAAAATCCATAAAATTAAGTTATAAAATATTTTTAGTAATTTATAAGATATAATTACTTTAATATGTATGATTCTTTCGCGAAAATATTTTAATGAATTATTTTAATGAATTATTGTAATGAAATATTTTAATGAAATATTTTAATGAGTAATTCTCATTTAAAAATTATGTAAAAAATTGATTTAAAGAATAATTTACAATATAAAAGAAACTAAACATTTCAAAATAAATATATTCATATATGAGTCATTCACTAATAAAAGAAAGAGGACGTCTTGGGTTACCTAATGTTGGTAACAGTTGTTATTTAAATTCAACAATTCAATGTTTAGCTGGAACTCAAGAATTAATTAAATATTTCTCTCAAATAGTTACTTTATCAAATGGTCAATCAATCAAAAAATATAAAACACATCAATTGACAAATAAGACTATTAAAAATAATAAAACAAATACTAAAAAAACTTTGGTTGATGAATGGTATAATTTATTGGGTCAATTATGGGGAGACACTAATCATATCAAGAGAGTAAATCCAATTCCTTTTTATCGATTAATTGGTCAAGTTGCAAATGAATCAAAAACTGCTATTTCTATAACAGGTGATCAAAATGATTTTCAAGAATTTTTAATTTTATTAATGGATTCTTTGCATGATGCTTTAAGTTATGAAACACAAATGAATATTATTGGGGAAGAACATACTAATATGGATAGATTAAGTAAAATGGCTTATCAGAATTTTATTAAACATTTTGAAAAGGATTATTCTATCTTTGTTAAATTATTTAATGGACAGATTAACACATTAACAATAGGTGAATGTGGTCATGAATCTAATATTTTTGATCCCATCAAATTTTTCCCATTGGTTGTTCCAGCTTCTAAAATTCCTCTTAAATTAGAAGATTTATTTCAAAATTATGTTTCTTATTCAGAATTAAGAGAATGCGAAAACCATGATGAAAGATGGTATTGTGATAAATGTAAAATTAAGGTTAATGCCAAAAGTAAAAATTCTATTTGGGAATTACCTCAATATTTAATTATTTCTTTAGGACGTTATCAATATTTTCCTAGATTATGTAAAATCAACACACCAATTATTTATCCTCTGGAAAATTTAGATATGGCTCCTTTTTATACTGGTTTTAAAAATCAATCATTGAAATATAATTTGTATGCTATTTCTAATCATTTTGGTTCACCTTCTGGTGGACATTATACAGCATTTAGAAAAAATCCAGATAATAAATGGTATCATTTTAATGATGAATCAGTTGAAGAAGTAACCAATCTGAATTCTTTAATTCATACGGGTGCATATTGTCTTTTTTACGAGAGAATATAAAATTAAAACATGAATTTATTCAACTTTTTTATTTTTCTATTTTTTGATTTATTTTCTTAAAATTTCTTAATTTTATCTCTATAATAAATTAAATAATTATATTATCTTCGTTTAATAAAAAGATTAATAAAAATGACACAAATTCAAATAATATTTGGTATATTAGCTATGTTATTCGGCTTTCTATTTTTGATTTTTATCTATTACTTGTTTAATGAAAAGTTAGTTAATAATCAAAATGAAGGTGGTTCTATTGCTACAATTGATAAATCAGCACCAGAATATGTAAAAGATATCAAATCTAATAAAACAGATTATGAACCAACTGAACCTGTTGATTCATCAGAAGAAAATAAACCAACTTCAGAACCTAGAAAGCAAGTATTTAATATTAGTCAAAATAAATTTTCTTACAATGATGCTAAAGCTGTATGTAAAGTTTTCAATAGTGAATTAGCGACATTAGAACAATTAGCACAAGCTTATAAAGAAGGTGCTGATTGGTGTAATTATGGATGGACTGAAGGTCAAATGGCTTTCTATCCAACACAAAAAACAACATGGGATAAGTTACAAAAGAACTCAACTCCTGAAAAACGTAAAGCTTGTGGTAAACCAGGTATTAATGGTGGACATTTTAGCAATGCTGAATTACGTTTTGGTGTAAATTGTTATGGTATTAAACCTTCTCCTAGATCTCAAGAACAACTTAAACAAACACTTAAAAGTGATGAAGATATTGAATTAGAAGCTCTAATTGCTAGATTCAAAGATGATTTAGACAATATTAATATTTTACCATTTAATCGTGATTCATGGTCAGGTTGTGGTCCTAAAAAATAATAAAAATAATAATATTATAAATTATAAATTTTTAATTTTAAACTTTCATATATCTAGAATTACAATTTTATAAAATGTCATGTTCTAGATATATGTTTATGATTTTTATTTTTTAATCTTCTTTTTTTTATTTATTTAGCATAATCTGTTAATATTTTATATAAGAATATGAAAGGTGGTGCCAAAGCACCATAAAAACACCAGATTGAACCGAAATATGGTCTAGAATAAAACATATAACTTGTTATTAAAGTAAATGAATGTAGAATGGTAAATATATATGCTAATTTTTTATCAGGAATACCAAATAATAATAAGGTTGTTACTGATAAAAAATATAATATGTATGCTATTTTAGTATCATTACCCATTATTGTCCAATTCCAAATTAAATGAGGATTATTTTTCTTTAGTGTGCATTGAACACTTTCATCCTTTAAATATTTCATTGAATAAGGTATTATGAATATTAAATATAATATTGACATAACTAAAATATATAATTTCATATTCGAAGATTGTTTATAAAAAGAAACCATTAAAATAGCTAGAACAATAGGTTGTAAATGAGATAAAAACATACCAGCAATTGAGGTTCTCCTATTATAATCATCACAAACTTGATGAGTCCATAATAAAAATTCTATCAATTGCATGAAACTAATATAAAATAGATATCCTGCAAATATTTTATATGAAGGTTCATTAAACTGAAATATTAATATTGAAAAAATTATACCAATTGAAAAAGTTAATAAACTAACTTCAGCAGAGAAACACATCTCAAATTAAACTTGATTTTTATTTTTAAATGAGATTTTTTTAACTATTTTTATTTTTGAGTTGTATATATCTAAATATTTCTGGTGTCCATTTTTCAATATTATATTTTTCAGCAATTATTCTCCATTTTTTTACTGATTCATCAATAGGTTCCAATTTATATATTTCTCTGTTTGACTCTTCAGTTTTTGGATTTATACATTTAATAAAATCAATAACTGCATAATTATTTTCTTTTTCTTTACCTAAACACCATATAAAAAAATAATCTAATCCATATCCAGTTATTAAAGAAGGTTCATACATTTCCATACATTTTTCCAATGATTTTTTATTAAACATCATAACTCCAACTTCAATTAAATTAGTAAAATGAAGAAATTGATTTGGTCGAGATATATTGAAAGTATAGCTGAGTTTACTTTTATGTAAATCAAATGAAGGTTGTAATACGTCTAGATTTAATTTTTCCATTACAATGAATAATTTATTAATATCTAGAGCTGAAATAATAATATCATCATCTAGAATAAAATACCTTTCATATTGTTTAATATCAAAAGTCGAATCATTTAATTTTAAATTCCAAAAATGATAAAAATTTTCAAATTTACCTCCTTTTCTAGCTACATAGTAATCTGAATCTTTTAAATATGGATGGTTTTTATTATCTCCATAATAACATACAAAAATATCATAATTTCTATTTTTATCACACCAATAATTATAGAATTGTGTATTATCACCAGCACTTGTAAACAATAAATTTTTTCGTCTATTCATTTTAATTAATTGTATTTAAAACCTAATAGTTTAATATTTATGATTTTATGACGTTAGAATATAAGATTTTTTTTTAAAATATAATTATAAAAAAAAATATGATGTCAGACGTTCAAGACAATAAAACAAATATTTCTTTATCAGAAAATGTAACAAATGACAATATTAATCATTTTACTATGGATGAAATATTAGATATTCTAGATATTAAAAAAACAGAAGAGGTTGAAATTCCAAAAGCTAGAATAGAAAAAAATCAAACAATTTGTTTAGCCATGATTGTTAAAAATGAAACAAAAGTGCTTAAGAGATGTTTTGATTCTTTATATCATTTAATTGATTATTGGGTTATATGTGACACAGGTTCAACTGATGGAACTCAAGATTTTATTAAATCATATTGGGATAAAAGAGGAATATCTGGTGAATTACATCAACATGAATGGAAAAATTTCGGGCATAACCGTTCGCTTTTAATGAAAGAAGCTAAAGGTAAAGCGGATTATATTATAACTTTAGACGCTGATGAAGTTTTTGTATTTGATGAAAATTTTAAAATGCCAAATCTAGATAAAGACATGTATTTTATTTGGACAAAGAAAGGAACAATTGATTATCAACGTTTACAATTAGTGAGTGATAAATTTGATTGGTATTATAATGGTATTTGTCATGAATATTTAACACATATAGAAAAAGAAGGTAATCAGCCTAAAACACAAGATATTATTCAAAAAATGCATAATGTTCCTTATCCAGATGGTGCACGTTCAAATGATCCTAATAAATATAAACGGGATGCTCTTTTATTTGAGATGGCATTATTAGAAGAACCTAACAATCTTAGATATATTTATTATTTAGCTCAAAGTTATCGTGACTATAAAGATTTTGACAATGCTATCAAATTTTATAAAAAACGTGTTGAATTAGCAGGAAAATGTGTTTCTGAAGAAACATATTATGCCCAATATCAAATTGCTTTATGTAAAATACTTAAAGGCGAACTATTTGAAAATTATGCGATTGATTTATTAAAAGCATATAGTATTCGTCCTTCTAGATTAGAAGCCGCACATATTTATCTTAAAGAAGCTAGAAATAATGGTATGTCATATATTGCGTATCAACAATTTAAACATTTGATGGAAAATCCAGATTTACATACTAAGGATACTTCATTTTTGATTAATGAAATTTATGATTGGTCAATGTTGAATGAATTATCACTTGTTGCTGCTATGGCAGGGTTTTATGAAGATGCAGTTAAAATTATTGCAAGAATTTTAAAAGAAAATAAATATCCTCAAGGTTCTAAACACATGTTAGAGCATAATATGAATGCTCTTTATCAACTTTCACAAAATAAAAAAAATGAAAAAATAGAACTACAAAAGGTAAATATTTAGAGAATTTTTATTTCTTAAGGACTAGTGAATTGTCACGGATAAAACCTCCTTTTAATACTTTCTTTCCCTTTTTAGACCCCTTTTTGGTTTTTGGTTTCATTATTTTTTTGACCATTTTTGATTTACCCTTCATGGATTTTTTCATGGATTTCATAACTTTTTTTACTGATTTAGGCATTATAATTTTAAATAAATATTTAATTTTATTTAAGATAAAGAAAAAAAATATGAACGCAAAAATAATTTCTTTTTTTATTTATAAAAAAAGATAAAATTATAAATATTTAAAATGGTTAAGAACATGTCTAAAACATCAAAGAAAGTGATGAAAAAATCGGTAAATAAATTGATGAAGTTGTCAAAGAAAATGCAGAAGAAATCGATGAAGACTAATACTAAAAAAACAAAAAAAAATGGTAAGAAAATGGTTCAAAAAGGTGGATGTGGAGATGGTGTTTGTTCAGTTAAATTCTAAGTTTTCTTTTTAGGAACACATTTTAAACATGGTTTCGAAATTTTTGTTCTTTTTGATTTAATAAAATCAAGTAATTGTTCTACTTTTACTTGGTCATTTTTAAAATATATATTTAAACATTCTTTAATAAACTGAAATGATAAATTATTATATTGTGAATCATCATGATAATATATTTTATTAGCACCTAGATTAATGGCAGTTTTTTGTAAGTTATGTATTTTCATATAATCAATAATTTCTGTTGATAATGCATCTTTTGATTCATTAATTTTATTTAACTGACTTTTTAATTCTTGTGATTTTTGTTCATATACTGACCAAGCTTTTATTTTATTACTAAATTCTGAATCTACTTTTGACATATTTTTTCTTTTTATCATAAATATATAAAAAATTATATATTTTTTTTTATGTTGGTGATATACTTACATTTAATCCAGTTGTTCTAAATAACATAATTGAAACTAATATTAAAAATATTAAAATTAATAGAAATATTACACATGATACCATTATATATGGATACATTCTTTGTATAATATAGTCTATTAAAGGATCAAGAATATTTGAATGAATCTTTTCGACATTTTCCTTTTTTTTTAATTCAATAATGAACTTTTCTAATAATTCATTACCTATTGATTGCCAACTATCCATTTTATTTTAACAAAATAAAAGAAATTTTTTTGAGTTTTTTTACTTTATTTTTTTTATAAAGAAATTACAAAGAAATCGCAAAAAAAATAAGCAAAAAATATTAAAATGAACAATATATATCAAATTCTTTATTTACAAAATTTACAAAAACAAAGAATTTTAGAGATATTTAAAAATGGTAATAATCAAAATAAATTAATTGAAGGTAGAAAAGAAACTAAAGAAACTAAAGAAACTAAAGAAACTAAAGAAACTAAAGAAACTAAAGAAACTAAAGAAGATAAAGAAAATAGAATCAATATTATAAAAAAAGATATACCTCTTCAATCAAATGAAAATTCAGATTTAATAAGAAAAAATCAACATGAAACGATAATAAAAATTATAGAAATGCAAAAGAATAATAAAAATTATATTGATTATTTGAATAGTCTTAAAATTATTAGAAGATTTAATAATGTTCATGAAGGTTCACAAAGTGTTGAATTATTAGAAGGATATATTGTAAAAAAAAAATGTTTACAAAATAGTTTTGGTCATTTTCTCTTTCAAAATGAAGTAAATAGTTTAAAAAAATTACAAGGTTATCCTCATTTTCCTCAATTAGTTGCATTTGATTCTGATAAATTAATAATTTATATGACTTATTGTGGAGAAACTATTTCTAGTCAAAATTTACCAAAAGATTGGACAAAACAATTAGAAAATATTTATAAAATTCTTAATATTTTAAATATTAATTCTAATGATATGTCTATAAGAAACACGTGTTGTTTAGGTGATGAATTAAAAATAATAGATTTTGGATTAAATACAAAATTCCGTAAAGATATTAAAGAATCAATATTAGATTTAACACGTCAAATAAATACTTTATCCAATTCTAGGATAGATGAAAAAGAAATCAATTATAAATCTTATATAGAATATTATCCTAATTGGGAATCAAAATTAAAAACCTATGAAGAATTTATAAATAATTATATCAAACTTCAAAATCAACATCTTCAAAGAAAAACAAAACAAAAAAATAAATAATCTAAATAAAAATATACCTGCGTTTTAATCTTTAATAAAAAATGTCACAAAAAACATAAGAATTAGCAAATCAATCGATAAACATAAAGAAAAGAAGTTCTGAATAAAAGAAAAATGAGTAAAAATAATTTTTCAATTTGCGATTTTAGAAAAATAAATGTTTCAAAATTAGAGTATTCGAGTCCAAAAACTATTCAAGGAGGTAATCAAGCTTCATATATCTATTATAGAGAAAGTCATAATAAATTAACATCATTATTTATTAGAATTCCAAAAATGAGAACATCTTCAGGTATTTGTCGTAAAAGTTCTCATTATTATATTGATTTGGAATTAGACTTAAATAATGAACATTCTGATTTTTTTGATTTCTTAATTAAAATAGATAAAAATAATCGTTTAATTACCTTTCAAAATTCTATAGAATGGTTTAATGACCAAATACCACAAGATACAATAGAAGATTATTATATACCATCAATTAAATTAAATGCTGGAGGAAAGAATTCAACATTTAATATTAGAATTCCTGTGAAAGGTAATACATTGATACCTCAAATATATAACAATAATACAATTGTTGACCATAGTTATGTATCACCACATGATTTTGTTGATTGTATTATTTCTCTAGCTGAAATTAGATATTCATCAGAAAAATTTTATCCAATATGGAATTTAATTCAATTAAGAATTAATAAACAAATAACTAGTCCATATCCTATTGAAAATATATTAATAGAAGATGATGATGCTAAATTAGAAAGAGATAATTCTATAAAAGAATCAGAAAGATTAGAAGAACTTAGAAAATTGGAAAAGAAAAGACAAGAGGAAGAAGATAAACAAAAAAAAATAAAGGAACAAGAAGAACAAGAAGAAATAGAAAAACAAAGAAAATTAAAGGAAGAACAAGAAGAATTAGAGAAACAAAGAAAATTAAAGGAACAAGAAGAACTAGAGAAACAAAGAAAATTAAAGGAAGAACAAGAAGAACTAGAAAAACAAAGAAAATTAAAGGAAGAACACGAAGAACTAGAAAAACAAAGAAAATTAAAGGAAGAACAAGAAGAACTAGAGAAACAAAGAAAATTAAAGGAAGAACAAGAAGAACAAGAGGAAAATACTCGTAATAAGAAAGATAAACATAAAAATGAAAAAGATGTTATTGAAAATTTTAAAAAAAATTTAAATAATAAAAAAAATAATATTAAAAATGATGATATTAATAATTTAATGATAAATAATATAATTGATATTGATAATATCCTTATAGAAAATGAAAAAGAAATAGATATTATAAATGTTGAAGATGATTTAGAAAATATTAAAAGAAAACAAAAATTAAATAAATTAGAAAGGGAACGTATTGAAAGAGAAAAATTAAACAAAATATTGGAAGAAGAACAATTGGAAAAGACTAAATTAAAAGAAAGATTAGAACATGAACGTTTACTAAAAGAGAAATTAATGTTAAAAAAACAGGATCATGATGGTATTTTTAAAGAGAAGATGGAGAGAGAGAAACTTCGTCAAAAATTAGAAGAAGAACGTTTAGAAAAAGAACATATTTTACAAAAAATAGAAGAAGAACGTCTCGAAACGGAAAGATTAAGAAAATTAGTTGAAGAAGAGGAAAAAATTTTAGAACAAGAGAGATTGGAAGAAGAGGCTAGACTTTTAGAAGAGGAAAGATTAAAAGAAATAGAAAGACAAAAAGAAGAAGAGAATAGATTAGAAGAAGAAAAACGTATAAAAATAGAAAAGGAAAAAAAGAAAAAATTGGAAAAGTTACGTAAAATTCAACTAGAAATGGAAGAATTAGAAAATGACATAGTAACAAATAGTCAAAAACCTATTGATAAATTTTATTCTGTAGACCCCGATATTGAAGAAGAATTAAATGTAAATGATTTTGAAGAATTAAGTTTTGGATAAAATCATGAAATATAGTTGTGGATAATATCTAGATAAAAAATAAAAGTTAATAAAAAGAAGAAATACAAAGATAAGCAAATATTTTAGATAAATAATAATATGATGATGTTAGGTTTAAATTTAAATATTAACACTTTATTAATAATTATAATTCTAGGATATGTATTATATTTAATAATAATTAATAATTTTAATACCAGCCAAAATATTGTTTATAATTCAGAATTAAAAGAAGGATTTACAGATTCAGAAAATAAAAGACCTCCACCTGAATCAAATGATGAATATAGTAAGACATATAAATCTGTTTTAACAACTAATGTAGATGATATATGTGACAGAAAAACGAAAGGATATTGTTTACCTTATGAATTAAATAAAGTCCCTGAAAAAATTGTTTTAAAAGAATTAGAAAATGGTGTGGAAAAATTTACAGATAAGAATTTTTTATTTCCTAAACATCATTCACAAGTTGATACAGTAGGTAATAAAAAAAATTATAGAAATAATCAACCACGTCCGGAACCTGTTAATCCACAAGTTGGTGTTAATCCAAATTCTCAAAGCACAATTAATTTTGATTGGAAAAAAGATGACCAGGTTTTAAATTTAGAAAATATTAAATATGAAGAACTTATTGCTGATGCATGGAATTCAATTACTGAATAATATTAAATAATATTGTGTTAATTTATAAAATAAAATGTTAGAAAAATATTTTTATAAAACGTTCGTTATTTATAATTTTTCTTTTTTTTAATTTTTTAAGAAAAAACTTAAAATTAATTTAATTTTTCATCTAATTTATTATTTTTTTTTTCTGTGAATAAGTTAAAAAATTTTTCTGTCTATTAAATATAAATAACAAGATATGTTCAATTTAAAAAGTGATCAATTAACTCAATTAATAGTAATCATTGGTATTGCTATTTTATTACTTCTTTTAATTAAGACTTACTATTTCGATAATTCATCTTCTTCAATAACTCCTGCTGTTACAAGTGAAGGATTTTATAATTATGATGAAGATGAAATGTCACCAGTTGAAAAAGCTGGTTCAGTAAAAGAAGAAGGTGAAGAAGCTGGTGAAGAAGGTTTCCAAAACCCCCCTGCAGCTGGTCCACAAGCTTCAGAACAACTCGGAATGAATGAATCATACCGTCCAGTCAATGAAAGTGGTGACGTTAGCAACCTCGGACAATTTTTACCAAGTGAATGCTACCCTAAGGATGTTCTCAGCTCAGCTGATCTCCTTCCAGCTAGTGCTGACAGCACATGGGCTCAAGTTGTTCCAGCTGGTCAAGGTGCCCTCACTGACCAAAACTTTCTTACATCAGGTCACCACATTGGTATGAATACAATTGGAAGTAGTCTCAGAAATGCTAGCCATGACCTTCGTAGTGAAATTCCTAACCCACAAGTCCAAGTCAGCCCATGGAATATGACAACAATTGCACCTGACCTTATGCGCCGTCCTCTTGATGGTTGTTAAAAGATGATATATCATATTTTAACATATATTATTTAGGGTTGTTTAATTATTTATTTTATTAATTTTTTATTAAATATTATTCTCTTATGATAATAAAATGTATATTATTGCTATACCATCTTATAAAAGAGCGGAATTATTAAAGCTCAAAACATTAGCTGTTTTACAAAAATATAACATATCTAGAAATAGGATTTATATTTTTGTGGCTGATAAAGATGAAGAAAAAAAATATATAGAAACAATACCATCAGAAATGTATGGTAAAATTATAATTGGTGAAAAAGGTCTAAAAAACCAAAGAAATTTTATATCTAAATACTTCCAAAAAGGACAAGAAATAGTTAATATGGATGACGATATAGCTGGTTTTAACTGTTTAGCTTACAAATCAGGAACAAAAAAGAAAAGTAATAAATCCAAAATCACCATTTATAATAAATACAATGCTTATTTAAAGGAGATGGAAGATTTAGATTCTTTCTTCAAAAATGCTTTTCAAACATTAAAAGAAAGAAAACTATTTATATGGGGTATTTATCCAATAAATAATGCATATTTTATGAGTAAAAAAATAACAAATGATTTACGTTTAATTGTCGGACCTTGTTGGGGTAATATAAATAGACATGATGTTGATTTAATTTTATCAATAGATGAAAAAGAAGATGTTGAAAGAACTCTACAATATTATGTCAAAGATGGAGGAGTTATTAGATTTAATAATATAGCTGTTCAAACAACATATTATTCTACTAAAGGTGGAATGCAATCATTAGGAAGAGATAGAAAACAAGACGCACTTGATTCAGCTATTTATCTAAATAAAAAATATCCTAAGTTAACCAAATTATTTTTAACTAAAAAATCAGGTTATGCAGAAGTTAAATTAAAAGATTATTCAATTCATTAATAATTTTATATATAAGTTTTTCTTTTAATATATTAAAAATATCATTTAAAAATGAAAATTATTAATATTTTTTTAATTATTATAATAATTTTAGTTATTTCTGCCTTAATTGGGCTTAGTATTTATTATAATGTTAAATCAAATCCTACTCCTACAAGTCTACCAGAATTTTTAGGTTTTAAAAAAACATTACCAAATATACCACAATCTGAAAATTTTTCAGGTTTAAGCACTCCTGCATACATAGGTATTGGTATAGGAGGAATATTCCTTTTAACTATAATTATATTTGGATTATTTATATTTTTGCCTAATTGGGGAACAATATATTAAAAAATTTTTATTTTGATTTTTTCATTATTATTAACTATTATTTTTCTTCAATAAAAATAAATATACTAATATATTAATACATTAAATTAATTTCAATATGGTTCCCAAATTTCAATGGAATCCTACAACCATAATAATTTTAATTATTATTATAGTTTTTATAGCATGTTTATTTTTAAATTCAGGTATAATTGAGAAATTTGCAGATGGAGAAGAACTTGGTTGTCCAGATAGATTATATTTTGATGGGAAGAAATATTATCTGTTTAGAATGCATTTACCAATTGTTGAAGATAAAAATCCTTTGATTTATCAAACCTATGATGATTATTTAGAAAATAATCCAGTAAAATGTCCAAAATTAACAATAACTGAACCTTATAAAAAAACTTTTTCAGATAAAAAAACATTACCGATTTTACCTTTTCAATGGAATTGTCAAAGAGAACAAGCCTTAAATTTTGCTAAACAATCTGATTGTGCAAACAAAATATATAATATTTTTACTAAAGAGGAGTGTGATAATTATTTAAATAATCCTTCAAAATATTATACAAATAACGCAATTGAAAGATGCATGGTTAAAGATACTATAAATGATTTTCCAGAATTAGTTAATAATAAAACAAATCTAGAAATAGGTTATAGCGATGAAGGTTTAGTTAGAGTAGGGGCTGATATTGGTGGAGATCCTTTTAGAAATTTATCATAATATCTACGATTTATAAACAATCACTATAGAAAATAAAATATTTAGAGTTTCATTTTTAGAACAATTTTAAATTTTTATTTTAATTTTTTTAAATTTAGAAATTTCTTGTATAATATTAATAATAATTATAATTAAGAATTGTTAATAAATATAACATAATTATAAAATGGAATCCATAAGATTAACAGTTGCTATATTCATTTTATGTATAATAGCTCTAATACTATTTATTTTTTATAATAATATTTCAATGGAACATTTTACTACTGAGGATGATAAGAAAAAGTCATTGTTAGAAGCTTTGGCTAAAGCGAAAGCAGCGAGAGAAGCAACTCAACAAAAAATGAGAGCTAGATTTGAAGCTGCAAAAGCTAAAAAAGCCGAAGAAGATAAAGCTGCAATTGAATTAGCAGCTCTTAATGCTGCTGCTGCAGAGAGAGCTACTACAAACGGAAGCTCAGCCAGTGGAACAACTGGTAGTGGAACAACTGGTAGTGGAACAACTGGTAGTGGAACAACTGGTAGTGGAACAACTGGTAGTGGAACAACTGGTAGTGGAACAACTGGTAGT
>JACCDJ010973302.1_pt1 | contig 23306 bp, 18 predicted proteins | sample 7444481 | NCBI WGS metagenome assembly JACCDJ01 (sample SAMN15323435, study PRJNA562643) | freshwater metagenome | isolation source: river surface water | place: USA:Blue River Watershed | collected 2017-08-15 | reverse complement strand
GGTCCGACTTCTTCATCAAATCCACGACTTGTTTAATCTTAATTAGGTCCAAGGTAATGTCCTCCGTGAGGGGGTGCCCCTCTCTGATACAGGGTATCAGGGGGGCAAATCAACCCTCATTCCAGAACGCCGGCTGGAATCTTACCTAAGTCATTATCTTTGTTGGGTTTAACTATATCTCCAAGGGTCGGAATCGCGCGGGTTTCGGGCTTCGCCAAGGGGCCCTGTAACTTGATCCTGGTGAGGCGGACCAAGGCCCGGTTCAGATTAATGATGTCGACCGGGTTAAATCCCTGTTTTCGGGGGAGGGAAAAGTCCCCGGCGAAGTTCAGGGTCAAGCCTTTGAGGTCGATTTCCCCGGCCAGGTCCAGCCTGGCCTGCGGTCCGGTGATGGCCATGTCCGGGAAATAGGCCCGCCCCCCGGTACATCCGAATGACCCCGCCGCCCGGTCCAGTTCGTAGGTGGTGGCTCCCACCCCGAAGGCCTCGAGCACGTTGGAGATGCCCCCCAGCAGCCGGACTTTCTTCAGCTCGGGGTCGTTCAAGGCATAGGTGCCTAGGCCGCGCAGCTCGTGCGGGACCGCGAGGTCGATTCGGCCTTTGAAGTCCAGGTCCAGCCGGCCCCGGCCGGAGGTTTTCGTCGCCGGCGCCGCCGAGGGTTCGCCGAGGTCGTTCATGATGCGCGCGATCTGGGCCGGATCGCAGTCTTTCAACGTCAGCGCGAAATCAGTCTGGCGCAAGGGGTCGCCGTCCAGGCGGAGAGCCGCTTCGCCGTCGGCCAGGCCGAGCCGCGCGTCGACCAGCATGCCGCCGGACTTGGATTGCGTGCCGACTTTCAGTCCGCGTCCGGCGATGCCCCAGGCGGTGAACGCGCCGCCGGTCTCGATCGTCGTCCGGACATCGAGTCCTTTCTCGAGCGGGGCGAGCGTGAGCGTGAAGCGACGGTCGCGAGGCAGCGCGAGACCTCGGAGCGCGTCGCCGAAACCCTTGCCGGCGCAGCGTGCGGCGATCCAAGGCTGCAGGTCGCCCGTGGCATTCAGCACCGGACCGGCGAGTACGCCCGGCTTCGACCAATCCCAGGTCACGGTGCCATCGACTGCGCCGTCGTCGGCGGAGGCGCCGCCTTGCAACCCATGCAGGCCGATGAGCGTCCGTCGTTCGTCCGCGTCGACGCTCACCTCCACGCGGCGGAACGGAGCGCCCATGAAATCGAATCGCCGCATCAGCACGCGTCCGCGCGTGCGGCTCGACAGCGCGCCCCAGCGGCCTTCGACCTCGATGAAGGCGTGAGGATTCTCCCGCACGAGGAAGGTGCGCCAGAGGTCGATCCACCAGTTGCCGAGCACGCGGTCGAGGCTCGCCGGCGCGAGGTCTCCGTGGAGGCTCAGGCGGAAGGGGCCGCCCGCCGTGACCGCGCAGTCCGCCTCGCCGACGACCGAGGCGAGGCGCAGTTCGCGCAGTCGCAACGGCTGTTCGCCGCGGCCGGGCGCGAAGTCGAAGCGGGTGCGTAGCGGCAGGTCGCGGTCGGGGCTGATCGCCTCGGCGGACAGCCCGAGGCCGCGGAAGCCGGACAGCCCGGCTTCTCCGCGCACGCCCAGGAGGCGTCCGTCCGCCGCCAGGTCGACCTCCCCGTCGCGGAGGAGCAGGTCGCCACGGAGGTCGATGCCGGCCGCGAGCAGCACCGGCGATGCCGCCGGGTACGCCGCGATCTCGGCCCCCGCGATCAGGGCGTGGCCGAGCCGGATGCGGCGTGAGCCGTCGGGCAAGGTGTGCGCCGTGCCGGCCGCGGTCGAGGCCGGCGTGTGGGCGCGGAAGCCGAGGGCCCAAGGGTCGTTCGCCGTGGCGCGCGAAACGTTCAGGCCGATCTGCCGGAAGAAGATCTCGCCGAAGCTTACGTCCGTCAGTTCGGCGTCCGCCGAGACCGCACCGACGAGCCCGGCGCCGCGGGCGCGCAGGCTCATGCGTCGCGCCGTCAGCGTCGCGCCGCCGCGCCAGGCGGTCGTCTCCGCGGTGCCGTCCAGGCGCCAATCTTCCGGCGTGCCGTCCGCGGCCAGCCGCGCCTCGGCGCGCAGGCGCAGGCCGCGCAGGCTGATCCGGCCGAGCTGCTCGCTGAATTCCTGTCCCAGCAGCGCCTGCGCCGAAAGCTCGGCCTTGCCGTCGCTGCGGCCGGAACAACGGACCGTGACCGCCGCGCCGCCGGAGCCTTCGGCCGCCGTGAGCGCGTCGTCGAGCGCGCCGAGGAAGCCGGCGAGCCGGCGAGGCAGGGACGTCGGTTCCGCCGGTTCCGCGCCGGTGCGGAGGAGTCCGGCGGGAAGCTCGCCGCTGACGTGGCAGGTGATCCGGCCGGCGCGCACCTGCGCGATGCGGAGGCTGATCCAGCGGCCCTCCTTGGCGATGTCGAGCGTGAGGTCGTCGATGAGGCTGCGGCGCCGGCCGTCGTGCGCGACGGAGGCGGGGCACCAAAGCCGTCCGCCGTTCAGTCGCAGGCGGGTCGGCGCGATCTCCCCGGCCAGCAGACGGCCCGGCCGCAACGCGACCTCCGCGCGCGCGGCGGCGAAGACTTCTCCGCTGAGCCCGGCGAACGAGAGCGTGACGTCGTCGGCCGCCAGCGTGAGGTCCGGCAGGATCCACAGCCCGCGCGCGCGGAAATCGACGCCTTGGGCGGCTAGCCGTCCGGTGACGGCTTCCGTGACGAAGTCCGGCAACCGGACGGGGCCGTCATGGCCGGCGAGCCAGGCCAGCCCGAGCTGGGCCGGGAGGAGGAGCAGCAGGCAGGTGTTCGTCAGCCCGCGCAGGAAGCGACGCAACGGTGAGCTGCCGTGCTGCGCTTTCATTTCCCGGGCTCGGTCAGCAGGGGCGCGAGGATCGCGGCGAGCGCAGGCTCCAGGATGAAGTCGTCGTCGTCCGCCTCGTCCCGCAGGAGCAAGGAACGGTCGTGGAGAGGGGCGGAGCAAAGGTAGGTGCGGATCGTCTCGCTCGCGGCCCCCGCCCCGGTCGCGGCCTGGTCCGTCACCCGGAGTTCGTAGCGCCAGCCGCCGGCGCCGACGTCGCGGCCCGGGAAGGCGGTCGCGCGGACTTCCGCGAGCGCGAGGGCGAGCCGGCGCGCCTGGGTCGGGTCGAGCCTGCCCGAACCCGCCCAGTTACCGTCGGGGCCGAGGCGGGCTTCGCCGACCACCTTGCCGTCGGCGCGCGCGGTCAGGCGCAGGCCGCTCACGCGCGCGCCCTGCGGGAGGGCGGCGACGGTGCGTCGGCGCCACGCGGACGGTTCCACGTTCTGCTGGCCGCCGTCGAGGAAGGACACGTCGCAGACGGCCGCGAGCGGCGAGCCTTTGGCATGCACGAGACGGGTGCCGGCGCCGTTGTCTGGGTCGTCGGCGAAACCGATCACGATGCGCTCCGCGCCGAATTCAAGCTCGACGGTCTGCGCCGGCGCGCCGGCGAGAGGCTCGCGGACGGAAGGGAGGGTCAGCCCGCCGGCGACGGCGGGAGCGCGGCGGGTGGCCCGCAGCTGCGCGAGCCCGGCGAGGAACCGGCTGACGAGCCGGGCGTCCGCCTCGCGGCGTTTCGTGGCGGTGGAGCCCGGCGCGACCGGGATCTCCCAGCGGGCGTCCTCGCCGATCCCGTCGAGCCGATGCAGCGTGATGGAGCGTCCGCCGGCGGAGACCGTGAAGCCCGTCACGAGCGCGGGATCGAAGTCGGCCGGGCGCGTGTCGGCGAGCGCCGCGCGCGGGGTCTGCCATTCGCGGAGTTCGCCGGCTTCGACCAGGAAGACCGCGGCGTTGTCCTCCAGCTTGGCGCAGAGCAGCCCGGGCTGGCCCGGCGCGGGTCGGCCGACGAGCAGGAGCTGGCGACGGGCGTTGCCTTCGAGGGCCAGGCGGAGCGAAGGCGCGCCGAGTCCGGTCGTCTCTTCGGGCAGGTCGACGAACTTCACGGCGCGCAGGTTGGCGAGGGCCGCCACGGCGCGCACGGTGGCGTCCGGGTCGGCGGGGGCGTCGTAAGGCGTCTCGAAGCGCCATTCGGGCAGCTGGCCGCGGCGGCCGACGCGCGGACGGGCTTCGGCGGCGAGCGCGGTGACGACTTCGGCGTCCTTCTCGCGCTGACGCACCGAGACCGCGCGGGCTTCGAATTCCGCGATCTCGAAGATGCGGTCGACCCGATAGCTCTCGGCGGTCGCTGCCAGCGCGGCGGCCATCGCGTCGGGCAGCGGGACGATACGGCGGCCGTTCTCGGTCAGCAGGAAATGGCGGCGGGTCGAAGCCTGGACGCCGACCTTGACCTCGACCGCGACGCCCGCCTCGCCGGTCACCTTGACGGTCCAGCGCGCGGGCTCGAGGCCGTAGTCCTTGAGGCTCGCGCCGTTGGCCGTGACCTCGGCGACGTCGAAGCCGCTTTCGGGGCTGATGAAACGAAGTTCGTCGATCAGCCGCTGCACGGACCATACGTTGGCCGGCCAGTCGAAAGGTTCGAGCACGCGCCACCCCGCGGGGCGTTTCTCCAGGAGCATCCGCGTCGGTCCTTCGGCGACGGCGATGCGCCCCGGGTTCGGCGGGAAGAGCTGGGTCTGGCTGACCACGACGGTCGCTTGTCCGGACATGGCGCGCCAGACGAGACCGAAGGCGATCAGGTTGGCGAGCAGGAGGACGACGGTGGTGCGGGAGATCCGCATGGGCACGTCAACTCCTGCGGCGCCACACGGAAACCGCAAGCCCGACTGCGAGCACGCCGAACGGAACGAGGGCGAAGCGGACCGCCAAGGCCCAGAAGTCGGCGGCGGTCGCGGTCAGCTGATATTCGCCCCCGGCGCGGGCGGGCAGGGAGACGGCCCGTTCGCGGTCGCTGAGCCAGGCGGCGGCCTGCGTCAGGAAGGCGCGGTTGCCGCCACGGTCGAGCCGGCTGTTCGCCGCGATCTCCGAGGTCCCGACGACGACGAGCCGCCCGCCGGCGCCGCCGACCCCTTGCCGGATGCCGGTCGCGCGTTCGGCCGCGGCGACGACGCAGACCGGCCCCTCGTGGTCGCGGTCGCGGTCGTACCGCGGCGGCCGGCGCACCGGGTCCGTCTCGCCCCAGGCGGCGTCGGACGAGAAGATGAGCGGGCTGACGTTGAGCGTGCTGTCCGGCGGGCTCCCTTCGTCGAAGCGGGCGGGCCGGAGGCGGGCGGCGATGAGCGGCAGGTTCTGTTCGCGGAGCGGCTTCGTGAGGGGGTGTTCCTTGTCCGTCAGGCGCAGCAGGCCGATGTCGCCGTCGGTGGTGCGGCGGGCGGGGTCCGGTTCCTGGACCTCGGCGTCGGGAGAGAAGACGGCCCACTCGGAAAGCACCGGATCGAGCCCATGGTCGCGCCCCGGGTCGAGCAAGGCGAGCACCCGTCCGTTGCGTTCCTGCAGGTATTTGCGGAGACGGTCGTTCTCGGCGGCGGAGAAGGGCGACAGCGGGCCCGCGACGAGCACCATCGAGGCGTCCCGCGGGATTTCGCCCACGGTGGCCAGGTCGAGCGGTCGGACCTCGAAGTTCCGGTTGCGGAGCTGACGCGAGAGGAGCGACATCCCCCGGACCGGCGAAGCGTCCTCCACGCCGAGTTCGCCGTGGCCCTTGGTCACGTAGCACACCGCGGGCTTGTCCTCGGTCACCTCGATGAGGCCGGAGGTCACGGCTTCCTCGCCGCGGAACGCGCCGTCCTTGTCCACGAGGTCGCGGTAATGGAGGTATTTCGCCCGGCCGCCGCAGCTCAGCACCAAGGCGACGGAGGCTTCCGGGGCGCCGTGGCGGCTGGCGAGTTCGGAGAGCAACGGCGCGTTGCGTCCGCCGCCGGCGAGTTCGACGGCCAGCCAGTTGCCGCCTTGGCGCCCGGTCTCGACGACGTAGGCGTCGAGCAGCTTGAGCAGCCGGGCGCGCAACCGCTGCGCTTCTTCGGCGCCTTCGTCCGTCAGCACGACGGCGCGGACCCAGCCGCGGGAGCGGCCGGCCCCCACGGGGCTGCGGCGCCCGGCGGCGCGCACGGTCTCGACGGATTCCGGAGCGAGGGAGTGGCGACGGTCGGCGGAGATGTCGCGGCGCATGCGGAACTCGGGCAGCGAGGCCAGCGTGTTCACGGCCACCGCGAGCGCGACGGCGAGCAACGCCTGCGTGAGCCGGTTGAGGCGCCGGATGGGCCGGACGGAGCCGAAGTCGTCGCGCGGGGGGCTCATGTCATTCCTGGCCCTCCACGGTGAGCACCGCCAGGCCGAGGCAGAGCAGCGTGCCGGTGCCGTACAGCACGAGCGGGCGGGCGTCGAGGACCCCGTCGGTGAAGTCCTGCAGATGCCCGAACGTCCGCAGGTGCGCGGCCGGTTCGCGCAGCCAGCCGAGCCATTCCCAGCTCTCGATCGGCAGCGTCTCGAGCGCGCCGCCCGCCGCCGTCAGCGCGAGCAGGCTGATGAAGGCGAGCAGCGCGGCCAGCGCCGCGGAACGCGTCACGCAGCTGCAGAGGACGCCGATCGCGACGTGGAGGAGCCCGCTCACCGCGATGAAGCAGAGTCCGCCCCAGAGCGAGGAGGCTTCGCCGAGCGCGCGGGCGTTCGCGCCGTCGAGCCGCTGGGCGGCGAGGAAGGGGAAGGCGACGAACGCCAGCCAGAACAGCGTCCAGACGATCCAGGCGGAGAGGAACTTCGCCCAGACGACGGCGGCCGCGCTCGCGGGCGTCGTGAGCAGCGCGGCGAGGGTGCCCGAGCGGCGTTCCTCCGCGAACGTGCGCATCGTCAGCAACGGCAGGACGCAGAGCAGGGGCAGCCAGAAGAACCAGAGCGTGGCCTCCACGGGCGAGCGGGCGGCCGGCGCGCGCGCGGCGTCGACGAGCGCGAAGAAATGGATGCCGCCCATCAGCGCGAGGAAGAGGGCCGCCGCCGCCCAGGTGTTCCATGACAGCGCGGCGCTGCGCAGCTCGTGCGCGAGGAGGGTGCGGAAGTGTCGCATCAGGGACGTCGGCCCTCCCCGGGGGCGCGCCGCGTGGCGGCGAGGAAGATGTCCTCGAGGCCGAAGCGTTCCTCGGCGATCTCCCGGAGCGCCAGTCCCGCGCCGATGAGCGCGCCGGCGAGCGTCTCGCGCGCCGGCGAGCCGGCGGGCAAGGTGACGCGGAAGGTGTTCCAGCCGTCGGCGGAGGCTACGGCGACGACGCCGGCCGCGGGTTCGGCGTCCCGGCAGGCGGCGAGCAGCGCGGCCTCGTCGGCGCGGGTCACGACGCTGAAGGTCGCCTCCGGGAGCAGCTCGCGACGCAGGTCCTCGGTGCGTCCCTGCGCCACCAGCCGGCCGCGGTTGATGATCACGACCTTGTCGCAGACCTGTTCGACCTCGTGCAGGATGTGGCTCGAGATGAGCACCGCCATCTTCCCGCGCAGCGACCGGATGAGCTCGCGGATGCCCAGGATCTGGTGCGGGTCGAGGCCGATGGTGGGCTCGTCCAGGATGACGACCCGCGGCTCCGCGAGGAGCGCGTCCGCGATGCCGACGCGCTGCCGGAAGCCTTTCGAGAGCTGGCCGATGAGGCGGCCGGACGCGCGGCGCGTGAGGTCGCAGTCCTCCATCACGCGCCGGACGCGTTCGGCGACGCGGCCCGGGGCGACGTCCTTGAGGCGCGCGCGCAGGGTCAGGTATTCTTCCACGCGCAGGTCCTCGGGCAGAGGGTTGTTCTCCGGCATGTACGCGAGGTGGCGCTTCGCGCCGGCGGGATCCAGCGCGACCGAGACGCCCCAGATGGCCGCCCGTCCCGAGGTGCCGGACATCGTGCCGGCGAGGATGCGCATGGTGGTCGACTTGCCGGCGCCGTTCGGACCGAGGAAGCCGACGATCTCGCCCGGGGCCACGGTGAAGCTCAGGTCCTCGACCGCGGTCAGGGAGCCGTAGCGCTTGGTCAGCCTCTCCGCCACGACGGCGGCTTCCGGCAGAGGCGCGGCTTCGTTCATGGGTTGGTCTCCGGAGGGAAGGGTGACGGTCTTGTCGGCTCCGTGCCGACGGGTGTCCAGAAGACACGCCGAACACCCTTTATTGGCAAGGTTATTAGGGCGCCGGACGCCGGCCGGAGCCGGTCGAGGACGCCGCTTACTTCCCGGCCGGGGCGGCGGGAGCGATCAGCGAAGGTTCGGAGCGGACGAGCCTGTCCTTCTCGGATTTCCAGACGTGGTTCGCGCGGAGCTTCTTGTCCATCGCGTTGAGCCACTTGCTGGCTTCGGCGGTGTCGCCTTTGGCGACGGCGAGGTTGGCCAGGGTGATCATGGCGAAGCCGCGGAGGGTCTCGGCGACGCCGGCGTCGTCGGCGACCTCGGCGAGCGCCTTGGGCGCGCCGGCGTCACCCGACTCCAGACGGCAGAGGGCGGCGTAGAGACGGGCGCGGTCGGCGAGGGCGGCGACCGCCGGAGCCTTGCCGGCGAGACCGGCGAGGCGCCGGGCCTCGTCGAAGGCCTTGGCGGCCTCGGCGAACTTGCCCGCGCGCTTGAGGTCGTCGGCGACGTCCGTCAGCGCGATCGCGGCCAGGGGTTCGCCGGGATGGCGGGCGGCGAAGGCGCGGCGGGCGGCTTCGTCCTGACAGGCGGTGAATTCTTCGCCGAGGGCTTCCCGTTCGGCTTCGTTCCAGAAGAAAAAGGCGAGATATCCGAGGATGCCGACCACGACGGCCACGGTGGCCTTGACGATGACGCCTTGGTTGCGCTCCCAGAAGAGCCAGAGTCGGTCCTCGGCGTCCGCGTTGACGAAATCCTCGTCGACGACCACAAGGTTACGGTCATCGCCGGCCGGGGGCTGCTTGCTGGAACGGTCTTCAGGCATGGGGGGTCAACCCTTAGGAAAGGACCGATGGTGTCAACCTTCCCCGCCTTGCCCGCCTACGGGCTTGTCCCCGCCCCCCGGAGAGCAAGTATGAGGCACACATGAGCGCCTCTGCCGCCGTCCTTTCGCTCCTCCAAGCCGCCCAGACCAAGGGACAGCTTTCCGCCGCCAGCCTGGCCAATGCCGGGGATTGGCTCCGCTCGGGGGCCCTGCCGGCCGAGGCGCTGGCCTCCCTCCGCGATCTCTGCGAGCGCGGGGCCTGGGCCGAGCTCGAGGACCGCTTCTACAAGGGGATCGCTTTCGGCACGGGCGGGATGCGCGGCCGGACGGTCGGTCGGGTCTCCGCCGCCAACGAGGTCGACGCGCAAGGGCTGCCGGTCCGCGCCGCCATCGGCTCGGCCTGCCTGAACGACATCAACGTCCTGCGGGCCGTCATCGGCCTCTGGAAGCACGTCTCATCCGCCCATCCCGGCGCCCGCCTGGTCGTCGCCCATGACGTCCGGCACTTCTCCCGTCATTTCGCCGAGCTGATCGCCGGCGCCTGGACGGAACTCGGCGGCGAGGCCTATCTCTTCGCCGGCGCCCGTTCCACCCCGCAGCTCAGCTTCACGGTCCGCCACCTCGGCGCCCACGCCGGGGTCGTCATCACGGCGAGCCACAATCCTTCGCACGACAACGGCTTCAAATGCTGCCTCGGCGACGGCGGCCAGGTCCTGCCCCCGCATGACGCCGCGATCGTCGCCGAAGTCGGCAAGCTCGGACCGGCCGACGTCGCCCCGTATCTCGGCAAAGACCTCTCGCGCGTGCTCGCCGTCCCCGCCGCGGCGGAGGACGCCTATCTGGCCCGTCTGGCCGGCATCGTGCTGGACCCGGAGATCATCGCGCGCCACGCCCCCAAGGTCGTGTTCACGAACGTCCACGGCACGGGCGACGTCATGGTAGTGCCGGCGCTGCGCCGCGTAGGCATCGACCCGCATCTCGTCGAGGAACAGCGCGAGCACGACGGCCGCTTCCCGACCGTCGCCTCCCCGAACCCGGAGAACGCCAGCACCTTCGCCCTCGCGCTGAAGCTCGCCAGCGAGATCGACGCCGACCTCGTGCTCGCGACCGACCCCGACTCGGACCGCGTCGGCGTGGCCTGCCCGCTCCCGGCCGGCGGGCACCGGCTCCTCAACGGCAACGAGGTGGCCGCGCTGCTCGCCGAGTTCCGCATCTCCTCCCTGAAGGACGCCGGCATCCTGCCCGAAGGCGGCTCGCCGAACGCGGCGGTCGTCAAGTCGCTCGTGACCACGCCGCTGGTCGCCGCCATCTGCGCCCGCCACGGCGTGCGCTGCGTCGAGACGCTCGTCGGCTTCAAGTGGATCGCCCGCAAGCTGGAGAACTGGACGCGCCGCCTCGTCGAAGGCGCCGGCGCCGACGCCCCCGCGCTCCCGTTGCGCCGCCGCGCCCCGCTCGCCCTGCGCCACTCGACCCTCTTCCTGCTCGGCGCCGAGGAGAGCTACGGCTACCTCGCCGACGACGCCGTCCGCGACAAGGACGCCAACGCGACGGTGGTCATGCTCTGCGAGTTCGCCGCGCTGCTGCGTTCCCGCGGTCGCACGCTGCTCGACGCGCTCGACGTCCTGCATCTCCGCCACGGCGCCCACCATGAGGACCTGCTGAACCTCTCGTTCGAAGGCGCCGAAGGCGCCGCGTGCATCCGCCGCATCGTGGCCTCCTGGCGCAAGTCGCCCCCCGCCGTCATCGACGGCTCCAAGGTCCTCCGCGTCACCGACTACGAACGCGACAAGGTGCCCGACGCCGAGGGCGAGCGCGTGCCGCCCGAGGAGTTCATCCTCGCCGAGCTGGCCGACGGCCGCCGCCTCGCCGTCCGCGCCTCCGGCACCGAGCCGAAGGCGAAATTCTATTCCTTCGCGAAGGCCGACGTCGCCGACGCCGACGACCTGGCCGCCGCCCGGGAGCGCGCCCGCGCCTCGGCGCTCGCCCTCCGCGCCTGGCTCGAAGCCGACGCCAAGGTCCGCGCGAAATGATCTCATGAAGACCCTGCTCCTCCCGTCCCTGCTCCTCCTCGTCGGCTGCGCCGGCCCGGTCGGCGACCGTTCCTTCGTCGTCGAGAAGACGCCGGCCGCGGCCGCCCTGTCGGGCCAGCCGTCCGCCGAAGGCGCGCTGAAGGACCGCGTCCGCGAGGCCAACGAGAAGAACGACGACCGCCTGCTCAAGCGCGACTGGCGCGCGGCGAAGCCGGCCGTCGGTCCGCAGCCGTAAGCCTACTTCAGCTTCGTCCCGAAGTGCCGGGCGAAGTAGGCGTCGAGCGATTCCGCGATCGCCGCGGCCGTCGCGGCCCGACGGGCCGGCGTGTCCCGCATCGGGCCGGGCACCTCGAGCTGCGCGGCGTCGAGCTGCGATTTGTCGCGTGAGCCGTGGGCCTCGATGTCATACGCGCCGTTGAAGTAAGGGTCCTCCGGGAGCAGGACCTCGCGCGGCGAAGGCACCGCCGCGACGCCGCGCGCCGCGAAGAGCCCGCCGAGGCTCGTCTCGCCGCGGAGCAGTTCCGAGAACTTCGCCGGCGTCCGCTGGCTCAGCCAGCGGATCGACGACCGCGCGGCGACGGCCGGGTCCTTGTCGAGCCGTTCGTCGGGCAGGCGCACCTCGGAACCCTTCAGGAGGTAGCCGATCTCGATGCGCGGCTTCGGGTGCCCGTGCGAATGGAGGTCCAGGTACAGCCCGTGCTTCGAGCGGGCGAGGACCGCGGCTTCGGCTTCGTCGACGAAGGCATGGTATTCGCGCCAGACCTGTTCGGCCTTCGGCTGGCCGCCCGCGCCTTCGCCGATCTCCCGGTTGCAATCCACCTTCTTGCGCGAGAGTTCGCAGACCACCAGCTGCGGAGCCTGGCCGAAGCGGGCGCGCAGCGCGTCCCGGAGGGCATGGCCGAGCGCGGCCGCGTAGGAGTCGCGCACGGTCACGCCGCTCGTGCGGTCGGGGATGTCGGCCGGTTTCGCCGCGCCGTCATGCGGCACCGAAAGCACGATCGGGAGCTCGCCGGGCCAATGCCGGATGAAGCCCGACGCGCTGACGCGCGGGATCTCCGCGGCCGGCTCGGCCGCCGGCGCGACGGGCGCGACGAGGGCGAGGCAGAACGTGACCAGCGGGGCGAGCGGCCGGGGCATGCGCAAGGAAACCCCGGCCGCCGGGCCGGGTCAAGCGGGGCCGTCAGCGGACGGCGCCGCCGGCGAGCAAGGCGCGGACCGCGGCCTCCTCGGGCACGTCGTCCGCGGTGCTGGCCGCCCCGATCCCGTCCTGCAGGACGAAGCGCAGCTTGCCGCCGCGGACCTTCTTGTCGCGGCGCATCGCGGCGAGCATCGGGTCGAGCCTGAGCGGCGCGCGCAGGGCGGTCGGCAGGGCGTGGGACTTCAGCGCGGCCTCGACCTGTTCGGCCTGGGCGGCGGTGCAGTGCTTCAGCTCGGCGGAAAGACGGGCGGCCATCACGAGGCCGATCGCGACCGCTTCGCCGTGCAGGTAGGCGCCGTAGCCGGCGGTCGCTTCGATCGCATGGCCGAAGGTGTGGCCGAGATTCAGGAGCGCGCGGCCCCCGTGGGCGCTGGTCTCGCGTTCGTCGCCGGCGACGACGGCGGCCTTGATCTCGACGCAGCGGCGGATGACGCGCGGCAGCAGCGGATGGTCCCAGGCGAGCGGCGAATTCTGCTCGAGGAGGCCGAAGAGGTCGGCGTCGGCGATGATGCCGTGCTTGATCACCTCGGCCATGCCGGCGGCGAACTCGCGCGGCGGCAGGGTGGCCAGCAGGTCGGTGTCGGCGAAGACGGCCGCGGGCTGGTGGAAATTGCCGACCAGGTTCTTGCCCGCGGCGAGGTTGATGCCCGTCTTGCCGCCGACGGAGCTGTCGACCATCGCGAGCAACGTGGTCGGGAGCTGGTAGAAATCGACGCCGCGCTGATAGGAGGCGGCCGCGAAGCCGGCGAGGTCGCCGACGACGCCGCCGCCGAGCGCGAAGACCGCGCCGTCGCGGGCCACGCCGTGGGCGGCGAGGAAATCCCAGACGCGGGCCAGTTCGGCGGCCGACTTGGCCGTCTCGCCGTCCGCGGCGGTGGCGAGCACGGGCATCAGGCGCGCGAGCTCGGCGGCGAAGCCCGACTGGGCGGCGGCGACGCCGGGCGAGGTGATCGCGACGCACTTCTGGCCCGCGGCCAGACGACGTTCGGCGGCGGCCAAGGCTTCGCGGCGCATCCCGGCCCCGATGCGGACGGGGTAGGAGCGCGAGCCTAGCGCGACGGTGACGGTCTCGGCCGACATGAGGTCACGCTGGGGCGAGGGGCCCTCGCTGGCAAGACAACCTCACTCGGCCAGGCCGACGACCGAACGGGCGTAGGCCCGGGCGTCGAACGGCTGGAGATCGGCCGGCTGCTCGCCGACGCCGATGAAGCGGACCGGCACGCCGAGCTCGCGGACGACCGCGACGAGCGCGCCGCCGCGGGCGGTGCCGTCGAGCTTGGTCACGATCAGGCCGGTGAGCCCGACGGCTTCGTGGAAGATGCGGGCCTGTTCGATGGAGTTGGCGCCCAGCGAGCCGTCGAGGACGAGCCACTTCTCGTGCGGCGCGCCGTCATGGGCCTTGGTGGTGACGCGCACCACCTTACGCAGTTCCTCGAGCAGGTGCGCCTTGGTGTGCAGGCGGCCGGCGGTGTCGAGGATGACGAGGTCCGCGCCGCGCGCGACGCCCGCCTTGACGGCATCGAACGCCACCGCGGCAGGATCCGCGCCGGCGGCGCCGCCGACGACTTCGACGCCGAGCCGTCCGGCCCAGGCGGAAAGCTGTTCGCCGGCCGCGGCCCGGAAGGTGTCGCACGCGCCGAGCAGGCAGGTCCGGCCTTCCTCGCGCCACCGCCAGGCGAGCTTCGCGGCGGTGGTCGTCTTGCCGGCGCCGTTGACGCCGAGGAGCATGATCACGTGCGGTTTCGCGAGGGCGGGTGCGACGGCGGTCTCGCCGCCGAGCGCGCGCACGATGCTTTCGGCCGCGGCTTCGGCGGGCGAGGCCTTGCGGAGCGCGGCTTCGGTCTTCCAGGCGGCGCGGGCCGCTTCGACGACCTCGTCGGCGGTGGCGGGGCCGAAGTCGGCGGCGATCAGCCGCTCGCGCAGCTGCTCGGCCGAAGCGGCGTCCATCGGACGCGCCAGCAGGTTGGCGACGGCCTCGGCCGTGCGGCTCAGGCCGGACTTCAGTCGCTCGAAGAAGCCCGCCATCGGATCAGCCGCCCTCGGCTTTGCGCGGGTCGCGGCCCAGTTCTTCCTTATAACTGTCGAGGATGCCGTTCACGAAGCGCTTGGACTCCTCGGTCGAGAACTCCTTGGCGATGTCGACGGCCTCGTTGATGCTCACGACCGGCGGGATGTCCGTCCGGCGCATGAGCTCGAAGATGGCGACGCGCAGGATGGCGAGGTCGACGCGGGCGATGCGGCCGAAGGCCCAGTTCTTGGCGTACTTGCCGATGACCTCGTCGACGAGGGCGAGGTCGCGGATGACGCCCTGGATGAGCTCCTCGGCGAAGGCGTAGTATTCGCGGGGCTGCGGGCGTTCGGCGAAGAAGTCGAAGAGGGCCGTGACCATGTCGGCGTGGCGCTGGACTTCCCACGAGCAGAGGAACTGCATCGCGACGACGCGGCTGTCGTGGCGACGGTTGCGCTTGGCGGGCGGCGCGGCCGGGTCCGGGACGACGGGTTCTTCCGGGGCGACGATGGCGATCTCGACGCCGGCCGGGACGTTGTGCCGGCGGAACGCGTCGACGGTCTTCTGGCTCGAGCCGATGATCTCGATCAGCCGGCGATGGCTGCGGATCTCCTCGCGCAGGGCCGTGCGCGGCTCCTCGACCTGGGAAGGCAGCGGGAAGGGCCCCGAGATGCGGGCGCCGGTGCCGACGACGCTGGCGATGATGTCCGCCGCGGTCTGGTCCGCCATGCGGTAGTCGACGCCTTTGATCCGGATGCGGATCTTGGCGCGCGCGGAGGCGGAAATGGGCGAGTCGTTGTCCATCGGTCAGTTCTGGGCGAAAGGTTCCTGGCCGCCGCGCTTGCGTTCCTCTTCCTCGACCTGGTCGAGGCGCTCGCCGAGCGTGATGCGGTGGCGGGCCATGGCCAAGGCGGCGTGCGCGAACTCGGTGCCGCGGTCCAGCGAGCCCTGGCAGCGGGCGACGGCCTGTTCGCGGTTGATGGTCACGACGATGCCGTTGATCACCGGGACCTCCGAACGGATGGCCGCGTCCTGGAGGGCCTGGGCCGTCGAGTGCGCGATGATCTCGTGGTGCGGCGTATCGCCGGCGATGACGACGCCGAGGGCGATCACGCAGTCGTGGTCGCCGGTCATGGCCGACATGTAGGCGGCGAAAGGGATCTCCCCGGAGCCCGGGACGGAGAGCTCGACGATCGAGGCGGCGGGGACGCCCGCGGCGCGGAGGCCTTTGACGACGTTCTTCTTCAGGGCCTGGACGAGTTCCGCGTTATAACCGGCCGACACGATGGCGAAGCGGAGTTCGGCGCCATCGATGGCGTCAGGGGTGGGCTTGTCGAGGCTCATGGCGGAAGAACGGACGTTCGATGGAGTCGCTTCGGACCAAGCCTGCAAGCGGAAACAGCCGTCCGCGGCTCAGAAGGGTACCTGTTCCACGATCTCGAGCCCGTAGCCGCCCAGGCCCACCACTTTGCGCGGGTTGTTCGTGATCAGGCGGATGCGGCGCAGGCCGAGGTGCGAAAGGATCTGGGCGCCGATGCCGTAGTCGCGCGCGTCCATCTGCCCGAGCCGTACGCCGTCCTGGTCCGCCTGCATGCCGCCGAAGGGCTGGGCGACGTGCACGATGACGCCGCGGCCGGCCTTGGCCACGGCCTCGAAGCTGGAGGCCAGCGAGGCGCCCGCGCCGAACGCGCTGCCGCGGAAGAGGTCGCCGAGCATGTTCTCGCGCTGGACGCGCACGAGCGTGGGCGTCTCGTCCGGATGGCCGAGGGTGAAGACGAGGTGCTGGCGGCCGTCCGGCAGCGAGCGGTAGACGCGCAGGGCGAATTCGCCCCAGGCGGACCGGAAGGGGCTTTCGGCGACGAGCTCGACGAGGCGTTCCCGGCGGTGGCGGAACTCGATGAGCTGCGCGATGGAGATCATGTGCAGGCCGAACTTGCGCTTGAGTTCGACGAGCTCGGGCAGGCGGGCCATGGAACCGTCCTCGTTGAGGATCTCGCAGATGACGCCGCTCGGGTGCAGGCCGGCGAGGGAGGCGAGGTCGACCGCGGCTTCGGTGTGGCCGGCGCGCTGGAGCACGCCGCCCGGGCGGGCGAGGAGCGGGAAGATGTGGCCGGGCTGCACGAGGGACTCCGGCTTGGCCTGCGGGTCGGCGAGGATCGCGATGGTCTTCGCGCGGTCGTAGGCGGAGATGCCGGTGGAGATCCCTTCGGCGGCGTCGACCGAGACCGCGAAGGCGGTGCGTTGCGACTCACGGTTCTCGGGCACCATCTGGGAGATGCCGAGCCGACGGAGCTGGTGTTCGACGGTGGGTACGCAGATGAGGCCGCGCGCATGGCGGATCATCATGTTGACCGTCTCGGGGGTGGCCTTGGACGCCGCCATGACGAGGTCGCCCTCGTTCTCGCGGTTCTCGTCGTCGGTCACGATGACGAGCTTCCCGGCGGCGATGTCCGCCAGGGCTTCCTCGATGGTGTCGAAGGGCTCGTTCATGAAAGGGGGAGGTCCGAACTTGGTCGTAACCTCCCACGGCGCAAGCGGGGAGATGCGTCCCCGCCGGCGAAAAAGAGCCGGATCGCTTATTTGGCGGCCTTGGCCTTGCCCTTCGCGGCGCCCTTGCCCTTGGCGGCGGGGGCGGCGGGCTTCGGCGCGGCGGCCATGGCTTCGGCGATCTTCGCGCTGGCTTCCTTCCAGGTGGCCTTGGGTTCGGCCTTGGCGTCCCAGATCGCGAGGTTGCGGAAAGTGGCGGACTGGCCGGAGCAGGTGAAGCCGGGGTTCGCCTTCTCGGCCTTGAAGAGTTCGTCGCGACCGAAGCCGCTGATGCGTCCGTCGATCGTCGCCACCATCGTGTCGCCGACCATCTCCAGCACGACGCGGTGCCAGGTGCCGGCCTCGAAGGCCTGCGCCTGGTTCAGGAAGATCACGGACTTGTCGGGACCGGCGTGGTCATGGTCGTCCTTCTGGATGCGCAGCGAGGTCGGGGTGATGAGGACGCGGGCGACGTGTTCCTTGGCGTCGTTGATGCTCAACGAGACGGACCTGGCGCCATCGAGGCGGAATTCGAAGGCGGCGACGAAGTCCCGCAGCTTGGTCTGCACGCGGCCGGCGGCGCCATGGTTGTCGGCCGGCAGCTCCTCGACGCGGATGCCGTCCGCGGTGCGCTCCCACTTGCCCTTGGCGATCTTCCACTCCGCGGCGGCCGCTTCTTTGGTCAGGGCGTCGGCGACGATCTCCTTGTCCGGCTGGGCGAGCAGGGTGGCGGGGGCTTCGGCCGCGCGGAGCGGCGAGACGAGGGCGAGGAGGGCGAGGAGGCGGAGCGACAGGTTCATGCCGATGTAACAGCGGGAACGGGCGATGGTTGCGATTATTCGTAGGTCAGCTGCGCGGACAGGACGGCGTCTTCGTCGGAAACGAAACGCACCCAGTAGGCGTTCAGGGCCGGCTCGAAGGCGTGGACGATCTCCCCCGCCGGCACTTCGAAGGTGCGATAGGTCAGGCTGCGGCCGTCGCCGGCGACATCGAGCTGCACGGATACGCGGACAGGCCTCGCTCCGTGGTTCGTCAGCTTGAGCGTCTTCTTGTCGTACCCGGTCATGAGGTACGGATCGGAGGGGGCGCCCTTCTGGACCGCGGTGTTCTTCCATGGGCCGCCGAAGCCGCGCGGCTTGCCGAGCTTCCAGAGGTCGTCCGCGGCGCCGACCCAGACGGCGGCCTGACCGTCGTCGGAGCGGATGACATGGCGGTCGTCCTTCGCGGCGTCGGGCGAGACGCCGCTGAGCACGAGCAGGCCGCGATAGGAGCAGTAGTCATGCACGGCGGCGTCGCTCGTCGCGATCGGACGCATGCGGATGGCGCCCTTGGCGTTCAGCGCGGGGAGTTCGTAGAAGGTCCCGTGGGCCTGGAGCATGTCGCGCTCGGTGCAGACCTCGCGGGCCTTGCGCAGCGCGGAGCGCGCGAGCAGGCCGTCGTGCGCCGCGGAGGGCGAACGCGGCAGACGCCAGCGGACGCCGCTTTCCTCGAAGATCACGGAGGCGTCGTCGGCGGTGACGATGCCCTGCGGGATGGGCGTGTTCTTCTGCACGAAGGCGGCGACCTTCTGGTCCGCCAGCTTGGTGAGCCTGAGGTCGGCCGAAAGTTCGTAGGCCGCGCCGACGGTCGTCTGGTCGGGCGTCACGGTCGCGGCCAGCACGGAGAGGGTGCGGAGGTTGGCGCCGCGGGTGAGCAGGAAGGCGCCCTGCGACGTCGCGTCGCCGGCCTTGCTGAGGCCCTTGAAGAGGCCGTCGCGTCCGGTCGCACGCCTGTCCTCGGCGGCGTATTGGAACGTGACGCTCGCCTTCGCGACGTCGCGGTCGGCCTTCGCGCGGATCCACGCGCCGGGCAGTTCCGCCGGGATCTCGACCCAGGCCGAGGCGTCGCCGGCCTTCAGCGCGACGTCGCGCCAAGGCTTCCACCGGCCGTCGCCCAGGGCGTCGATCTCCAGCGCGAAGGTCGTCGCGGCCTCGCCGTCATGGGCGAGGAAGACCGCGCGCCTGGCGAAGCCCGCGAGCAGGAACGGATCCGAAGTCTCCCCGGCCTTCACGGGTTCGTCGACCCAGACGCCGCCGCGGCCGATGGCCGGCCCGAGCCGGTCGGGCGTGTCGAGCGACGTGAACCAGAGGTTGGACTGAGACTGGCCGGGGCCGGCGAGCGCGCCCTTGGCGGGACGCTTGTTGAGGAACTCCGACTTCGCGGTGTCGTCGCAGCCGAAGACGAGGCGATCCTGCCAGCGCGTGAAGTCGCCGATGACCTTCAGGTAGGCGGAACGCGGCGCGATGCCGGCGGACTGCTTCGAGGAGAAGCCCGCGGGGAACTTCCAGAACAGGCCGTGCATGGTCATCAGGCGCGAGCCTTCTTCGCCGATGTCGCGGATGCGCGGCCACTCGGTGTTCCAGCCGTGCGCGCCGTCGTAGGAGTGGCTGCCTTTCGGGAGACGGTAGCTCGTCCACTTGCCGTCTTCCATCACCATCAGGATGACGGAGCGGAAATCCCAGCCGACGGTCCAGACCGGGTCCTTCGCCGGATCCGCGTTGCCGCCGAGGCCGCCCGGTCCGGTGACTTCGGTGAACTGGTTGCGACGGATGAGCGACCAGTTGCCTTCGCCGCCGAAGGAGCCGAGCGCGCCGCTCGTGATCGTCGGGTCGACGAGCGCCTTGGGGCTTCGTTCGCCGTTGTTCGCGAGGATGACCAGGCCTTGGCCCGAGTAGAGCCCCTTGCCGTGGTAGCCGGGCAGCGTCGAGGTGATCGTCGCCGGGTCGGCCTCCGCGGTCTGGCCCGGTTTCGGGACGTTCATGATCTCCTTGATGAGGCCTTTCACGGCCAGCGTGCGCACGTCGACTTCGTAGAGCCCGTCTTCCATCGTGGCGAAGTAGACCTTGTTCGCCGGGTCCGTCAGGTGGCGCGCGTTGCCGGTCAGGCGGCCGGGCATCAGTTTCGGGGAGATGACGCGCACCTCGCGGTCCGCGCCGATGAAATACGGCCCGATGATCAGCTGGTTCGATTCCTTGTGGATCATGCGGTTGGCCGGCGTGCCGCCGACGCTTTCGGGGCGCACGATCTGCCGCAGGTCCGGGGTGATCTCGTAGAGCTTGTCGCTCGAGCCGAAGGGCAGGTGGGGTCCGTACGTGATGACCCAGAGGCGGTCGGCCCAAGGCACGACGGCGCCGGTCCCGCACTCGCCCTCGTTGTTGAAATAGGCGAGCTCGGGGTAGATGCCGGACCATTCCTGCGGCGCGGCGGAAGCGGAGAGCGCCGTCAGCGCGAACGCGACGAACGAGCGGAGGGAGGACGGGGACATCCCCCGACTTTTCCCGCCGCGAGGGGTCTGGCAAGGTCAGGATAAGGCATGAAGCAAAATGACGAAGAGGAACCAGGCTCCGAGCGCCGCGGCGGGCACGCCGAGCAACCGGAGCGGGCTGCGGGACTGGGCCTGCGCGAGGAAGGTCGCCGCGAGCAGCGCGCCGCCGAGCGGCCCCAGCCAGCGATGAGGCAGGGAAAGTTCCACGTTCAGCCCCGGCAGCTCCGCGCAGGCCCGCGCGATCCAGGTCATCCCGTGCAGCCAGGCCGCCGCGAGCCCGTTGATCCAGCTCGCCGGACCGGCGAGCCAGTCGACCGCGCCGCACGCGACGGACGCCATGCCGAGCATCAGCGGGATCTCGGAGAGCGGCACGAGCACGAGGTTCACGAAGATCCCGCCCCAGCTGGCCTTGCCGAAGAGACCGAGCGTCAGCGGCGCGCCCGCGAGCGTGGCGGCGAGGGAGACGCAGAGGCCGCCGAGCAGGAATTTCCTGGCCCGCCAGCGGAGCCGTCGCGCCGCGGTCCGGGCGGCGACCGGCGTGAGGCGTTCCTCTTCCGTGGGGCGGGCGCAGAGTTCCGCGGCCGGTCCGCCCGCGACGATGATGCCGAGCACCGCCGCATAGCTCAGCTGGAAGCCGGCGTCGGCGCATGCTTCCGGCGAGAGGATGAGCGTCGCCGCGCAGGCCAGGGCCAACGACTGCAGGGCCGGCGCGTCGCGCTCGCCGACGCGTCCGCCCCAGAGGAAGGCGGCCATGATCCAGGCGCGGACCGAGGAGGGCGAGGCGCCCGTCACCTGCACGTAGAGCCAGAGCAGCGCGAGGACGGCGACGCCGGCGGGAAGTTCCGGCAGGCGCGCACGGCGCGTCAGCCAGAGCAAAGCCGCCGCCATGCCGGCGATATGCAGGCCGCTGATCGCGAAGAGGTGCAGGGTGCCGGTCGCCGCGAACGCCTCCTTGGCCTCCGCGGGCAGCAGCGCCGTCCGGCCTAGCATCGTCGCGGCGAGCAACGCGCCGCCGTCAGGATCGGCCCAAGGCAGGTTCCGCAACCAGGCGTCCAGCCGACGTTGCTGCGCCTGCCGCCAGCGCGCGAAGCGCGAGGCCGGCGCGAGCTCGCCGAGCACGCGCCCGCCGCGAAGCTTGAGCGTCGCTCCCTGTGAGCGCAGCCAGGCGTCGTAGCCTCGGGCGTCCTCCGCGATCGCGACGAGCCCGCCGGCGAACATGAGCTCGGCGCCTTCGGCCGGACAGTCGCCGCGCGCGGAGAGCGCGAGGCGTCGCCGGAAGAACGGGCCGTCGCGTTCGGTGATCCAGCCCAGTCCGGTCCAGCCTTCGCCATCCGCCCGCGGGGAGGCACGCTCGATCATGACGGGCAGTTCGACGAAAGGGCGGCGGACGACCGGCACGTCCGCCGGCGGCGAACGGAGCTGGTGCCAGACCGCGCCGACGCAGGTTCCGGCGATCACCAGCATCACGCCCGCGAGGAGGGAGCGTGTTCGGCCGGCCCAGGCGATGACGCCGGCGAGGAATCCCGCCGACAGCCAAGGTCCCGGGGCGACGCCGATCCAAGCATCGAGCGAGCAGCCGAGGAGGAGGGGCAGGGCGAGCCAGAGCGCCGGACAGTGTCCGAAGCGGTCGGGGGTCAGGGAGTCTTGCTCCAGGGAGTCGGGCCTTGCCATGGACGGAGGCCATGGTCGCCGCCGGGCAGGGACCGGACCTCCGCGGCCAGCGAACGCCAGGCGGGGTGCTTGGCGAGGGCTGGGTCCTGAAGCAGATTCCTTAAGGGTAAGATGACGAACCCTCGGGAAGACCACCTAGGGTGGGGGAGTGTTACCGTCGGACTGTCCCAGGCGCCTCCTTCATAGAAGAGCAGGTCGATGTCCAAAGTCCGGGGTCCGTTGCGGTTGGCGGTTCGCTCCCGGCCGAGCCGGTGCTCGATTTCAGCCGTCCGGGCGAGAAGCTCATCCGGATTAAATTCACAAGACAATGCCAGACAAAGGTTTAAGAAATTAGGCTGATCGGCATACCCGACCGGATCGGAGTCGACGGCGCCGGAAACGGCCAAAACGCTCACTCCAGGAAGGTCGTTCAGTCGGGAAATGGCTTGGGCGATGAGGTCGGCCCGCTCCCCGAGGTTGCTGCCGAGGCCGAGGATATATTGCAGGGTGCCTTTGCTCACGCCCTCTCTCGCCGGATCTTGACCGAAATCGAGTCAAACTCCGCCGCCACGGGGGCGAAGGGCTTGTTCACCTCGACGGTGACCGCCTTGACCACGTTGAAAGTCCCCAGAATCCGCGCGGCGATCTGCTGGGCCAGGGTCTCGATGAGGTAGACCGGCTGGCCGGTCAGCTGGGCTTCGACCGTCCGGATGACGTCGGCGTAATTGACGGTGAGTTTGAGGTCGTCGGCCGCGGCGGCCGGGCGGGTGTCGATCTCGAGGTCGACGGACACGGTGAAACGCTGACCGAGGCGTTTCTCCTCGGGCAGGGCGCCATGGTGTCCGAAGGACTTGATGCCGGCGATCCTGATGATGTCCACGCACCGATGAATGACCGCCCGGGACGACCCTGCAAGCGCCTTCCCGCGATGCGCCCGCAATTGTTAGAAGTCCCCACTTGACCACCCTTCCAAGGGTCGCTGACAGTCCGCGGAACACTATGCCTAAGAGGACCGATATCCGTTCAATCCTCATCATCGGCTCGGGACCGATCATCATCGGCCAGGCCTGCGAGTTCGATTATTCCGGCACCCAGGCCTGCAAGGCGCTGCGCGAAGAAGGCTACCGGGTCATCCTGGTGAACTCGAACCCCGCCACGATCATGACGGATCCCGAGACCGCGGACGTCACCTACGTGGAACCCCTCACGGTCGAATCGGTGGAACGCATCATCGCCAAGGAGAAGCCCGATGCGCTGCTCCCGACGCTCGGCGGCCAGACGGCCCTCAACCTTTCCCTCAAGCTCGCCCGCACCGGCGTGCTCGCCAAGTATGGCGTGGAGCTGATCGGCGCCAAGGAAGCGGCGATCGAACGCGGCGAAGACCGCGAGATCTTCAAGAAGCTGATGCTCGAGATCGGCCTCGACGTCCCGCGCTCCCGCGTGGTCAAGACGCTCGACGCCGCGCGCGAGACGATCGCCCTGATCGGCGGCGAGTTCCCCGTCATCATCCGGCCGTCCTACACGCTCGGCGGCACCGGCGGGGGCATCGCCTACAACCGCGAGGAGTTCGAGCGCATGGCCCAGGCCGGGCTCGACGCCTCGCCCGTCCATGAGGTCCTCATCGAGGAGTGCCTGCTGGGCTGGAAGGAATACGAGATGGAAGTGATGCGCGACCACAAGGACGAGTGCGTCATCATCTGCTCGATCGAGAACTTCGACCCGATGGGCGTCCACACCGGCGACTCCATCACCGTCGCCCCCGCGCTCACGCTGACCGACAAGGAATACCAGCTGATGCGC
>JACCDJ010861170.1_pt1 | contig 23309 bp, 22 predicted proteins | sample 7444481 | NCBI WGS metagenome assembly JACCDJ01 (sample SAMN15323435, study PRJNA562643) | freshwater metagenome | isolation source: river surface water | place: USA:Blue River Watershed | collected 2017-08-15 | reverse complement strand
TCTTGCCTCCTTGGTAACTTCCATCGGTCCATCGCCAGTGCGGGGCTTCATGGCTGCCATCAGAACCTCTTTCTCGAAGAGGCGAATTATCTCTTATTTAGTCGGATGAGGGGAAATCGAGTGTGGAGCGCAGGCGGGATCGCCCGGATTCTAGAACTGTTCGCACCGAGCGTTCTGGGACCCCAATCTTGGCTGCAATTTCAGCAATCGAAAGATTCTTGACGAAATAAAGCATCAAGATGACCCGCTCTTCTTCAGGCAGGGCGGCAATCAATTGAGCCAATGTTCGTTTTTCCACTACCCAAGGTTACAAGGAATAACTGAATTATTTAGGTTCGGACAAAGCCGCGCGCGAATTTTCTCAGCGAAACGTAAACAGCGATCAATATAAATGGCTTAATAAAGATTAATAACGCTCGTGGAGCCTTAATTTCTTCAAACCAGTCGAATCGAGTTATATCGTCTTCTTCCGTCAAGTTAAATATTCCAATTCCCTTGATGAATTTTCCATAGTGATCAACCTTGCAGTAAGTCGGCGGCTGCCAATCGATTACTTTCATCTGGTCAATGATTCCAAATTTACCTATTCCAGTAAATGCTTCGATAGTTGTTCCAACACCAGAATCCTTAGGACCGAAATGCGAAGATGTTACTTTTGTTAAAGCCATCCAGTTTCCTTGATTCTTCCAAGTAACCAATTCATCCCAGACTTCCTGAATAGGTGCTGATATTCGTAACGAGACGCGGAATTCTTTGATGCTCATCTTGATTCCAGATGCGTTAACGATTCATCGATTGATTTACACCAGCGTACTTGTTCTTGTTGGCCAGGTTTCAAAAAATTCTTATCAGTCAAATCAGTTAGCGCAAGTCTCAGCGAATCATAAACATCATGAGGATCAAGTATCGCTATCGGTTTCTGATGAAAGCCAAGATATCGACCAACCCAAATCTCAAAAAGTTCTTCCAGCGTTCCCAGGCCCCCAGGAAGGGCAATAAAACCATCAGATAATTGCTCGATTAGACCTTTGCGCTCGCGCATATCTTTAACAATATGTATTTCGCTCGCCTCTTTATCTACAAATTCCACGCCGACCAAGAGTTCAGGTATGACGCCGATAGTTTTTCCGCTATTTGATCTGGCGCCTCGCGCAACTTCTCCCATTACCGAAATTGCGCCGCCACCCCAAACCAGTTCGTGTCCTTTGGCAGCGATTTCTGCTCCTAATGCAAAACCTAATTGCTTAGCGGAATCCGGAACTGTCGTAGAGGATGCACAGAAAACAGCAATCTTCATACGCGCACTCTAAAGCAGAAACATCTTCTTGTCGGAACTTGATACCGTTAGCGCATGAAAAGCGCATTTGGGTTTGGAATCGCCACTCGAGCTAGAGATGGCTCAGTCCTAGATGTTTATTTCAGCGTTCTTGGCCTTGGAAAATTAGAGAAGAACAATGCTCCTGATTTGGCCAAGTTGTTGAAAGTAGATGAAATTCGATCAACTAAATCTGAATTGGTTTCTCGTGAAATAGATCTTGAAACCGCGCCTGTTGATGCGATAGATGTTTATCTCCGCTTGCATCTCCTATCACACCGAATTATCAAGCCTCACGTAGCTTCCTTGGAAGGTATTTTCGGCCTTCTCAACAATGTTGTATGGACTTCTCAAGGTCCGGTTGCGGTCCCAGATTTTCAGCAGGTTAAAGAGACTTATCAGGCGCAAGGAATTACTTTCACAGTTTTTAGCGTTGATAAATTCCCACGAATGATTGATTACGTAATTCCAGAAGGCGTTCGTATCGCAGATGGCGATCGAGTAAGACTTGGGGCGCACCTTGCGAGTGGCACAACTGTTATGCACGAAGGATTTGTTAATTTCAATGCCGGAACCTTGGGAGCATCCATGGTTGAAGGACGCATATCTGCGGGCGTGGTTGTGGGCGAAGGCTCAGATATAGGTGGCGGAGCGTCAATTATGGGAACGCTTAGCGGCGGCGGTAAAGAAGTAATAAGTATCGGTAAGAAAACGCTTCTTGGAGCAAATTCAGGAATCGGAATTTCTCTAGGTGACGATTGCGTTGTGGAAGCGGGGATTTACGTCACTGCAGGTTCTAAGGTGAGACTTCCTGACGGAAAAATAGTAAAAGCGAGAGAGCTTTCTGGAGTTAATGGTGCACTATTTCGACGCAATTCAACTGATGGGGCTCTAGAACTTTTACCAAGGACTGGAGATTGGGGCGGATTAAATAGCATGCTCCATAGCAATTAGTTTCTCTAGATGGGCTCGATTTAACCTAATCCTGGCGGCACCAAAATTTCTTGCAGCTCTAAAACTCTTACTTTGCCAGTGAGTATTTGAGCTAACTCATTTCGATCGAAAATCCAGGTAGAGGGAAGATTTACTCGAGAACGAAAAATTTCGCCGGTTAAAGTACTTCTAGAGCCGGTAAGTGAAAAAGCAGTTACTTGAGAGATACTTCCTGTTGTTGTCTTCGCGTCAAACGATAAACGAATCACATCAGGCAATTTAAATGCTTGAGCTACAGTTTTTTGAGGTACGAATCTAGTCCATGCTGCGTAACGAGGATTGATCTTTGGATTTTGGCTCCAAGGATCAGGAACTCCTTGTAAGTATGAGGCTTCTGATCCCCAGACCTCTCTAATGTTCTGAGTCTTTCCACCGCTAGATGAGAAATAGAAAGCATTTATGGGCTTTCCGTTTAAAACTATTACGAGCGAGTTATCTGCATCAACAAAGGTTCGGTTTACCGCATCACGCCATCGCACACCGTATATAGCTTCTGTTTCTTTGGAATATCCAACAAAATTTTGATCGACAGTCGTACTATAAATATTGCAGTCACATTCAGTTCGTACTCGCGATAATTTATTTAGGGCATACGTCCTAGCTGCTATGACTTGTGCTTCTAACGCGGCCGGCGGCCATGATGATGGAACCTCGCCTATCCCGTAAAGATACTCATCATGTAGTCGAAGTGTTGTCGTTACTGCAAGATATGAAGTCAACGGCGTACTAATGCTCTTTATGGTTATCTGACCGTATTTGTAGCGACCACTCTTATCGCCACTTTTCATCGCTACTACTGACTGCGGATCCCATCTAATTGTCCAAGCCTTATCGCCCGGAATAGAAGCAAATTTCGCAGTAGGTGAAGTTAAGAAAGGAATTACTTGACCTCCAAGATTTGTAAAGGATGCGCTTACCGTCCCGTCATATTGACCGAAGGGGGCTGGATTTTCTGTTAAAGGAATATCACCCTGGAATAGCGAAAAACTTCCTAAACCTTTCTCTACTGAAAGGTTGGCAGTTGCGGTTTGATTCGCAATATTAACTCTTATCAATGTGTTGTCTGGATATGGAGCGAGCTGAGTTCCTGGGTAGTAATAAGCCAAAATTTCGGCGGCGCTTCGACCTTCAAGTGCAAGGCCACGCGCACCTATCTGGCTCATACCAACTCCGTGGCCATATCCAGTGCCTTCGAATTGAAATTCTCTTGGGATTAGATCTGAGGAATTTGCAGGTGCGGAAATTAAGAGTAGTAAAAACGCCAAGATGATGGCACAGAATTTCCTCACACTAATTAGGGTACCTGAGCAATGCTCAATTATTTGGAAATCAAAGTGCGTGGTGACGAGATGAAACCAAATCCCCAGGAAAAATGCATGATTATCAGAACAATCGGAAGCCGCACTCTCTCAGCCCAATTTCTTCCCAGTTTCAATGAAGCCAAAGTAATAACCGACAAATAACTCAATGGGGCAAGCCAAAATACTGGATTGATAAATAACGCAAGCGGAATTGAAATCGCATGAATAATTAAATTTGTTGGAGGAGCAAGGTATCTGGCATTTGTTGAGCCTTTATGGTGCCTAAGAACTGCATGTCGCCAACGACCATATTGGAAATATTGCGAAGCTAATTCCCTAGCGCTCTTTCTGGGACGATAAGTGACTTTCAAATTAGGATCAAACCAGATAACGCCTCCGGCTTTCCTTAAACGAAAATTCATCTCCCAATCTTGTGCTCTAGTAAATCTCGAGTCATATCCACCGATTGCTTCAATTGCACTTCGCTTAAATACGCCCAGATAGACAGTATCGGTGCTTCCAGATTTGCCCCCGGTATGGAATCGCGCAGAACCGACTCCGATCTTGGAACGCATAGCAATTGCGACCGCTCTTTGGAATGCAGAGATTCCTTCGGCTGCCATAACTCCGCCTACATTTACCGCTCCCGTCTCTTGAAGAATTTCGACCGCGCGGCGAATGTATCCCGGAGAAATTTCCGAGTGTCCATCAACTCTGACGATAATTTCATTTTTTGTTGCTGCGATTGCGCTATTTAATCCATCAGGAGTTCGCCCCGATGGATTATCGACAACCCGAATCCGCGGATCTGCGGTTAGCGCTTTTGCAATTTCTAAGGTCCCATCTTTAGATGGACCTACCGCGATTGCAATCTCAATCTCGCCGGGATAACCCGATTCAAATATTGCTGTGATGGCTGATTTCAGATGCGCCGCCTCATTAATGACAGTGAGGATTACCGATACGCCCGGCCAGCCGTGGGCAGATTCACTCGGCGAATTCGCAGCAAACATAACAGTCAAACGCTATCGCTTCACTACGCTTATCGCGTGAAATCAGGTCGTGCAATCCGTTTTTTAACCATTCTTTCTATATCCATTGTTGCGCTATCTGCTATTTCTTGGATTGGACTAGGTCGCATTACAGCAGCCATTCCTAAGAGCGATGTCTTTGGAGATTTAAAGGATCGACCCAAAAAAGCTTCATCGGCCGTTAATTATCTGATTGTTGGCTCCGATACTCGCGAAGGGTTAACTAAAGCGGAAACCAAGCGTTTACGAGTCGGATCCACAAAAGTCGCCGCCGGAAAACGTTCCGACACCATGTTGCTAGTCCATATATCTAAGAAGCGAGATAAAGCCGCCATAATCTCAATCCCAAGAGATTCGTTTGCTTACATTCCGCCGCACACTTCCATAAACACGGGAAATCAAATTCCTGGTACTTATTCAAAAATTAATTCGGCTTATAACTGGGGTGGCGCTCCGCTTCTCATACAAACTTTTGAGGAAATGTCTGGACTTCGAATAGATCACTATGTAGAGATTAACTTTGTTGGTTTTGTAAGAATGGTAGATGCGTTAGGTGGCGTAGAAATATGCACCAAAAAAGACATAGATGATCCCAAGAGCCATTTGGTTCTTCCTGCCGGCAGACATGTTTTAGATGGAATCGATTCATTGAAGTATGTGCGAACTCGAACTTTTGATGGATTGGGAGACCTTGGAAGAATGAAGCGTCAACAGGAATTTGCTGGCGCGATGTTAAGAAAAGCCACAAGCGCTGGAGTTTTGTTAAACCCCATCAAGCTAATCGATTTCATAAACTCATCTCTTGCCAGCGTTACTACCGATACGGGACTATCACAAGGAGACTTACTAACTCTCGCTAAACAACTCCGTAATCTTTCTGCAAGCAGCGTAAGAACCTTGACGATTCCACTTAAGTATTACAACTACAACAAAAATGGAGTAACCGCTTCAGTACTCTGGGATCCAGAACTAGCACCACAACTATTTGAGAAGATTAAGAATGATGAAGCGTTAGTCGAATATGCGAGCCCCGACTCTTCTGCGCCGCCAAAGCCAGTAGACAAATTCGATACCCGTACCGCCGCTGATAACCCCTGCCAAGCTGGCTAGGTACAGTTACTTCATGAAGATATCTGTGATTGGCACAGGCTATCTCGGTGTGACCCATGCTGCTGCACTCTCCTCCCTCGGTTTCGACGTTGTCGGCATCGATATTGATAGTGAAAAAATTTCCTCATTAAAAAAAGGCGTCGTTCCTTTTTTTGAACCTGGATTACAGGAATTAGTTGAGAAAGAACTACAGGGCGGTCGACTTCAATTCACTAATGATTTTTCAGATGCAAAAGATTGCGAAATACATTTTATTTGCGTTGGAACTCCACAAAGAAAAGATTCGTTAGCCGCAGATTTACAATTTGTCGATAGCGCAATCGAGATGATTGGCCCTGTGGCAAAGGCAAACTCGCTAATAGTTGGAAAATCAACGGTTCCCGTTGGTACGGCAGAAAGGCTTGCAAAAAGACTTTCAGAATTAAATCCAAATGTAGAACTAGCATGGAATCCAGAGTTTCTCCGCGAAGGATTCGCGATCGAAGATACCTTGCGTCCCAATAGATTGGTTGTAGGAGTTACTTCCGATCAAGCAGAAGCAAAATTACGTAAAGTGTACGAATCACTAATTGCAGCCGGAATTCCGTGGATTCGAGCAGATCTGCCAACCTCTGAACTAGTAAAGGTGGCAGCTAACTCATTTCTAGCCACCAAAATATCTTTCATAAATGCTATGGCTGAAATATGTGAAGTTGCCGGTGGCGACGTAACTGTGCTCGCAAAAGCAATTGGTTACGACCCTCGTATTGGTTCAAAGTTCTTGCAAGCCGGAATTGGCTTTGGTGGCGGTTGTCTGCCTAAAGACATTAGGGCATTCATGGCCAGGTCCGAAGAGCTAGGCGCGAAACAATCATTGGAATTCCTCAGAGAGATTGATTCGATAAATCAACGAGCGAGACAACGAGTTATCGATTTAGTCCGGTTAGAGATTGGAAGTGATCTAAAGGGAAAGCGCATCGCAATACTTGGAGCTGCTTTCAAGCCAGATAGTGATGATGTAAGAGATTCGCCGGCTCTTGATATCGCTGAGCAAATCGCAGCAGCCGGCGCGGTTGTAACTGTGCATGATCCGAAAGCTTTAGGTAATGCGAAACGTCGTTCACCTCAACTTGCTTTTGTGGACAACGTCGAAACGTGCGTAAAAGATGCAAGTTGTATTCTCCATTTAACCGAATGGAAGGAATACCGCGACTTAGATCCGGTTGCAATTTTGAAGAGAGTTAAGGAACCCGTAATTATCGATGGCCGAAATGCTCTTGATCGCGAACTCTGGGAAAAATCAGGCTGGAGATTCCGAGGGCTTGGCCGAACTACTCGTTAACAATTCCCTCTAGATAATCAATGGCATGGCAGATTGATTCTGTTAGATCGCCATCTCCGCTTACGCTCATAAAACCAGAATGTGAACTGAACTTATGAATTCGATATCGAGGATTATGTGCGAAAAGGTGAAGATAGGGTCTTTTCATATCTAAGGTTTGATTAGCCTCAAAGGTCAAGGTTCGCCAATCCTCAATCAAACTTAAACTCTCTCCTAGTGGTAAATCATGGCTCGCGCGAATTGCGTTCTCAAGAATTCCAATCTTTGCTACATCGAGGGTCCATAAAGATTCCTCCGTTATTCCTTTTTCAATATCAATTAGTCCACCTTCTGGTGTAAATCGAAAAGTATAAGTTTGCCCAAATAGAAGTTCAGACAATTTAGAATTCACTAAAGATTGTAGGTCTTCTTGAATTGATGAAGGTAAAGTGCTTGGGCGCGACATTAATCTCTCTCGATAAGGTGAATGATCTGCAGCCCGATAAGTGACGATTTGTTTATGAGGAGAAATTGCCGCTGAAATAGAGACATAGTTGATTCCAAGTGGGCGGGATACTGTTTTAGAAATCTCGATATCCAATCCGAGATTCTCTGCGACTGGCGACAAGAGTCTTGCCAGGTGCGATTGGCAAATAATCGGATCTGGCATGTTATGAAGATACCCCAGATAGAATCGCTGGCAAATGCTCCCTCGAATCATCCTGGCCTCAGCCTCGCCCTCGCGAGAAAGATTATTGCGAAGCGCTGGACTGAACCCTGAGATAAAAATTAGCGGAATAGATGAAGAAGATCCCAGGTATCAAGATTTATCTCCAAAAGAACTTGTAATCGCACTTTCTATCGTTAAAGCGCATACGGTTCGCCAAGAAATTAATTTCCCAGCTTTGATAATTGGTTGCGATTCCACGTTTGAGTTCGAAGGTGAATCGCTTGGAAAGCCACTTACTGCCGAAATCGCACGGGAGCGAGCTCGAAACATAAGTGGAAATTCTGGCGTGCTTCATACTGGACATTGCATTATTGACACAACAAACGAAATCGAATTTAGCGACGTTGCTTCAACCCGAGTTCATTTTGCAGAAATGAGTGATGCTGAAATTGATTCATATGTTGCTACCGGCGAACCTTTACATGTAGCGGGCGGCTTTACCTTAGATGGCATTAGCGCTCCGTTTATCAGAGCAATCGAAGGTGATCCGGCTAATGTAATTGGCTTATCGCTTCCTTTATTACGAAAAGCTTTTATTGAACTGGGGTATAACTGGTTTGATTTTGTGAGGACAGAATGACTCTGTACGCCGCATATGGTTCAAATCTCGATCCCAGACAGATGTTGCAACGTGCACCACACTCCCCACACTTAGGAACAGGTTGGCTACGAGGATGGCGCCTTACTTTTGGCGGAGAAGAGATTGGGTGGGAGGGCGCGGTCGCAACACTCGCCGAAGATTTAGCCGGAAGCGTTTTTGTCTCTATCTACGATTTAACGAGTCAAGATGAACAGTCTTTAGACGAGTGGGAAGGCGTAAACACCAGACTCTATTCAAAAATCAGAGTGCGTGTAGATACCTTAAATGGCACTCAATTATGTTACGTCTATGTTCTTAATTCATTTGAAGGCGGAATTCCTTCCGCGCGTTATCTCGAAATCATGATTAATGCAGCTTTGGAAGCCGGTGCTCCTTCCGATTACATAGAGTCTTTGAAGAAATTTGGTGAACAAAATTGATTTCCGAAAAATTACGCGCTGAGGTAATGGCCTGGATTGAAGAGGATCCCGATCCCAAGACTCGTAATCAATTACAGAAGTTGTTAGACGAAAATGCTGAATCTGAAATTAAGGATTGTTTTCAAGGATTTCTCGAATTTGGCACTGCTGGACTCCGAGGAGCGCTAGGGCCTGGACCATCTCGGATGAACCGAGCCGTTGTTTCCAAAACTGCTTTAGGGCTTGGAAAGTTTATGAAAGATCGGAATTTACGGAGCATCGTTATTGGTCGCGATGCTCGATATGGTTCTGAAGATTTCACTCGAGATACCGCAGAAATTATGAGTGGTTTTGGCTTTGATGTTTATGTTCTTCCAAGACCTTTACCAACTCCCGTCTTGGCCTATGCCGTAAAGAAATTGGGCTGTGATGTTGGTGTAATGGTTACGGCCTCGCACAATCCACCACAAGATAATGGTTATAAAGTTTATCTAGGCGGTCGTGTTGATGGAATTGATTACAATGGATCGCAAATTATTTCGCCAACCGATAACAATATTTCAAAGGAAATCTCGTTAGCGCCAAATCTTAATCTTGCGAAGCGAGAAACTAACTGGCAGATAGTTAAAGAGGAGGTAGTCGAGAGTTATATTTCTAAAACTGCGGCCTTAATTAATCCAAAGACGAAAATCAAAATTGTTTACACCCCACTACACGGAGTTGGAAAAGAAACTATAGTTAAGGTATTCGATCGTGCAGGTCTTAATTTAAGTTTGGTAGGCGCACAAGCCGAACCAGACCCAGAATTCCCAACCGTTAAATTTCCAAACCCGGAAGAACCTGGCGCAATTGATTTATCTCTGAAGTTAGCCGCTGAATTAGATGCGGATTTAGTAATTGCTAATGATCCAGATGCCGATAGATGTGCCGTCGCCATAAATGACAACGGTTGGCGTATGTTGCGAGGTGATGAGGTTGGCGCACTCTTAGGGGAATATCTCTCGAGAAAATATAAAGGTAATTTAGTTTTTGCTAACTCAATAGTGTCTTCTTCAATACTGGGAAAGATTGCTAAGGCCCACCAAATAAGATTCCACGAAACTTTGACTGGATTTAAATACTTATCAAAAGTTGAGGAATTGAGATTCGGTTATGAAGAAGCCCTTGGCTACTCAGTTGATCCTGATTCTGTAAACGATAAGGATGGAATAAGTGCGGCGGCAATACTTGCGGAGATGGCAGCCGAACGTAAAAGTAACGGGAGTTCGCTAGCGGAAATGTTAAATGAGATTTGGGATAGTTACGGCTTTCACGGTACCCGCCAGATATCGATTAGAACTTCGCAAGTTGAAGAGATAGAAAACATAATGAAAAAACTTCGCACTCATCTTCCTCAGCAGCTCGGTAATTTTACTGTTACACAATTTGATGATCTGGAGCATCCTTCAGATGGCCTACCTCCAACTAATGGCGTTCGCATCTGGCTGAATGGGCAATACCGAGTTATCGTCAGGCCCAGCGGTACAGAACCAAAGATAAAGTGCTACATAGAGGTGGTTGCAGATTCTGAGCAGGCCGCTAATCCGATTATTGATCAAATCGAACTCGTATTTCGCTCACTAATGCAGGTAGCGTAGGTATATGTCCCGTTTAATTGACGGCAGCGAACGCTCGCTACTGACCTTTCTTGAGAATTTACCTGGTGTAGATAAAGTCGGCGCAGATAATCGTGCAACCATGCTTGGAACTCGCAGTATAAAAACTTCCAGTAAATCAATGGCAATTGATTTGGCAATTAGCATGATTGACCTAACAACATTAGAAGGTGCAGATACGCCAGGAAAAGTCAGATCGCTAGCTGCAAAAGCGGTGCGCCCAGATCCCACTGATCCTTCAGTTCCAAGCGTTGGCGCAATCTGCGTTTACAACGATATGGTCGAGGTGGCCCGCAAATATTTAGATGCTTTTGGTGGAACACAGATACCTGTAGCTGCAGTATCAACCGCATTTCCATCTGGCAGGGCTTCGATGGCAGTGAAAATTCAAGATACTAAGGATGCTATTTCAGCCGGAGCCAGTGAGATAGATATGGTGATTGATAGAGGAGCATTTTTATCTGGAAGGCTCATGGAAGTATTTGAAGAGATAAGAGAAATTAAGGAAGTTTGTTCAAATGAGGCTCATTTAAAAGTTATCTTGGAGACTGGAGAGCTAGCTACTTATGACAATGTGCGCCGAGCTTCTTATTTGGCGATGTTGGCAGGGGCTGACTTCATCAAAACTAGTACCGGAAAGGTTTCACCCGCGGCAACGCCCTCTGTAGTTCTTGTAATGCTGGAGGCCGTTCGAGACTTCTATCGTTTAACTGGTCAGAGAATCGGGGTAAAACCTGCTGGCGGAATCAGAACCACGAAAGATGCGATAAAGCAATTAGTCTTGGTAAATGAAACGGCAGGAAGTGACTGGTTGAACCCTAATCTATTTCGAATTGGTGCCAGCGCACTCCTAAATGACCTTCTTCTCCAGCGTATGAAATTAAAGAGTGGACATTACTCGAGCGCAAATTATGTGACGGTCGATTAATTATGAATAAATTCGAATACGCGCCTGCGCCAGAATCAAGATCTGTTGTGAAAATCCAAAAAGATTACGATCTTTTTATTGGCGGTAAATTCGTATCAGCAAACTCCAACAAACGCTTTACTACGATAAATCCTGCAACGGAAGAGATTTTGAGTAAAGTTTCGTTGGCTAACGGCAAAGATGTTGACCGCGCTGTAAAAGCTGCAAGAACGGCGTTAAATAAAACATGGGCTAAAACGAAACCAAAAGAGCGCGCTAAATACCTTTATCGAATAGCCAGAATCCTTCAAGAACGAGCACGTGAATTCGCAGTTCTCGAATCGTTAGATAACGGAAAGCCAATCCGAGAGAGTAGAGATGTTGATATTCCGCTAGCCGCAGCCCACTTCTTCTATCACGCTGGCTGGGCAGACAAATTGGAGTACGCCGGATTCGGAGATCGCCCGCGCCCTCATGGCGTAGTCGGACAGATCATCCCTTGGAATTTCCCGCTCTTGATGCTCTCTTGGAAAATTGCACCGGCGCTCGCGACTGGAAATACTGTTGTTTTGAAACCTGCAGAGACAACACCATTAACGGCTCTTTTATTTGCGGAAGTTTGCCAACAAGCAGAACTTCCAGATGGAGTTGTAAACATAATTACTGGTGATGGAAGTACGGGAGCCGCACTGGTTAATCACAAAGATATCGATAAAGTAGCGTTTACTGGCTCAACTGAAGTTGGAAAGTTAATTGCACGCTCCATAGCGGAGCGAGGCATACCAGCGACGCTAGAGCTTGGCGGTAAAGGCGCGAACATTGTGTTCGACGATGCGCCTATTGATGAAGCGGTTGAAGGCATAGTAAATGGCATCTTCTTTAATCAAGGACATGTCTGCTGCGCTGGCTCACGCTTGCTTCTTCAGGAAAATATCGCTGATGAATTTCTAATTCGGCTAAAAGATCGAATGGCAAAAATTAGGGTTGGAGATCCTCTTGATAAGAACACCGATCTAGGTGCCATAAATTCCAGCGCACAACTAGCAAAGATCAAAGAGATTTCAGATACTGGCGATAAAGAAGGTGCGACTCTTTGGAGCGCCCCATGCTCACTTCCAGCGAAGGGTTTTTGGTATCCGCCAACAATCTTTACCGGGGTTACGCAAGCTCATCGAATTGCTCGCGAAGAAATATTTGGACCAGTACTCTCGATATTAACTTTCCGGACACCACACGAAGCAATTGAAAAAGCAAATAACACGCCTTATGGGTTATCTGCAGGTATTTGGACTGAGAAAGGTTCAAAGATTCTCTGGGCCGCGCAACAATTAAAAGCGGGCGTAATTTGGGCAAATACCTTTAATAAATTCGATCCCGCAAGCCCATTTGGTGGATATAAAGAATCGGGTTGGGGACGCGAAGGTGGTCGCCACGGTCTTGGCGCTTATTTGAAGGTTGGGAAAGGAGCTAAGTGATGAGGCTTGATGTGAAAAAGACTTATAAGTTGTTTATTGGTGGCGCCTTTCCAAGAAGTGAATCTGGTCGCTCATACGAGATAAAAAATAAGCGCGGTCAATTTATTGCCAACCCGGCACAAGCTTCACGAAAAGATCTCCGTGACGCCGTACTAGCTGCCAAAAATGCTCATCCAGGTTGGTCGGGTGCAACCGCTTTTAATCGAGGCCAGATTCTCTATCGGATTGCAGAAATGTTAGAAGGTCGCACTTCACAATTTGTAGATGAAATTGTTGCAACAACAGGCGTAACAAGTAGCGTTGCAAAACAAGAAGTATCAGCTGCAATAGACCTATGGGTTTGGTACGCCGGTTGGTGCGACAAGATCACATCTGTGAGCGGAAATAACAATCCGATCGCTGGTCCGTATTACAACTTCACAATTCCAGAGTCTTTAGGAGTAATTGGAATTGTTGCAGAGGAAAAAGATTCTCTTATCGGTTTGGTACGGAGCCTGGCTCCGATAATTGCTGGCGGTAATACTTCAGTACTTATTGCGAGCCAGAGTCGACCTCTTGCTGCAATAACACTCGCGGAAGTATTGGCTACCTCCGACTTACCTGCTGGCGTTGTCAATATCCTCACCGGAATCAAAACTGAATTGGCGCCTTGGCTAGCAAGCCACATGGAAATAGATGGGCTAGATTTATCAGGAATTGATTCCATCGCTGAATTGCGAGTGAGTGGCGCTGAAAATCTAAAGCGGATTCATACTTTTGAAAAAGATGTTTCACCAGAGCGCATCTTGGCATTTATGGAATATAAAACTATCTGGCACCCAGTAGGGATTTAATCGATCCGATCCACGATAAGTGGTAATCGCTCTACTTTTCCAAATGTCACAGCACCACTTAGCGCCGATTTAGCTCTCTCAAATCTTGCTGGCTCATCTGAATGAAGTGTGAATAATGGTGATCCTTCTTTTACGGTATCGCCAGGTTTTGCGTGGATCTCAATTCCGGCGCCAGCTTGAACTTTTTCACCTTGGCGCTCGCGACCGGCTCCTAATCTCCAAGCGGCGATACCAACTTGTAGCGCATTCATCGTCGAGATTTCTCCGCTCGCTTCTGCGCTAATAGTTAACATTTCTTTGGCTCTTGGTAACGGTGCATCGGGATCGCCACCTTGGGCAGAAACCATACGGCGCCAATGATCCATTGCGCTGCCATCACGGAGAGCTACTTCAGGATCTTTTCCAGTTACACCAGCTGCATCAAGCATCTCTCGAGCAAGTATCAAGGTGAGTTCAACAACATCTTTCGGGCCACCACCTTGTAAAACTTCGATTGACTCTCTTACTTCTAGAGCATTTCCAGCGGTTAATCCAAGTGGTACGTCCATAGCGGTAACTAAAGCGCGAGTCTTCACACCTGCTCGCTTTCCAAGTTCAACCATAGTTTTTGCTAACTGCTTTGCTTGTTCCGGCGCAGACATAAATGCACCGTTTCCGGTTTTAACATCGAGTATGAGCGCTCCTGTACCTTCGGCAATCTTCTTGCTCATAATAGAAGAGGCAATTAGTGGAATTGCTTGTACCGTCGCTGTCACATCTCGCAGCGCATAAAGTTTCTTATCAGCTGGCGCTAATCCGCTTCCTGCGGCACAAATTACGGCGCCACAATCTTGTAAAACTTTAAGCATCTCTTCATTTGAAAGTGAAGCGCGCCAACCAGTTATGGCCTCCATTTTGTCCAAAGTTCCACCGGTATGACCAAGCCCCCGGCCAGAAAGTTGTGGGACCGCTGCGCCACACGCAGCGACTAAAGGTGCAAGTGGCAAGGTAATTTTGTCACCGACGCCGCCAGTTGAATGTTTATCTACTGTCGGTCGAGCCAGCGAATTCCAGTTCATGCGCTCACCGCTATTGATCATGGCATCAGTCCAACGTGAAATTTCCCGTGAGTTCATTCCGTTTAACAGAATGGCCATCAAAAGTGCCGACATCTGTTCATCTGCGACAATGCCACGAACGTAGGCGTCAATTACCCAATCAATTTGAGAATCGGTTAATTCATTTCTATCTCTCTTTGTAGAGATGATTTCGACAGCCGCAAATGGTTCGCTCATTAACTCAAATCTTTCGGGCCAAATCCCCACGGAAGAATTTCAGCCATACTCTTTGGACCTTCTGGAGTAAGTAGCTCTAATTTTTCGCCGCCATGTTCGAAGAGCAATTGCCGACATCGACCACAAGGTGAGAGTAAGTCGCCATTTTTATCCACACAAACTGCAGCAATCAATCTTCCGCCGCCGCTCATAATCAATTCGGAAACGAGCGAACATTCTGCGCAGAGCGTCAAACCATAACTGGCATTTTCGACATTGCAGCCGCTAATAATTCGCCCATCATCTACTAGCGCAGCAACGCCAACCGGAAACTTTGAATACGGAGCATATGCCTTAGCCATTGCTAGTTTTGCTTCACTCTTTAAGTTATCCCAATTAATCGAACTCATCGTGGAAATCCTCCTGCTACGCCACCATCGACTGGAATTACTGAACCGGTAGTTCTTGAAGATTCATCTGATAGTAGATAGGCAACTGATCGGGCAACATCCTCGGAGCGAACATGAACTTTTAACAGATTTCGCTTCGCGTAAAAATCTTCGAGCTCTTCTGGTTTAACTCCATGTTCCTTTGCTCGCTGCTCTCGCACGCCACCCTCCCAGAGTTTGCTGTTATCAAAGATGGCATCTGGATTTAGCGCATTAGCGCGAATTCCAGCGGCGCCACCTTCTAACGCTGCAATTCGCATCAATTGAATCATTCCTGATTTTGAAACGGAATACCCACCAAATCCAGCTCCCGGAGCAAACGCATTTTTGCTTGCGATGTAAACCAAACTACCTCCCATACCTTGTGTGCGCATCGCTTTCATTCCATATTTAGTAAGTAGAAATGCCGAAGTTAGATTGACCTCTAGGCCTTTGCGCCATGAATCGATAGAGAGTTCTTCGAGTGTTCCTGCGACGGGAATTCCGGCATTTAACACAAGTCCATCTAATCCACCAAAGTTTGAAATTGTGCTCGCAACAGTCTCTTGAACTTTCAATTCATCGCTTTGATCACCAACAATTAAGTGTGGTTCCGAAAACTTTCGCTCTCGAATTTCACTTGCGGTCTGGTCTAGCCCAGCTTTATCAAGATCAGCAAGCGTTAAATTTGCACCTAAACTTGCGAGATAAAGCGCTATGCCACGACCAATCCCACTTCCTGCGCCCGTTACTACATAGATTGCACCCGCCAAAAGCGCTGGCTTTGGTTTTAACTTTAGTTTGTATAGCTCCATAGGCCAGTAATCAAAGCCAAAGATTTCACTATCAGGCAGCGCTCGTGGCTTTGCAAAACTATCTGCGACCAAAGCAGCAACAGAGTGGGTATGGAAGGCAATATCAGCCAACATCTTAGTTTCACTAACTGTTGTGGCCGCTGTGACTGCTCCTAGCCCTGGAACAAGAAATACTCGAGGATCATTTCCATGGCTAACGTATCCGGGCGGTAATTGAGAGCGATTTACTTCAAAATACTCGGCATACCGTTTTCGATAATTGGTTATTGATTCATCTACCGAGTCAACAGTAGAAGCACAAGACCAAGGCCTGATTCGGAGCATGTGATCAGCGCTTGAAGTTCCACTAGCAATAACTTTTGGAAGATCTGGTCGATCCGCTACAGCTCTTAGTCGATTATCAGTTCGCAGAACTTGGCGCTTTCCGAGCTTGCCCCGCAATTTAAGGAGTAACTCTCGAATTTCAGAATCACTCAAATCTTGATGCCTAAAATCAGCTTTAGGTGGTCTCTTAAGAGAATCCAGATATGACTTAGCCTTCGCTACTGCAATTAAGTTTTTTTCATAGCATTTATCACTATCGTCATCCCAAACAATCAGTCCATGGTGCGCTAGCACTACACCTTCATAATCTTTGAGTTCTCCTACCAGTTTTGATAATTGAAAGCCCGGTCGTATCCAATCGACATAAGCGAATCCATCACCCAACGCTTCCGTTACTGCGGATTTGCCGTCTTCATGATTTGTCAAAGCGCAAATGAGATTGGCATGCACATGGTCAATATGTCTGGCGGGTAAAAATGCATGGAGAAGCGTTTCAATAGAAGGACGGCGTGCGGTCGGATCTACTAAAGCTCTGGTTACGTAATCAACCATGGTTTCATCATCTAATTTGTCCATCTTGTGAAGCGCAATTAACTCTTCAAGATAAAGGGCCGGGTAATCTACGGCTTCCCCATATTGCATATCAGCGCCCGAACCTTTTACCCAAAGGACAGTTCGATTTCTTCCTAGGTAATCTTTTATCTCTCCTTTAGCGGAAGTATTTCCACCTCCGTAGACGACTAAATTTTGGTCAGCGCCGAGTTTCTTAGATCGTTCAACTAATTTTTGTAGCTCACTCATAGCGCTTCGCCATCTTTTACTCGATAAACCTTTTTATCTGTGACCACAGCGGTTATATATCTCGCGGGTGTCACATCAAAGGCTGGGTTATAAGTCTTCGAACCTGCTGGCGCAGTATTTACGCCTGCAAAAGTTGTAACTTCAGAATCTGAGCGAAATTCAATTTCAATATGCTCGCCAGATTCGATATTGCGATCTACCGTGGATTCAGGTGCTACAACTAGAAATGGAACTGCAACTTGGCTTGCTGCTACCGCAACCGAGAGTGAACCAATTTTATTTGCGCTATCGCCATTTCTTGCGATGCGATCTGCGCCAATAAGCACCGCATCAATCAATCCGGAGAAGAGAGCGCTGGCAGCGGCGCCATCTGGAAGTATTCGATATGGAATTCCCGCTTGCGCCAACTCCCAAGCAGTTAATCTTGAACCTTGTAGTAGCGGACGGGTTTCGTCTGCAAAAACTTCCTCTATTAATCCGCGAGAGTGCAGCTCTCTAACAACACCCAGCGCAGTTCCCCACTCCGTAGTTGCTAAAGCTCCGGTATTACAGTGGGTGAGAATTCGCAGTTTCTTTTTACCTAATTTCTCAATTAAATATTCAGCACCGATTCTTCCCATTTCACGACAAGATTTAGCGTCGTCTTCGGCCAGTTTGAGAGCAAGCTTAAGAACAGCGGCTGGACCGTTCGTGAGTTGACCCTTAGCCAAGTCAACGCCCCAAGCAAGATTCACGGCAGTTGGGCGAGCTTCTCGTAGTTGTGAAATTGCTCGTTCGATGTCATCTTTACTCCAAGATTCCGATTCCGCTCTATGCGCGATTAATGCAACCCCAAGTGCGCCAGCAACACCTAGGGCTGGCGCTCCGCGAACTGCAAGATTTTGAATTGCATTAATTAACTCTTCATTACTTGTCACATCAAGTTGCGTTGCGCTTTCTGGTAAACGCCTTTGATCAAGCAATTGGATAAAGCCGCCGTTTTCTTCCCGCCAGGCGATGGTTCGCATGCTCGTAGCCTAAACCTTGCCTTGAAGGTTCAGGAACGTTACTTATTCGTGATGAAAACGACTGCGGGCAGGTTCGAGTCGTCTCCAGTTAGGTAATTCCGCGAGAGATAGGATTCCGGCAGTCAACAGATGGCTCCCCACATTGGTTGATAAATCGATCGATTTTCTAGTGAAAACTAGCTAGCAATTCTGCTAGAAACTTTGAGAGGAGACACATGTTAAAGCGTCTTGCGGCAATCGCCGCAGCGTTAAGCCTTGCGTTGTTCGGATTAGCTGCCTGCAGCAGCGACTCTGCGACATCTGAGGCTGATTGCGGTTCTGAAAATGCATTCTGCATCGGTCTTGTAACAGACACCGGAAAGGTAGATGACAAGTCCTTCAACCAGTCCGCATGGGAAGGTGCCCAAGCTGGCGCCACAGCGGTTGGCGGTTTCGCGAAATATATCGAGACTGTTGATCCAAAAGATTATGCAACAAACATTGGACAGTTTGCAGAAAACGGTTATAACGTAATTATTGGCGTCGGATTCTTGATGGCCGAAGCGATGTCAACTGCAGCTGCACAATATCCAGATATCAAATTTATTGGAGTTGACCAGTTCCAAGGAGCTGCAGTTCCAAATTTGACTGGTCTAGTTTTCCCTGAAGATAAAGCAGGCTTCTTAGCTGGATATCTCGCGGGACAAATCACAACTAGTGGAAAGACTGGTGCGGTTCTAGGAACCGACACAGTTCCACCAGTTCGTTACTTCGGTGAAGGTTTCCGAAACGGCGTTGCTTACGCTGCTAATGAACTCGGAAAAGATTACCCAGAGACAAAACTGGTCTACCACGCTCCAGATAACGCATTCAACGATCCAGCTTGGGGTGGAGCAACTGCAAAGCAGATGCTCTCTCAGGGCTTTGATGTGATCTTCGGTGCTGGCGGAAACAAAGGTAACGGAGCGCTTCTCCAGATTGCGCAAACACCGGGTGCATATTGCATCGGTGTAGACGCAGATCAATGGGGAACTTTGCCAGAAGCTCAACCATGCTTGGTCACCTCAGCAATGAAGTTGATTGACAAGGGTGTAGCAGCTCTAATTGAAGCTGCTAAAGATGGATCGATAGCCGGAGGAAACTTCTTCGGTGAAGTCGGTCTTGCGCCTTACCACGACTTCGACTCCAAGATTGCTCAGGAAATCAAAGACAAGGTAGCGGCAATTACTCCTCAGGTACTAGATGGATCCGTACCAACTGGAGTGAAACTCTAAGGAAGTAAATAGAAAAGGAATGGGAGGTGCTCTTGCACCTCCCATTCCTTTATCACTTAGTAATTACTAGGATAGTTGGCGAATGAAGCGATTACCTCTCTCTGGCGTATTAATCCCACTCCTATCGGTGTTGGTTGCTATGTTTTTTGGTGGAATCATGATTGCGGTCCAGGGAATTAATCCGCTTTACACATATGAAGTCCTATTTGAAACAGCATTTCTCTCATTTGATGGAATCTCTGTGACGCTTGCAAAAGCGACACCTTTAATTTTAAGCGGATTGGCAGTGGCTATCTGTCTTCGAGCTGGCCTCTTTAATATCGGCGCCCAAGGACAGCTCATCTCTGGAGCGCTCGCTTCAGCCTGGGCTGGTTATTACTTTGTTGGACTTCCAACGTTGATTCACATCCCTCTAGCACTTTTGTTCGGAGCAACTTTTGGCGCCCTAGTTGCTTTTATCGCAGGAGCTCTTAAGGCTTATCGCGGTGTACATGAGGTCATTACGACAATCATGCTGAATAGCATGGTGATTGCAATTGCCGACTATTTGGCGAGCACGCCATTTAAAGAGCCAGATCAGCCGCTTACGAGAACGCCCGCGATTCAAGATTCGGCACGTATCCCTGACATATTTGGACTTCCTTTCGGATTCTTCATCGCAATTGCATTCTCTATCGCGCTCTGGTGGTTACTGAGAAATACAACGACGGGCTTTCGCATTGAAACAATCGGCAGAAACCGTAATGCTGGATGGTATGCCGGAATATCAGTTAAGCGCGTGACAATATTGAGCATGCTTGTAGGTGGTTCAATTGCCGGAATCGCAGGCGCAATTGAAACTCTTAGTATCACAGGAAGATTTGAGCCGGCTTTCAACGCGGGTCTTGGCTTTGATGGAATTACAGTAGCTCTTCTTGGTCGAGGAAATCCTCTCGGAGTCATACCTGCGGCTATTTTAATTGGTGGCATGCGAGCGTCGGGATCCACAGTTCAATTCAAAACAGGGGTGTCTCCAGAAATAGTCGATCTACTACTGGCATTAATTTTATTTTTTGTGACCGCTCCACTACTTGCACGCTTGTTGAAACGTCGACACGAAAACGTTGCGATTACGAGCGGATGGAGTAACTGATGAGAATAAAAACTCGATATCCACTCATTGTTGGCTTAGTTTTAGTCTTCGCTTATTTTTACGCTCAAAATGGGATAGTTGCCACTTCTGTTTCTTTTTCAGCTATCCAACTTGCTTTACCTCTGGCATTAGCGGCGATGGTTGGCGTTATGTGCGAACGAACCGGAATCGTAAATATTGGCATTGAGGGCACCATGTTGATATCCGCGTTTACAGCTTTCTTCTTGGGGGCAATTTTCAAAGACACAGTTTTGGGAGTGCTAGTTGGTATTTTCACTGGGTCGATGATGGGATTACTTCTTGCGCTGATGGCGATTTCGTGGAAAATGGATCAAATAATCGCTGGAGTAATTCTTAACATACTGGCAGCAGGCCTTACCTCTTTCCTTTACCGTCAGAATTATTCAATTGCAGGAACACTTTCTCCCATTGAAATTCCAATTCTTAGTGATATCCCAATTGCTGGCGCAATACTTTCATTCCACGGTCCAATTACATACTTCGGCATCTTTATAGTAGTTGCCCTCTGGTTTGCACTCTATAAAACTTCTTGGGGACTTCGTTCTCGTGCAGTGGGCGAATATCCTTCCAGCGCAGATACTGCCGGAGTTTCAGTAATCAAATTGCGATATATAAACGTAACCATTGCGGGTGGAATTGGTGGTCTCGCTGGTGCGTATTTGTCTCTCGAAGCAGTCGGAATTTTCGAACGTGGATTCACCGCAGGCAAGGGATTTACCGCTCTTGCCATCATGATCTTTGGAAGATGGAATCCACTCGGCGCTTTTGCTGCGGCACTTTTCTTTGGTTTAGCACAAGCAGTAACCAGCCAATTGATGATAGATGAGGTAGTCGAGATTCCCCAGCAATTCATAAATATCCTGCCTTACGTTCTGACGATAGTCATTCTTGCAATCTCCGCAGGAAAAGTTCGTCCTCCGGCCGCAGAAGGAATTCCTTACGAGAAGGAGAAAGCGTGACAAATCTCCTGGAGATAGAAAAAGTTAGTAAAAGTTTTGGACAAGTTAAGGCAAATGACGAAATTTCATTGGAAGTTGCCCCTGGCGAAATCGTTGCGCTTCTTGGAGAAAATGGTGCTGGCAAATCGACTCTAGTGAAATCTGTTTTTGGTCTCGTAAAGCCTGACTCGGGTGTAATTCGAATCAATGGGAAAGTTATTGAGCCAGGTGATACAGCAAGCGCTATCGCTAATGGAATTGGCATGGTTCATCAGCATTTCCAGTTAGTTCCAGTCATGAGCGTTACTGAAAACCTAATACTTGGTGATGAGCCAAGAAAACTTGGTGTAATTCGGATGAAAGAAGCTCGCAACGCTGCAAAGGCTATTTCTGAGAGATATGGTCTTGATGTAGATCCAGATGCAATTATCGAGGATTTACCAGTTGGAATGGCACAACGAGTTGAAATTCTTAAGGCTCTGCGACGCGACGTTAAACTTTTGATTCTTGATGAACCAACAGCGGTATTGACACCGCAGGAAACCGACGAACTACTTGATGTGCTACGCAATCTTGCAAAACGTGGCGTTGGAATTCTTTTCATTACTCATAAATTACGTGAAGTAATGGCGGTAGCAGACCGAGTCGTTGTATTGCGCAATGGTAAATTAGTTGGAACTACTTCTCCCAAGCAAAGCGGAGAGGCGCAACTTGCTCAGATGATGGTTGGTAGAGAAGTTGTTTTGCGAGTAGAAAAATCACAAGCAAAGCCAGCTGCCCCCGCTCTTAAAGTAACTGATTTACAAGTGTTAGATGATCGAAAATTGGAAGCGGTCCGCGGTCTCTCGCTAGAAGTAAGGTCCGGTGAAATTCTAGGAGTAGCTGGTGTTGAGGGAAATGGTCAACGTGAATTAGTTGAGGCAATCTGCGGTATGAGAAATCGAGTCGGTGGGACTGTATATATTGAAGGGGTTGAGCTACCGAATCTCTCGCCACGTGCAGCGCATGACGCAGGTATTTCACATATCCCAGAGGATCGCGAGAAGCATGGGCTTGTTTCAAGTTATTCGATTGCGGATAATTTAATTTTAAACACCTTTGATAAAGCGCCTTTTGCAAAAGGCTGGATAAGAAATCATGATGCAATTGCAAAAAATGGAATCGCTTTGGTAGAAAGTTATGACATACGAACTCCGTCGCCCAATTTACCCGCAAGTTCCCTCTCCGGTGGAAATAAACAGAAAACGGTAGTTGCTCGAGAATTGAGTCAAAACAAAAAAGTAGTTGTAGCCGCTCAACCCACGCGCGGTGTCGATGTTGGATCAATAGAATTTATCCATAATCAGTTGATTGCTGCCCGGGATAAAGGATCAGCAATTCTTTTGGTATCTGCCGAATTAGATGAAGTTCTATCACTCTCTGATCGCATAGCTGTTATTTATGGTGGCAAAATCGTGGCGACATTTGATTCCAAGAGCGCTGACCGAGCCGAAATTGGCCGGTTGATGGCAGGTTCAAACGCTTGAGTTGCCGGATTGCGCTCCTAGCTGGGACGGGTTTTTATGACCTGCCAGCTCTGTCTGGAAATTCTCCTAAACGAATTAATACTCGTTATGGAGAAGCGGAAATTACTATCGGTCAATGGCACGGCGCTGAATTAGTTTTTCTTACTAGACACGGCGGTGGTC